>Ga0307470_10000626_pt1 | contig 15999 bp, 10 predicted proteins | sample atmos_gasesAM3C__FD_204565 | JGI IMG/M metagenome (GOLD analysis project Ga0307470, IMG submission 204565) | Hardwood forest soil microbial communities from Morgan-Monroe State Forest, Indiana, United States - atmos_gasesAM3C_05 | ecosystem: Environmental > Terrestrial > Soil > Temperate forest... | reverse complement strand
ACCCGCACCGATTTTTTCGATCACGCCCACGAACTCGTGCCCGATCGTCATCGGCACTGGAATCGTTTTCTGGGCCCACGCGTCCCAGTTGTAAATGTGAACGTCGGTCCCGCAGATCGAGCCTCGCTGGACGCGAATGAGGACGTCGTTATGCCCGATCTCGGGCACCGGAACTTCCTCGAGATTGAGTCCGGGCGCGCGCTCGCGTTTCACTAAAGCCGGCATCGTTTTGCTCACGGCGTTCAAACTAATGAGGCGTCGCCCGAGCGCAATCATTCCTTCCGCGCTTGCCATTGGCCGCATCATTTCGGATTGTGCGCGAATGGCCGAGACGCTCGAGCGCGTGGCCGCACCGACCAAACCGTCGACGCCGCGCTCCGTTTTCTTTTTTCGTTTTGGGAGCACGCTCGTCCTCTGGTCGATCGCGCTCGGGATAATTTTCTCCGGCTACGAGATCGCGTTCTTTCTCCTGATCGGTACGCTCGGTTTGCTGTCGCTCTGGGAATTCTACGGGATGCTCGATCACAAGGGCCTGCCGAATTTCAAGATCACCGCGATGATCTGCGGCACCGTGATGTTGTGCGGGAGTTTCTATTATTTCTCCCGCATCGGGCCGGGCCATTCCTACGATTTCGAAATGGCGGTCCTGCTTTTCTTCCTGCTCACCGTGTTCACCCGCCAGATGTTCGACAGTCTGCGCGATGACGCGCCGCTGCGGACGATGGCCTACACGATCTTCGGCCTGCTCTACGTGTTGTGGCTTTACAATTTCATAACGAAAATCGTTTACGTTGTTCCACGTTCGCCTACCGGCGCGGTGACGGGACAATTCTATGTCCTCTATCTCATAGCGGTGACGAAGTTCAGCGACATGGGCGCGTATCTCACCGGGAGCGTGATCGGCCGTCACCAGATGATTCCGCATATCAGCCCGAAGAAAACCTGGGAAGGATTTTTCGGCGCCCTGGCGTTCTCGCTCCTGGCGAGCTGGGGCATGTGGAAATTGATGCCGGGACATTTGCCCGCTTTGAACCTGACTCACGCGGTCGTGCTCGGACTGCTGCTCGGGTTCGCCGCGGTTATCGGTGACTTGGCGGAATCGATCATCAAGCGCAGCACCGGCGTGAAGGATTCTGGGAGTTTCCTGCCGGGAATTGGCGGCGCGCTCGACTTGGTGGACAGCCTTCTCTTCACCGCGCCGCTCCTGTTTTTCTATCTGCGACTCGTTATTCGGCTGGACTAGTCGTGGTGCGCGCGGAACCGAATAATCTGGGGAGCGCACGCGCCTCGCGTGCTGCATTCCGCGCCCTCGCGGAATGTTCCGGGAGCGGAGGAAGCACTCAGGAGAAACTTTTCGGCGAGGGCGCCGAAAAGAGCACGCGAGGCGCGTGCGCTCCCCGGAATTTGCCGCGACGTTCTTAGATGAAACGAAAACGTGTTGTCGTCTTGGGCGCGACCGGATCGATCGGCGAGAGCGCGCTCAAAGTAGCGCACGACATTCCGGAACGAATGGAGATCGTCGGCCTGGCGGCGAATCGCAACGCGCGCAAGCTCGCGGAGCAGGCGAACAAAGTCCGACCGAAAGCGGTTTGTCTCGTCGACGAATCAAAGGTCGGCGAGCTGCGGGACGCGCTTGAATACGAACCGCAAATTTTCGGCGGCGCCAAAGGATTGGTTGAGATCGCGTGTCTGGCGGAAGCCGAGATGGTGCTGGTGGCGGTGGTTGGAACTGGCGGACTGCAGCCGGCGCTCGCGGCGATCGAAGCGGGAAAAGATCTCGCCGTGGCGAGCAAAGAGATTCTCGTAATGGCGGGCGAGATCGTGATGCGCGAGGCGCGGGAGAAAGGCGTGCAGGTGTTGCCGGTCGATAGCGAGCATAACGCGATCTTTCAGTGTTTGGATTCGCAACGAAACGGAAGTGACGTTCGCCGCCTGATCCTGACGGCGTCGGGCGGGCCGTTCCGGAACACGCCTAACGAGCAGTTTGAGTCGATCACGGTCGAGCAGGCTCTAAAACATCCGACCTGGAACATGGGGCCGAAGATCACAATCGATTCGGCTACTCTATTTAATAAGGGGCTCGAGATGATCGAGGCCCATTGGCTCTTCGGCGTGGAGATGAAACGCGTCGAGGTCGTGATCCATCCGCAGAGCATTGTCCATTCGATGGTGGAATTCACCGACGGCTCGGTCCTGGCGCAGCTGAGCCATTCGAACATGTGTTTTCCGATTCAATACGCGGTGACCTGGCCGGAGCGCGTCCCGAATTCGCTGCCGCCGCTCGATTTCGGGAAACTGCGCCAGCTGGAATTTGCCACGCCGCGCTATGAAGATTTTCCGGCGCTCAATCTGGCGCGCCGGGCAGGGGAGGAAGGCGGGACGTTACCAGCCGTTTTGAACGCCGCGAACGAAGTGGCGGTCTCAGGGTTTCTTGATCGCAAGATTTCATTCCCGCGCATCTGGCAAACGGTCGCTGCCGTCATGGATCGCCACACCAACGTTGCGCACCCCGATCTCGATGCCATATTGCGCGCCGATCAATGGGCCCGGGACGAGGCGGCGAACCTCGCCACGGACTAACACGAATCGTCAATCAGTTGTCTAAAAGATAGACCTTATGGGCCACATCCTGCGCGTCATTTTCATCCTGCTCGAAGTCGTTCTTCTTTTTAATTTGCTCATCGTCGTCCATGAGCTCGGGCACTTTCTCGCGGCGCGCTGGCGCGGTCTTTACATCGAAGGGTTTGGCGTTTGGTTCGGCAAACCGCTCTGGAAAAAGACAATCAACGGCGTCCAGTACTCGTTAGGCTCGCTCCCGTTCGGCGGGTTCGTGAAATTGCCGCAGCTCGCGCCGATGGACATGATCGAGGGCAAGGCCGACCTCGATCGCGCTGTGTTACCGAAGATTTCCGCGCTCGACAAAATCATCGTCGCGGTGGCCGGCCCGCTTTTCAGCGTCCTGCTCGCGTTGTTTTTTGCCTGCGTCGTCTGGGCCGTCGGACACCCGGTGAGCGAGTCGGACCTGACGACGGTGATCGGTTACGTGCAGAAAGATTCGACTGCGGCGAAGGCCGGGTTGCAGCCGGGCGACAAGATTCTCGAGATCGATGGCCGTCCGGTCACGAGGTTTTTCGGGATGAACGACAGCGTGGTCTGGAACGTCGTCCGCAGCGAAGGCCCGACGATTCCCTTCAAGATCGAGCGCAACGGCAAAGTAATGACACTCGAGGTCGTGCCGCTGATCGCGGAGACGAGTGGCTGGCGACGCAAGAGCACACGGCAGGTGGGAATCCAGCCGGCCGTGACGCCGTTGGTGGACGGGATCGAGAAGAATTCACCCGCGGAAAAGGCGGGCGTCAAAGTCGGCGACATCGTTACCGCCGTGAATGGGAGCCCCATCTTTAACGCTCTCAGTCTCGTCGATGAAATCGAGAAACATCCGACCGACGAGCTGGCTCTCGACGTGCGCCGCGGATCGGAAATGTTGCAATTGAAAATGCGGCCGATGCCGTTGGAATCGCAGGGCGTGACGAAGCCGCGCGTCGGCATTAGTTGGGAAACGGGCGGGCAGCTTTCGCTCTCGCATCCGGATCCAGTCGAGCAGGTTTACAACAGCATCACGAGCACGCTCCAGACGATCGGCGCCGTCGCCTCGCCGAAATCCGACGTGAAACTCCAGCACATGAGCGGGCCGGTCATGATCGTGCGCATTTATTATATGCTGTTCGAGGGCGACAACGGCTGGAAGCTCGCTCTCTGGTTCAGCGTGATCCTCAACGTCAATCTCGCCATCTTGAACATGCTGCCGATTCCGGTGCTCGATGGCGGACACATCGTTCTTGCGATCATCGAGGGCGTGCGCCGCAAGCCGGTGAACATGAAAATCCTCGAATGGGTCCAGACCGCGTGCGCCACTCTTATCATCGGCTACATGCTTTACATTAGCTTCTTCGACATCGGCGATCTGTTCGGGAAAAATAGCGACCGCAGATCGCCGGCGAAGACGCCGCCCGCAAAGACGGAATCATCGCCCGCGCCGTAACAGACTGGCGGCTGGAATTCTCCCGCGACTGAGCCGATGCTCCGCTCATGGATCCAACCATGACAACCACCGCTTTCGCGCTCGACGGCTATCGCACCGTGAAAACATTCGGAGTAGTGCGAGGAATTATTGTCCGCTCGCGCTCAATTTTCGGAACCATCGGCGCGGGATTGCAGACGCTCGTCGGCGGAAACATTTCGATCTTCACCGATCTCTGCGAGCAAACGCGGCGCGATGCGCTCGATCGCATGCTCGAACACGCGCGCGCGCTCGGCGCGAATGCAGTGATTGGCCTGCGTTATGACGCGACGGAAATCATGCAGGGCGTGACGGAGGTTCTTTGTTACGGAACGGCGGTGCTCGTCGAACCGGCAGCGTGAACTACTGCGAAAATCCATACGAATACGAGCGCCGCGTCACTCGCGAGGTGATGGTGGGTCGCGTCGGTATCGGCGGCGCCAATCCGATTCGCGTCCAGTCGATGATCACGTGCGACACGATGGATACGGAGGCGTCGATTGCGCAGACGATTGAATTGGCGCAAGTCGGTTGCGAGATCGTTCGGATCACCGCGCCGACGGTAAAAGACGCGGCGAATTTGCAGAACATCGTGCGCGGCTTGCGCGAGCGCGGCTGTGAAGTGCCGATCGTCGCCGACATTCATTTTAAACCGGAAGCCGCCATGGAAGCGGCGAGATGGGTGGAAAAAGTTCGGATCAATCCCGGGAACTACGCCGACTCGAAGAAATTCAAGATCCTCGAATACACGGACGAGCAATACGCGGCGGAGCTGGAACGGATTCGCCAGCGGTTCTCGCCGTTGGTGAAGCTTTGCAAGGAGCTCGGACGCGCGATGCGGATCGGGACGAACCACGGATCGCTCTCGGACCGGATCATGAATCGTTACGGCGACACGCCGCTCGGGATGGTGGAAAGCGCGCTCGAATTTGCGCGGATCGCGCGCGATCTCGATTACCACGCGTTCGTCTTCTCGATGAAGTCGAGCAATCCCAAGGTGATGATCGCGGCTTATCGGCTGCTCGTTGCGCGCCTGCGCGAGGAAGGAGAGGACTGGAATTATCCGATCCATCTCGGCGTGACTGAGGCCGGCGAAGGTGAGGATGCGCGGATCAAGAGTGCGATCGGAATTGGATCGCTCTTGCGGGATGGGATCGGCGACACGATCCGCGTTTCGCTGACCGAGGACAGCATTCATGAGATTCCGGTGGCGAAAGCGCTGGTGGAGATGATCGGGAAAACGTCCAACGTCCAACGTCCAACGTCCAACGTTGAATTGTCCTTTGATCCGTTCTCGTATTCGAAGCGACCGACGGCGACGATCGAGCGCGATGGAGTACGGTTAGGCGGCGAAGAACTAATTCGAGTAGTCGTTAGGCAGGAAAATTTCGACAAGGTCGCGCACAAGATCGATCGGCTCGGCGATTACAAACCGGAGATTGTTTACGAGAACGCGAGGGTTCGGGAAGTCGATCCGCGAGACGAGCAAAGTTTTGTGGCCCTCAACGAAAGCGACGAGCCGCAATTGGTCACCGTGAAGGACGACGTCGATCTGCCGGTGATTACGGCGTTTCGCCTGCTGGCGGCGAAGCTCGCACCGCGACATCCGATTCTTCTGAAGGATGAATTAGGTAAGAAGGAAGAGGGACGAGAATTTTTGGCGACGCTGTTGAACGCAGCGACGAATATCGGCTCGCTCCTCTGCGATGGAATTGGCGACGCCGTCCTGGTGCTGGGAGAAGAAGCACCCGGACAAGCGTTGCGTTTGAGCTACAACATTCTGCAGGCCGCCGGTTCGCGGATTTTCAAAACGGATTATGTCGCGTGCCCTTCGTGCGGTCGCACCTTGTTCAATCTCCAAACAACGACGGCGCGTATTAAGGAAGCGACGTTGCATCTCAAAGGCGTGAAGATCGCGATCATGGGCTGCATTGTGAATGGGCCGGGCGAAATGGCAGACGCGGATTTTGGTTACGTCGGAGGTGCGCCGGGCAAAGTGAATCTCTACGTCGGCAAGACGGCGGTGAAATTCAATATTCCCGAAGCCGAGGCGGTGGAGCGTTTGCAGGATTTGATTCGCGAGCATGGCAAGTGGGTCGAGCCGGCGACGGTCAACGCGGGCGATGCAATGGCCAATGTTTCCCAGTAGCAATGCGATGGTTTCAATCTAGATTTCCGGAGCATGAAAAATTTATCGCTCGCGCTTTTGACTATTGTGATTCTCTCCACGGCCGGCTGTTCGCGTTCCGATAAACCCGAGACCAGTGTCAAGCCACAGTCCACGCCGGACGTCGAGCGCTTGAAATCCGACTCCGAGCGGCTGCAGCAGGCGACGTCTAACGCGGCGAGAGAACGCGCGAAAGAAAATCAGACTCCAAGTCCAACGGCGTCGCCGTAGAGGCAACGGTTGACATAAACGGACGCGCGGTCTCGCGCACCAAAAACGCGCTGGAACGGACTTCATGTGCGGCGGAGACGCCGCATATTACATTTTTGTCATAAAGCAATTTAGTGATTGCCACGATTTTTACGGCCCGATAAAAACATCCCCCTCACCTTGGCAGCTAATCACAGTCGCTAAAATCTAACCGGATCACCTTATGGCTCGTTATTTAAAAAAGACGTCGTTTCCGCTCATCCTCCTAGTCCTGCTCGTAACCGCGATTTTCATCTTTCGCGGTGAAGCGCAGCAGCCGAAAAATTCAAGGTCGTCCAGCAGCGCTGGTGGTGACAAGCCTATCAGCATCAAGCCGGTGGCATTCGCCGAGACCGACGCGGTGCGCGATCTGCCGGACATGAAGGCCACCGATAAGGCCTCGTTGGAAACGGTTTCTCCTAACGGTGAAATCCCTGGCATGGAGATCAACGAGCTTAACTCGCGCATGATAAAGCTGCCGAACGCCCAGTCGTCGAAAATTCCCTGGCGCGATGACGCGCTTCCCCAGAGGATGCAAGGGCCGGTGCTCAATTCGAACATCGGCGGCCCGATCGTCACCTTCGACGGTTTGGACGACACGCTGAACACGAGTTTTTTTGGGACGCAGTTCGCCCCATCAGATGAGAACATCGCGGTGGGTCCAAACGACGTCGTGCAGGTGGTAAACAATGGATTTCGAGTGTGGAGCAAGACGGGTACGCCCAAGATTGCAGCGAAAAAGATCAGCAGCCTGTTCGCCAAGGTGGGCGGGGTCTGCGCAACTATAGATGACGGCGATCCTGTCATCCAGCACGACCGGATGGCCGATCGGTGGGTTATCTCGCAATTCGGCTTCGCCAGCCAAACCTCGCCGCCCTACCATGAATGCGTCGCCGTTTCCAAAACCAGCGATCCGACGGGCGCATACTATGCCTACGATTTCGTCACCGTCGGCAGCAACTTTCCTGACTATCCGAAGCTGACGACCTGGCCGGATGGCTATTACATGACGGTGAATCAGTTCCTGGCGCCGGCGCTCTCGTTCAACGGCGTGGGCGTGTACGCCTTCGATCGCAACAAAATGATTGTCGGCGATCCAACCGCCGGAGCGATTTATTTTAACCTGGACGTGACGTCGCATCCGGAAGGCATCTTCGCGATGCAGCCGACCGACCTGGACGGTTTCCAGCTGCCGCCCGCAGGCGATCCGAACATTTTCGCCTACATCATCTCTGATGAGTTCGAGAGTCCGCCCTTCAACGTGGATGCGATGCGGATGTTCAATTTCCATGCGGACTTCGGGACGCCGGCTAACTCCACCTTCACCGAGCGCGCAGAAAGCCCGCTCGCCTTTGCGGCTTACGATCCGCGTTATCCGACTGCGCAAAACGGACGTAGCGATATCAAGCAGCCGCCGCCGGCGAATAGCACTACGGCCGGGGCCGATAACCTCGACAACATCGGGTATCACCTGATGTACCGGTTGCAGTATCGCCGCCTCGCGGCCGCGAATGAAAACCTGACCGGCAGCTTCGTGGTCAACACGAGTGGCGTCGATCCTTCGGCTAACACCGCCAATTACCAGGCTGGCGTTCGCTATTTCGAAATCAGACGAACCACCAACACCACGCCCGGGACCTACGTGATGTTTGACCAGGCGACATTCTCGCCTGATGCCGGCAACCCGGCGACCGGTCTGAACCGCTGGCTGCCCAGTGCGGCGATCGATGGCCAGGGCAACCTCGCGGTGAGCTATAGCACCGCGAGCACGACGGTGTTTCCCACTCTTACCTATGCCGGACGCGACTTCAATGCCGCTGGGATTCCGGCGGCGGGATTGAGCAACGAGACGACACTTTTCGCCGGCCTGGCTTCCCAGTTGGGCAGCGGCCATCGCTGGGGTGATTACCAATCGCTCCAGGTCGATCCGAGCGATGACTGCACGTTTTGGACAAATAACCAGTATTACGCGACATCCAGTTCTTTTAACTGGAAGACGCGCATCGGGGCATTCAAGTTCTCGACTTGCACCGCGCCCGCCCAAGGCACAGTCACCGGCACGGTGACCTCCTGCGAGACGGGCCAGCCTATTTCGGGAGTACTGGTCCAGTTCAACAACGGGTTCTCCGTGGCGACGGGCCTCGACGGAACCTACAGCATAAAATTGCCAGCCCCGGCAGGCGGCCTCGTGGCTCAAGGATACACCGTGACATTTTCCGACCCGAGCCGGCTGTGCACGCCATCCCAGACCTTCAACGTGAACGTGGTTGATCAGCAAACCGCGACTCGAAATGCCTGCCTAAATGGTGTGGCAAACCCAGTTGTCGATCTTACCAACTCAACTTCGGTTGCACTTTCTCCGACTGCTGGCAACGGCAATGGCATTGTGGATCCGAATGAGTGCAACGTGGTCAATGTCCGTCTGACCAACACTGGCTGCGCCACGGCCCACGTCGTCTCCGCGGTCCTGAGTACGAACACGGCGGGCGTGACGGTTAATCCGCCCGGGAGTTCGACCTATTCTGATATCGCGATCGATGGCATTGGAGGTAATCAGCAGCCATTCCGTTTCACCACCTCGCCGGCATTCGTCTGCGGCACTACCATTAACTTCACCGTAACGACAACGTTCACTGGTGGGCAGTCCGTGAGCACCTTCAGCCTCCCGAGCTGCACCGAGACAGCGCCGCCGACTTCGGTAGGCGGCAATCTCGACGGCACCGATCCGACCACCCCTGGCAATGGCCGGCTCGGTCGGAACGGCGCGGTCAGCAGCTGTTCAGGCAAAGCGTGCCCGGGCAACCTGAACGCGACGAATAACCACTACGATGTAGTGGGACCGTTCGTGAACACCGGCCCCGTTGCGGCTTGTGCGACGATTAAGCTGAGTTCCGTTAATGGCGTTCAGTTGATTGGCGCCTCCTACAACGGCGCGTTTGTTCCGGCGAACTTCTGCACCAACTATGCCGGCGACCCCGGTGGCAGCGCTAACGGAGACGTGAGCTGGCAGGAGACGATTCCGGCCGGCGGCACCATCAACGTGGTGGTGTGGGAAGTAACTGCGAACCAGGCCAGTGCCTTCAACGCTGGCGCAGGTACTCCATATACGGTGACAGTCTCCGGTTTAAGCGCCCCGCCACTCACTGGAACCGGACCCTGCGCAACGACTATTACAACGCAATCGCAGCCCGCTACAACAGTCTTGGGCGGTTCGATCTCGGATCAGGCGACACTGACGACTGGTGGCACCCCGACCGGCTCGATTACGTTCACCTTGTTTGGACCGAATAACGCTACCTGCAGCGGCGCGCCGATCTTCACGTCGGTGGTTCCAGTGAACGGCGATGGCACGTATCAGTCACAATCGTTCGCGCCTTCGTCCGCGGGAACGTATCGCTGGATCGCCAGTTACAGTGGGGATGCGAACAATTCCGCGGCGACCACTGCTTGCGGCGATGCGAATGAGTCGAGCGTCGTGACAGCTCCAACGCCGACTGCCACACCGACCGCGACGGCGACGGCAACAGCCACGGCAACCGCAACAGCCACGGCGACGGCCACAGCCACGGCAACCGCTACCGCCACGGCGACGGCAACAGCCACGGCGACTGCGACCGCCACAGCCACGGCCACAGCCACGGCGACTGCGACTCCAACAGCGACTCCGGCCTCGCAGACGTTGAACCTGTCGACGCGTATGCGCACCGACACAGGGGATAACCGCGGCATCGGCGGCTTCACCATCACGGGTAGCGTGGCGAAACATGTCATCATCCGCGCGCTCGGGCCTTCGTTGACGAAGTTCGGTTTCGCCGCAACTGACGTGCTGGCCGATCCGACACTGGAAGTGCATGGCCCCGGCGCATTCGGAACCATCACAAACAACAACTGGAGAGATTCGCAGGAAGCGCAGATCAAGGCCGACGGGCTCGCGCCGACGAACGACCTCGAGTCTGCGATCGATGCCACACTGCCTCCGGGCCAGTATACGGCGATTGTGAGCGGCAATGGCAATCCGACCGGTATCTGCCTGTTCGAGGTTTACGATCTCGACACAGCGGCGACGTCGAAAGTAGCGAACCTGAGCACGCGCGCCTTTGTCGGCACCGGTAACAACGTGGTCATCGCGGGCTTCGTGCTCGGCAATAAAGCCGGCAACGACAACGTCGTCGTGCGCGGTCTCGGGCCGAGCCTGGCGTCGTTCGGCATCGCGAACCCACTGGCCGATCCGACGATCGAGCTGCGTGACGAAAACGGTACACTGCTGAAGGCAAATAATGATTGGCAGGACGATCCCGCTAACGCGGCGGCGGTCACCGCGGCTGGATTGGCGCCCTCCAACGCGAAGGAATCCGCGATTGCGGCCAATCTGCCGCCGGGCCTCTACACCGTGATCCTTTCGGGGGTGAATAACACCACCGGGGTAGGAACTGTAGAAGTCTACGATCGCGGACCGTAGCCATCGGCTAGCATATCTCTGGCAAAGTGGCTGCCTCTTCTCGGAGAGGCAGCCCTTGGCCGGGAGAAGATTTCACGGCGCAAGTTCCCAGAGCTTGCGCCGTTTTCTTTTACTTACGAAAGCGCTTGAGTGCCGGAGCTCAGATAGCGAGCGCAGATCGTGACAAATCTAATTGTCATCGCACCGGCTGGGCGCGGAAGCCTTATTCAAAGATCGGCGAGTCTGCCCGATATTTTCCGCCGGGTAGATCCCCGTCTATTCTTTTTTGGTCCCGGTCTCCTCTTCCTCCGCGTCCCTGATGTTCTGAAGAATCAGAAGCCAGTGACCGTCCTTCTTAATCCACACTCGCCGCACCTTTACCCATTTGAATTTTGTCGGCTGATCGGTAATCAGGCGCTCGAAAGACTTTGCTTCGCCCTCGACTGTGTAGGTCGCGGCGCTCACAGTGAAACGCGGGTCTTTTTCGATTCGGTAAAAGACCAAAGTACCGCCTTTGGCCCGAGCAATCACCCCAACTTTCGCGATCGCTTTTTCCTGGTCGCCAATGGAATCGGAATAATAATCCGCGAGCATTTCGAACAAAGCGGCGGGGTCACGCTTTTCAATGGCCTCACCAAAGCGTTCCTCCGCGGCTTGAAGCTCTTTACGAGTCTTGGGATCCACTTCGCCAGTCTTTTCCGCCGCGCCTTGGACCGGAGACGTCCACATTCCCAGTGACACGAGGGCGCCGAGCGCGCCTCCCATCCATTTCTGATTGAATCGCATTGTTGGCGTTGTCATCGCATGCCGCTATCGCATTCCCAGTGAATTTTTTTGAAACCGCTCGCGGTTACCTCCACTTCGAAGGGACCGCAACCTCTTGGTTTGGTTTTCAGGTCTCTCGCTTTAATTGAATAATGGCCGGGGGCAAGTGGTATCCGAAAATGTCCCGACGCATCGGTTGTGAACGTCGTCACCGCGCCCGCGTCATTCAAAACCTCGAAGGCGGTGCTAGCGAGTGGTGCTGAGGCCGGCTCGTCGGCGCGTTGTGGTCCACCATGAATCGGCCCGATGAAAACGACGCCCTCGATCCCGGTCGAAAGCGAGGAAGACTGCGCATCCGTTCGCCCCGGCACGAATGAAAGCAACAGCAGGCCCGCTAATGTGCAAAATCTCTTTCCCACAAATGTCTTCTGCCTTCGCCAATAGGTTACCGGGGCGCAGGTCTTTGACAACCGCCAGACGGAAAGGCCGCGGAGGTTCGCTTTAGCGTCTCGTATTCAGCGCCGCCTCAATATCGTCGCGCAATCCTTTCTCCACATCGCCTTGAAGCTCGGCGCGCCGTGCGTTGATGTAGACAACCGGCGTCCGATCGAGGCCGAGCGCCGCGCTCCGTTCGCGGTCGGCCATAACGCGCCTCGCCACTTTCTCGCCGGCGATGTCCTGGTTGAAACGCTCGACATCCAATTGCAGCCGACGGGCGAGTTCGGCAAATTCGCTGCGCGGATCCGTGGCCCGGGTCCATTTGGCGCGCTGGAGATAAAGCAGGTCATGCATTTCCCAGAATTTCCCTTGCAGCCCTGCCGCCTCGGCAGCGCACGCGCTGTCGAGTGCTCTGGAATGTTGCGGCATGGGGTTATTCCGGAAGATGACGGCGAGACGATCGCCGTAATCGTGCTCGAGATTGCGAAGAGCTGGCCAAAGGACAAAACATGGCATGCACTCGAAGTCACCGAATTCCTCGAGAGTCACCGGGGCATTCGGGTCACCGCGGACGTGGGGCGGCTGCGCGCCAGGCTTCGTGGTTGTGGCCACCTGAAGTCCCGGCGGAGTTTTCCGGGCTCGAAAAAGGAACACGCCAGCGACCACGGCGGCGATGAGCACCGCGGCGATGATCGCGAAGGCAAGGCCGAGGCTGTTTCTTTTCTTCTTTGAGGCCATCGAGACGCACAATCTTGATGAGCCCGGCCGCTATTTCCACTCTTAACCGAACGACTCACTTCGTGGAGTTTTTCGCGGGTGGAGCGACTGTCGTTTAATTCATTCGCTTTGACGCAGTCGCCCGCTAATCTCGGAAGCGTTTAATTGAAAAAGACCGTGAAACATTCTGCCAAGCGATCCGGCTTTTTTGATCCGAAGGCCTTTCTCGCTTTCCTTTTGTTCTTCGCGGCGGCGCTTCTGGCGTTCACTGGTTTTGGTATTCCGGCTGCCGCACAGCCGCCTGGGAAACCAGGCGCGCCTGATCTCGATGTCGCTGCAGCCCGCCCGGACGTCGTTCCCATGGTAGGTCCGTTTTCCGAGGATCGCGATCTGCGCGAAATCCCGTACGCGGCGCCGAACGTGGAAGAGGAAGAAGTGCGTTTGATGCGCCATCCACTGCCGATGACGCCTTCGACCGAACCGTCGGATCCCTTGCAGAAAGTCAGGGACTTCATCGCCACGACGATTGCGATGCCTTCGCCAATCAACACTTTCCCGGGATTGAACTCGACGCAGAGTGGATGTGGTTGTCTGCCCCCGGACACGGACGGTGACGTCGGCCCGAATCACTACATTCAATCCGTCAATTCAAGCATCCAAATCTTCGACAAATCCGGCAATCCGCTCAACGGCGCGAATGGCACCACCTACAATTCCTTTTTCTCCGGACTCGCTACGAGTGGGACGCCATGCGGGCTGAATCAAAACGACGGCGATGGCTTCGTGTTTTACGATCAGCTTGCGGATCGCTGGGTGGTAAGTGATTTCGCTTTCCCGGCGTTTCCCGGCGTTTCTTTTTATCAATGCGTCGGCGTCTCAAAAACGAGCGACCCGGTGGCGGGCGGATGGTGGCTTTACGCCATTCAAGTGGATCCTTCGAATCCCAATTACCTCGGCGACTATCCGAAGTTCGGTTTATGGCCGGACGCGTATTACCTGACGATGAATATGTTTTCCAACAACACCACCTTCACCGGGGTGCGGGTCATCGCGCTGAACCGGGCGACGATGATCAACGGGACTGGCGCGCCGAATCCCGCTGCGGTCGCCTTTACTATTACCGCTGCGACCCTCGGTGATACCTACAGCCTCGTTCCTGCGACTTTCCGCACCGGATTAAACCCGCCGGTCGGAACGCCGGAATATCTTCTCGCGATCGACAGCCCAGCAACCGGCGGCGTGCTTCAGACTGCCGTGCACGTTTGGCGTTTCCATGTCGATTTCACTACGCCCGCTTTGTCCACTCTTGGAGTCGGCGCGACGCATGCGTTCGACGCCAACATCACCGTCAACAGTTTCACCGACGCCTTTACCTCGACTACTTCGTTGATCGTGCCTCAGAACGGGACAGCGGTGTCATTGGATACCCTCGGCGATAAGATCATGACGCCGGTTGTTTATCAGAATCTTGCTGGCGTGGAATCGTTGTGGGCATCCCATACGATCAACAACAATCAGGGAGGCACCGGTCCGACTGCGATTCGTTGGTATCAGTTTAGCGTTACCGGCAGCATAATTCCGGCGACACCGGCGCAACAGCAAACCTTTAACAACGGAGCCGATGGTCTCTGGCGTTGGATGCCGAGCCTCGGCGTCGACGCGCTCGGAAATATGGCGATAGGCTACAGCGTTTCGAGTTCCACTTCCGAGCCTTCCATTCGCTACGCCGGCCGTTTAATAAGCGACGCCTCCAATACTTTGGGTCAGGGCGAAGCGATCCTGATCGCTGGCGGCGGTCACCAGACAAGTTCGAGTGGGCGCTGGGGAGACTATAGCGGGATGGGAATCGATCCCTCGGACAACCTGACTTTCTGGCATACCAATGAATATTATACAGCGAGTAGCAGCTCGGCTTGGGCTACTCGAATTGGCACCTTTAAATTTCCCGCCGTAAGTGGGACGCCGACGCCAACTGCAACTGCGACGGCGACGGCCACTGCGTCTCCCACCCCGACCTCAACAGCCACGGCAACAGCCACGGCAACAGCCACCGCCACCGCGAGTCCGACTCCAACGTCAACCGCCACGGCAACAGCTACGGCCACGGCGACACCAGTAACTTCTCCGACACCCACTGCCACGGCCACGTCGACGCCGACCGCAACCGCAACGTCGACAGCTACTGCCACGGCTACGTCTACGCCGACTGCAACCGCGACGTCGACAGCTACTGCCACGGCGACTGCGACAGCCACGGTTACGCCAACAGCAACCGCGACAGCGACAGCTACAGCTACAGCGACGTCGACAGCCACCGCCACCGCGACTGCGACAGCCACCGCGACTCCCACTCCGCCCACGCAAGCGGTCAACTTGTCCACGCGCATGCGAACCGACACGGGTGACAATTCCGCGATCGGCGGCTTCATCATCGCCGGCAACATTCCCAAACATGTGCTCATCCGCGGGATCGGGCCGTCGTTGACGAAATTCGGCTTCAGCGCTTCCGAATTGCTGGCTGATCCGACGTTGGAAGTACACGGCCCTGGGTCGTTCTTGCTCACGAACAATAACTGGAAGGATTCGCAGGAATCACAGATCAGCGCGACCGGCCTGGCGCCGACGAACGATCTCGAAGCGGCGATTGACGTGACGCTAACTCCTGGCCAGTACACAGCGATTCTTCGTGGTAACGGCACGGGCGTGGGCATCGGATTGGTGGAAGTTTTTGATCTCAACCCGCCTGCTTCGAAACTCGGCAACTTGAGCACGCGGGCGTTGGTTCGGACCGACAGTAATGTCGTCATTGCCGGATTCATTCTGGGGAACAACGGCGGGAACGATCGCGTTATCGTGCGTGGTCTTGGACCAAGTTTAAGCGCGTTTGGCATTTCCAATCCGCTGCAGGACCCGACGCTCGAACTGCGCGATGGGAATGGAAATCTGCTGAAGGCAAACAACGATTGGACTGATGATCCGGTACAAGCTGCGGAGATTACGGCGGCGGGATTGGCGCCATCGAATACAAGAGAATCGGCGATCTCGGCGTCGTTACCGCCGGGTCCCTACACTGCCATTCTCGCCGGCGTAAATAACGGCCAGGGTGTCGGCACGGTGGAAGTGTACGATCGCGGGCCGTAACCGATCACACGAACTCCGATGGTT
>Ga0307470_10000625_pt1 | contig 16037 bp, 13 predicted proteins | sample atmos_gasesAM3C__FD_204565 | JGI IMG/M metagenome (GOLD analysis project Ga0307470, IMG submission 204565) | Hardwood forest soil microbial communities from Morgan-Monroe State Forest, Indiana, United States - atmos_gasesAM3C_05 | ecosystem: Environmental > Terrestrial > Soil > Temperate forest... | reverse complement strand
AATTCTCCGCTCCCACTCCCCACTCCCCACACCCCACACCCCGCCCTCACCATCCTCCTCATCCTGGCCTCCCGCATCGCCCTTCTGCCGATGCGCGTCGACGAGGATCCGTGGCAGCTCTTCCGATTCGATCTCTTCGCCTCGAACATGCTCGGGCCTTTCAGCCGCTCGCCCTTCGATCTGCTGGTCAGCGCGGCCGCCATCCTGGGGATCGTTCTGGCACTGACAGGAAAACGCGGCAGCTCGACGCCGATGCAGATCGTCCGTTCGGTGGTCGCGGCGGTGGCCGCCCTCGGCTACATGGCACTGGTCAGGAACCTGGTAGACAACTCGCGCATCTCCACGGTGCCCGACCACATCCTTCCCGTTTCCGTCGCGCAAGGCGTGCTCCTCGGCGCGCTGCTCCTCCTCGGTTTCGCGTTGCTGCGCATCACACGGCATGAATCGTCGCGCAAAGCGACATTGCTCGGCGTCGCCATCATCGTCATCCCCATCATCGTCACGGGGTGGAACCTGGCGTACGCGCCGAAGCGCGCCTTCTTCTGGATCGCAGGCGCCGTGGTGATCTCGCTGCTCCTGCACGCGCTGACGACCAACTTCACGCTGCGCATGCTCGGAACCGCCCTGCTGATGGTGATGGCCGTTTACATGCCGCTGCAGCTTTTCGAGCGCTCCAGCGCGCGGCACTTCATCGCCGACACCTACGCGCCGCTCGTCGTCGGAGAAGCGAACCAGCTCCGGACGATGATCGAGGACACGATGCACAACGAATTCTCGAGCATGGAGCTCAGCTCCATTCTTCCGGACGACTACCGGAAGATGAATCTAGAGGATCTGGCATACGAGCTCTGGCTGCGAAGCGACCTGTCGAAATGGCGCGTGCCGTCGGTCATCACCGTCCACGACATCTTCGACCACCCGCTCAGCCGGTTCGGCGTCGGGCTTCCTCAGTTCAGCGAGCGGCGGCGGGAAGCGGGCGGCGAGGTGCTGCAGGTCGGCAACGTAACCCGCGTCCTCATCCACCACGACTTCGATCTCACCATCGGCGGCATTCCGGTGGCCGAGGGGAGCGTCCATGTCGTCAACCCCGCCGACCCGGGAGCGACCACGTTTGCTGACGTCTACCGCGACTTCTTCGAACCCTCATTCGGCGACGCCGTCACCGGACTGCAGCCGCAGCGAGAGATCGTCGTCTACGACCACGACGGCAATGCTCGCGGCACGACGACGGTGCGTCTGCCGCAAAGCCCGGCCTCCTATTACGCCTCGCTGAAGCCGGACCACGGAATGTGGATCGAGGAGAACGAAGGGGCAGGGTCGGCGGTCTATCTGCGCCGCACCGAAGACGCGCTGTACGCCTTTCCGCTCCAGGTGCCGACACGCGGGCAGCAGGTGAGGCGCGCCGGCGGTGTTGCCCTCTGGGCCATCGCCTTCGTTCTGGCCGTGATCCTGGTTCGCTCGTTACCGGTCATCGCCTCCGTGATCCGCCGGGCTCCGCGCAACCTCGACTTCCGGACGCGCACCTCGCTCTACCTGACCGCCGTGGTCATCCTTCCGCTCATCCTCTTCGTCCTCTTCGTCCGGGCGTATCTGGCCAACCGGCTGGAGGCGGAGTATCTGGACCGAGGGCAGACCGCGCTCAACGCCGCGGAGCGGGTGATCGAAGACTACCTGGCATCGACGACATCGACGGCGCATCCGGAACAAGTGCTGGACGACGATGTCCTGAGCTGGCTGGCCCGCGTCATCGGACACGACCTGCATCTCTACCGCGACGACATGCTGATCGCGTCGAGCCGCCGCGACCTCTTCGCCGCACGCGTCGAGTCGGAGCGGCTGCCCGGCGACGTCTACGCGAACATCGTCGTCGACGGGAAGCAACTGGCCATCCGCAACTCGGGGCCGGCGCAATTCATCGAGATCTATTCGCCGATCAACCTCGTGCGCGGGCAGAGCTACACCATGGGGCTCCCGCTCATCGTGCAGGGGCGCCAGATCGAGGCACAGGTCAACGATCTGGCCACGACCATCTACCTGCTGCTGATCTTCATCGTCCTGGCGGGAATCTTCGTGGCGTTTGTGGCGGCACGCAGCGTCACACGTCCGGTGCAGGCGCTGGTGGGCGGGGCGCGCGCGGTGGCGCGGGGAGATTTCGACATGAATCTCCGCGTCCCTTCCGACCCGGATCTCGGGCTGCTGGTCACCACCTTCCGCGATATGGCGCAGTCGATCCGCCGGCAGCAGAACGATCTTCGCCACGAGCGCGATCGCCTGCAGACGCTGCTCGAGAACATCAACGCCGCCGTCGTCGTGCTCGACGGCGAGATGCACGTCTCGTCGACGAATGCGGGAGCGCGCAAGCTGTTCGGCGAGGACATCACCTTTCACGACGAGGTGCGCGACTTCCTGGACTCGCACCGGCATCGCCGCGCCGAGGCCAAGGAGATCGAGCTGATTGCGGATGGCAACGCCCGGACCTTCCGCGTCTCCATCGTGCCGCTGCCCGGCAGTGATGAAGAGATGCTCATCGCCGAGGACGTGACCGAGATCCTCCGCTCGAACCGTCTCGAAGCGTGGGGAGAGATGGCGCGTCAGGTGGCGCACGAGATCAAGAATCCGTTGACCCCGATCCAGCTCACGGCCGAGCATCTCCGCGCTTTGGCCGACAAAGATGATCCGAACCTGGCCAGGGTGGTGCTGTCGGCGGTCGACAACATCCTCCGCCAGGTCGTTACGCTGCGCGAGACGTCGAAGGAGTTCAGCGACTACGCCTCGCTGCGCACAGTGCAGCGCAAGCCGCTGCCGTTGCGGAAACTGCTGGAGGAGATCGCCGCCGGCTACGCGAAAAGCGGAGAGCGCGGCATCGACTTCCGCGCCGACATCGAGCCATCGACGCCGGAGATGTTCTCCGGCGACGCCCGCCTGCTCCGCGGCGCGATCGCGAACCTGATCGAGAACGCCCTCCAGGCCGCCCCCGGCGGCCGCGTCCGCCTGGCCAGCTATGGCGTCGATTCGAAAGTGGTCGTCTCCGTCGATGACGATGGCCCCGGCGTAGCCCCGGAACTGCTTTCGAGGATCTTCGACCCCTACTTCTCCACCAAGACCTCCGGCACCGGCCTCGGCCTGGCCATCGCGCGCAAAGCGATCGAAGAGCACGGCGGCTCGGTCCACGCGGAGAATCTGAATCCTGGATTTCGGATTTCGTTGGAGTTGCCGGTGAGGTAGCGGGGTCTCGCGGTTGCGGGGTCGCGGGGTTGCGCGGACGCCGAGCGACGTAGGTCGGACTCTCAGTCCGACCAGAGCTCGCGCGGCCTCGAACGACAGGCGTCTATCAATTACCGGTCTCCCAAGTACCGGTCGGACTTGAGAGTCCGACCTACGTTCTCTGCCGTTCTTGCCAGGGTGCATCGTGTTAGCCGCGAAGCCTCCGAGACCCCGAGCCCCCGCGACCCCGCAACCCCGTCCCGAATAAACTACAAAACCCACTCGTTACAAACACGCCCCCATGAAGAACCTTCTCCTCATCGTCATGACGACCGCCTTCACGTTTGGCGCGACGCTCGCGCAGGGTGAGGGGGCTGCGGATGAGACGCGGATGACGCTGCGCGCCGAGTTCGTGCGCCTCGTCAATCACGACCGGGCCAGGTTCGGACTTCCGCCGGTGCAACTCGATGCGCAGTCATCGGCCGTCGCCGATGCCTACTGCCGCGCACAGATCCGGAACGGCACCACCGGGCACTTCACCACTGATGGAGAGGCGCCGTACATGCGCTACTCCTTCGCCGGAGGCAACGACGGCGTCAGCGAGAACGCCGCGGCGTGGTCAGCCAACTACGGCTTCAGCGACCGCGCGCTGTACGACATGATGCGGCGCTCCGAGGCTGCCATGATGGCGGAGATCCCCCCGCATGACGGCCACCGGCGCACCATCCTCGATCCGGCCGCGACGCACGTCGGGATCGGCCTGGCCTGGGAGCGGGGCGAGTTCCGGCTCACGCAGGAGTTCATCCGCCGCTACGTCAACTGGTCGCGTCCTCTGCCGCGCAAGGGTACCGCGGGGGAGCCGATTCTCTGCAGCGGCCACGCTGTCCGCGGCTATGACATCGAGGCCATCACCGTTCATCACGAGCGGGCTCCGCAGTCGATGGCAGCGGTCACGGCGAATGCCATCGCCTCGTACAGTCTGCCGGATTCGCGGCGCCAATACCTCCCTCGGCTCAAGGCGCACTTCACACGCCGCATCGCCGGCGGTATCGAAGAGGTGAGCGAGCAATACAGCGACGGCGGCCACGGCGATTTCAAGGTCGCCCCCGACGGCACGTTCACCTTCGCCATTCCACTCCCGGACGGTCCCGGCGTCTACACCGTCGTCGTCTGGGTACGCCGCCACGGCACCCGCGCTGAAGCCATCCCCGCCAGCAACGTCTCGATCCGCGTCGACGGCGCGCGGCCGAGGATCAGCGGGACGCGATAACTGCGCTTCGCGCGTTGTCGGTTGTCGGTGGTCAGTTGCGCCAAACGACACTCTTCTGACAACCGAAAACTGACAACCGACAACGCGCGGCGAAGCACGCGCAGCAGTGCATCCGTATACTCACCCGCGATGTGCGGCATCAATGCGATCTTCGCGTATCGCGACGCGGCGCCGGCCGTCGACCGCGATGAGGTCATCGCCACGCGGGAGTGCATGCACAGCCGCGGTCCGGATGCCGGCGATGCATGGTTCTCGGATGACGGTCGCGTCGGGCTCGGGCACCGGCGGCTGGCGATCATCGATCTTTCGCCCGGCGGCGCGCAGCCGAAACACTTCGGCGCGTTGACGATCGTCTTCAATGGCGAGATCTACAACTACCGCGAGCTGCGCGCGCAACTCGAAGCGCGCGGCCGGCGCTTCACCTCGCAGTCGGATACCGAGGTTCTGCTGCAGCTCTATGACGAAAAGCAGGAGCAGATGCTCGGCGAGCTGCGCGGCATGTTCGCCTTCTCGCTCTGGGATGGGGAACGGCGGCGGATGTTGCTGGCCCGCGACCCGTACGGCATCAAGCCGCTCTACTACGCAGACGACGGCGGGACCATTCGCGCGGCCTCGCAGGTGCGCGCGCTGGCGGCGAGCGGCAAGGTCTCCAGGCAATTCGACCCCGCCGGTGCGGCCGGATTCTTCCTGCGCGGCACCGTGCCGGAGCCGTTCACGATGTACCGCGCCATCCGCGCCTTGCCCGCCGGCTCGTACGCATACGTCGATGCCAACGGCGCTGGCGAGCCGGTTCAATACTTTTCGATTGCCGCCACGTTGCGCGACGCCGTCGAGAGCGGCGGTCACTTCACCGACGCGCAGCGGCGGGACATCGTCCACGACTCCGTGCTCGAATCGGTGCGCTATCACATGGTGGCTGACGTTCCCGTCGGCGCGTTTCTCTCTGCCGGCATCGACTCCACCGCGGTCGTCGCTCTCGCGCGCGAGAGCGGCGCGACCGACCTGCAGACCATGACGCTGCGCTTCGAGGAGTACCGCGGGCGCGTCAACGACGAAGCGCCCCTGGCGGCGCTGGTGGCGCGGCAATACGGCGTCAGGCACTCCATCGAAGAGCTTACGCTGGCCGGCTTCCGCGACGAGCTCCCGCGCATTTTCGCCGCCATGGATCAACCGAGCGTCGATGGCCTCAACAGCTATTTCATCAGCAAAGCGGCGCACGACCTCGGCCTGAAAGTAGCGATGTCCGGCACCGGCGGCGACGAGCTGTTCGGCGGCTATACGTCGTTCCGCGACATCCCGCGCTGGATGCCGGTGACCTCCATGCTCGCGCGCGTCCCTCGGCTCGGCGACGCCGTGCATCGCATCAACGCCGCTCTGGCAAAACGCAGCCGCCACGTCAGCCCGAAGATGGGCGAGATCGTCCGCTACGGTGCCAGCTACGCCGGCGCCTATCTCGTCAAACGCGGCCGCTTTCTGGCCGCCGAGCTCCCCGCGCTCCTCGGCGACGACATCGCCGCCGAGGGGCTGGCCCGCCTCGACCTGCTACGTCTCATCGAACGCACCGTCACCCCCGATCCCGGCAATCCCTTCGCCCGCGTCGCCGCCCTCGAGTCGTCGCTTTACCTGCGCAACCAACTGCTGCGCGACATGGACTGGGCCTCCATGGCCCATTCTCTCGAAGTGCGCGTGCCGCTGGTGGATGCCCATCTCCTGCGCAAGATCGCGCCTGCGTTGGTAACCCGGCGCGAGCGCGGCAAGCAACTCCTGGCCGCCGCCCCGCGCCCGCCGCTTCCTGCCGAGGTGCGCCAGCGTCGCAAGACCGGGTTTACGCTGCCGATCAAAGAATGGCTCACCCAGGAATCCGACGGCCGAGTCGAATTCGGCAAACGGAGCTGGGCTCGGAAGGTTTACGAGGTGATGTTCGGGGAAGGGCGGGGGTATTGGTAGGGCTGGCGCGAATCGGAGCATTGAAAAACACAATGCCAGCGAAGCTCGCTTAATCTGCATTCTCACAACCTGATTGAACCCCGTGCCTGCCGCCGCAAGCCAAGGACGATGTGGCACAGACACTTTTGTCTGTGCTCCGGCCGACTGGCCGGCCTGAGAGCTTGCAGTCTTGAGTCATGTCGAGACCCAGCACAGACAAAAGTGTCTGTGCCACATCGGTCCCGCTCGTCGGGCACCTCTGCGAACCTATCGCGCAGACAACGTGGGCAATTTCACTCCGCTCGACCACGAGGCAAAAGTCGTGCGCAGTAGAATCGCCGAGCCTGATGTATTGGCAGGCGCTGCATTCGCCCGCCCGTTTCCTCCGTATATAGCCTCAGATGAGCGCCACCGCCCCACTCCTGTTCGGCACCCTGGACGCCACGCTCCAGCGCGCCGCGGCCGGCGATCATGAGTCGTTCGCGGGGTTGATTCGCGAGCATCAGGACATGGTCTTCAGCATCGCCTGGACCTTTCTGCACGACCGCGACCGCGCCGAGGAGATCGCGCAGGAGGTTTTTCTGCAGTTGTACCGAACCCTCGGCGAGATCGAATCGGCGGCTCATCTCACGTTCTGGCTGCGGCGCGTCACCGCCAACCGCTGCATCGACGAATCGCGGCGCGGACGCTGGCGCATCGTCACGCTCGATGAGGCTTCGGACGTGGCCGGCCACGCCGACGAATCCGATCCGCTCCTCGGCCGGAAGGTTCGGCAGATGCTGCAGCGTCTGCCCGCACCGCAGCGACTGGCCATCACCATGCGTTACCAGGAGGGGCTCGAGCCCTCCGAGATCGGAGCGGTCCTGGATATGCCGCTCAACACCGTCAAAAGCCATCTCCGGCGCGGCCTGTCGGCGCTACGGGAGTGGCTGGGAGTGACATCATGAATCTCGATCACGAACTGAATCGAGTGCTGGCGCGGACGTCCGCGCCGGACGGTTTCGCCGATCGCGTCGTAGCACGCCTCGGCGACGCAAACGCACCGCGGCAACGGCATTGGCCGGCCGCATCCACCCTGCGGCGCCTTGCCGCGGCCGTAACTCTCACCCTGGCCCTCGGCGGTTTGACCGCGCATCAGATCGTCGAGCATCGCCGCACCGAAGGCGAGCGCGCACGCCGCGAGCTCATGACCGCGCTGCACATCGCCAGCGCCAAGATGCGCGTCGCACAGCGCGCCGTCGCACACGACTGACAACCATGAAAGGACCAACCATGACCCGCTTTCTGATCAGCCTGATGCTCAGCATCATCGCCAGCATCGCCATTCCGGCCTCGGCGCAGGGCACCCGAATCAACCTCGATCTCCCCGACATGGCCGCCAAGGCCAGCGAAACCGTCGACGTCACCCTCGACGGCGCCATGCTCCGCCTGGCCGGCAAGTTCCTCTCCAGCACCGACGCCGACGAGCGCGCGGCCAAAGAGATGATCAACGGCCTCAAAGGGATCTACGTCCGCAGCTACGAGTTCGAGCACGAGGGCGAATACGACAAGGCCCAGGCCGAGCGCATCCGCACCCAGCTCGGACCGTCGTGGAAGAAGATCGTGAAAGTGTCCAGCAAAACGAAGGAAGACGTCGACATCTATGTCGACACGCAAGGCGACGCCGTCACAGGACTTCTGATCATCTCGGCAGAACCAAAAGAGTTCACCGTCGTAAACATCGTCGGGCCGGTCGATATCGAGAAGCTGGCCGGCCTGGAAGGGCAGTTCGGCATCCCGCACATCTCCCGCGATCTCAAGGAAGCGCACAAGGACAAGCAAGGGAAGAAGGAAGATCATCATGAATGATCGCCGCCGCCTGGTTCTGCTGGTCGCTCTGGTGAGCGTCTTCGCCCTCGGCGCCACCCCGGCTCGCGCCAATTTCGACGACATCGTTCGTGCTGTCGAATCGCGGTATCACGTTCACCACACCTACATCCCGCTCTTCGGCCTGGTGCGCTTCGCGCTCTGGGTTGTACGGCCGAGCGGCGTCTCGGACGTGCAACTGGCGACGTTCGAGCATGCCCACTTCGACGATACCCAGGGCCTGGCCGAGCTCGTCCTCCGCAACGCCGGTGAGCCGATGCAGCCTCTCGTTCAGGCACGCTCCAACCGCAAGGGCGAAACCACGCTGATCTACGCCCGCCCCCTCGGCGGCGACAAAGTGGCCATGCTCGTCTTCGCCCACGACCACAGCGACACAACGCTCGTCCGCGTGGTCGTGTCGATGGACAAGTTCAGCCAGGCGGTGAACCATCCGCACAACGTGGTGGCAAGCCTGAAGTAGCGCGACGGAGCGCTGGCGTCCTCACCGGCGGACAAGACGTGGGTCGGACTCTCTAGTCCGACCAGAGCTTGCGCGGCTCTGAACTACGAGCGGTTAATCAATTACCGCTCTCCCAAGCTCCGGTCGGACTAGAGAGTCCGACCTACGTCTTGTCCGCGGTTATCAATTACCGCTCTCCCAAGCTCCGGTCGGACTAGAGAGTCCGACCTACGTTTTGTCCGCCGATACGCCAGCGCTCCGGCGCGCGAAGCGCAATAATGCTCACGTGACCTTCCTCATCTACGGCGCCAACGGATACACCGGCGAGCTGATCGCGCGAGAGGCCGTCCGGCGCGGACAGAAGCCGATTCTCTCCGGACGCAGCGCGGAAAAACTCGCGCCGCTGGCGAAAGACCTCGGGGTGGAAGCGCGGGCCTTTCCTCTTGATCAACCCAACCTCGCCGGCGTCGATGCCGTCATCCACTGCGCCGGTCCGTTCGTCCACACCAGCGCGCCGATGGTGCGGGCCTGCATCGACGCCGGCGCGCATTACCTCGACATCACCGGCGAGATCTCCGTCTTCGAAGCGGTCATGGCCATGAACGATGACGCGGTTCGAGCCGGCGTCACACTCATCCCGGGCGTCGGCTTCGACGTCGTCCCCACCGACTGCCTGGCCGCCATGCTGGCCGCGAGCCTCCCTGGCGCCACGGAGCTCGAGCTGGCCTTCTACTCACCGGGCGCGGAGCTGAGCCGCGGAACGCTCAAGACCATGATCGAAGGCATCGGCGAAGGGGGCGCCATCCGCCGCGACGGCAGGATCGTTCGCGTCCCGCCCGCGTATGCCACGCGCGAGATCCCGTTCTCGTGCGGCCCGCGCATGGCCATGACCATTCCCTGGGGCGATGTCTCCACCGCGTTCCACACCACCGGCATCCCCAACATCCGCGTCTACACCGCCGCCTCGCCGAAGTCGATCGCCCGGATGCGGCGCGTCCGTTCGCTCCTGCCCATCCTCGGCATCAGGCCGGTCAAACGCCTCCTCCAGGCCTTCGTCAACCGCCGCACCGGCCCGGGCGCCGAAAAGCGCGCCAGCGCCCGGACCTACCTGTGGGGCCGCGTGAACGACGGCAAAGCCGAGGTGACCATGACCATGACCACGCCGGAGGGTTATGCGTTCACCGTGATCAGCGCCCTGGCCGCCATCGAACGGCTGCTGGCCTCGCCAAAGCGCCCCGGCAGCTTCACCCCCGCCCGATTCTTCGGCCCGGAATTCGTAACCTCGCTTCCGGGTGTTGAACTGACGTGAGACACCGCCTCCTCCCCTTCTACGTAGCGTTCATCGTGCTCATCGCCGCGTCGTTCGTGTGGCAGATGATGCATGGGATTTGTCCGGTGCCTTGACGCTTTCGCCACTCACTCTATCCTGAGGAGCGTAGCGACGAAGGATCTCTGGTATGACCGCGCGGAAGCCGACGATTGCGCGACACCACCAGAGATCCTTCGTCGCTTCGCTCCTCAGGATAGAGTTTAAAAAGCCGTCGCCAGAAACCTCGGCCTCTGCCGCGCCTTCGATCCTTGTTCGAACGCGTACGCGTACTTGATCAACGCCGGTTCGCTCCACGCTCCGGCGAAGAACGAGATGCCGACCGGCAGTCCGAAGGCCAGGCCTGCCGGCAGGGTGATGTGCGGATATCCTGCCACTGCCGAGGCGGAAGAATAGCCGCCGGTGAAATGGTCGCCGGTGACCAGGTCTGTGGCCCAGACCGGGCCGCCGGTCGGGGCGATGATGGCGTCGACCTTGTGTTTCGCCAGCGTGGCGTCGATGCCCTCGGTGCGCGCCAGGCGGTGGTTCTTGGCCAGGGCGTCGCGGTATTTCTTTTCGGATAACGGTCCGCGTTTCTCCGACTGCTCGAAGATCTCCTGGCCGAAGTACGGCATCTCCTGCGCGCGGTGCTCCTCGTTGAATTTGATCAGGTCCGCCAGCGTGCGGCTCTTCACCGCCGCGGGCGCGCCGGCCAGGTACTTGTTGATGTCGGTCTTGAACTCGTACTGCAGCACGTCGTTCTCGGTGGCGTCGAACTTGCCGTTGGTCTTGATGTCGGCCGGATCGACGATCGTCGCGCCGAGGCTCTTGATCAAGGCGATGGCATCCTTCATCAACCGGTCCGTGGCATCGTTGAACCCGAAGTACTGCCGGGCCACGCCGATGCGCGCTCCTTTGAGACCGTCAGCATCGAGAAAGCGCGTGTAATCGTCATGTCCCTTCGTCCTGCTCACCTTCGTAATCGGATCGCGCTCGTCGGCGCCTGTCAGGATGCCGAGGAGGATGGCCGCGTCACGAACGGTGCGCGCCATCGGACCGGACGTGTCCTGGCTATGGGCGATGGGGATGATGCCGGCGCGGCTGATGAGCCCGAGCGTCGGCTTGATACCGACCAGTCCTGACGCCGAGGACGGGCAGACCACCGAACCGTCCGTCTCCGTGCCGATCCCGATCGCCGCCAGGTTCGCCGCCACGGCCGCACCGGTGCCGGAGCTCGACCCGCAGGCATTGCGGTCGAGCACGTACGGATTGTGCGTCAGCCCTCCGCGTCCGCTCCAGCCGCTGGTGGAGTGTGTCGATCGGAAGTTCGCCCACTCGCTGAGATTGGTCTTGCCGAGGATCACCGCGCCGGCCTCGCGCAGCCGCGCCACCACGAAGGCGTCGCGCGCGGCGTGATTCTCCGCCAGCGCCAGCGAGCCTGCCGACGTGGCCATGCGATCGGCGGTGTCGATGTTGTCTTTGATGACCACCGGAATGCCGTGCAGCGGCCCGCGGACATGGCCGGCCTTCCGCTCGCGATCCATTGCATCCGCGATTGCCAGCGCCTCGGGGTTGAGTTCGATGATGGAGTTGATGCTCGGCCCGTGCTTATCGATCGCGTCGATCCTGCCGAGGTATCCCTCCGCGATCGAGCGCGCCGTCCACCGCCCGCTCTTCATCCCATCCTGCAAGCCGTCGAGCGTGATCTCCTCGAGCTCGGGAGTCGCGGCCGCGGGCGTCGTCTGCGCGACCGCACTCAGCGGCTTTGCCAGCGCCAGCGCCGAACCGAGCGCCGCCAGCTCCAGGAAGTGTCTCCGATTGACTCCGTTGCCGTCGTTCTCGTTTCGCATGCGCGCAATGATACCGGGCTCAACCCGGCGGCGGTGGGCCGTAGCGCTGGCGGCCACGCCGGCTGGACCGCTGCCGGCTCGGCGGCGGTTCTCTGGTCGCCGGCGAGCCGGCGGCGCTACGAGGGCGGCGCTACGATCGCTACGGCGCGCGCTGCACACTCTTGCAATCGATGGTCCCCTGCAAGTGCACGCCCGCGGCGGTCGTGGCGTCGAAGGTGACGATGGCGGTGGCGCCCTTGTCGTCGATGGTGACCGTTCCGCTGCCGCTCTTCTTCTCCGTCTCGACCTTGTACTCGGCCACGCGCGCCGAGATCCGCCCGAAGGCCACGTTGAGGAAGAAGTTGTGCGTCCCCTTGGCCGCTTCCTTCGCATCCGGCACGATGAGCTGGAGACCGTTCAGTTTCTTCAAATCGTTCTCCCTCAGCGGCGAATACTGATTCCCCCACGAGTCCTTCCCCGTCATCCCGGCCGAACAGCCGCCGCGATCGATCGTCCCGTCATACGTCCCGGCATGCGGTCCACCGGTGATGACGACATGCACGGTCTCCTTCACGTCCGCGGCGAAGACCGCCGGCGCGGTAAGGACGAGAAGCAGAGCCAGACTGCGAAGCAGACGATTCATGAAAGCCCCCTGTTTTCTGCGGCTTGGCCGCGTTTCAAATTTTGGTGGGTATTGTAAAGCGCGCAGACGCCGGTGCGCTTTCCTAATTCCCGCCTGGCACCTGCGTCTCCAGCTTGAAATTCACGGTCAGGTTGAAGATGACGTTTACCGGGCTGCCGTTCTGGGTGGCGGGCTCGAATACCCACTGTTTGACCGCATCGACGGCGGCGTCGGAAAGGCCGTACGGGAGTGACTTGAGCACCACGGCGTCGGTCACATGTCCGGTCTTGTCGATGACGGTTTCGACGATGACGATCCCGCTGACGCGTGCCAGTCGCGCCTCTTCCGGATAAATCGGATCCACTTTCCGGACGACGAGCGGTGCCTTGACGTTCCCACCCACGCGCACAGCTTCAGTCGGATGGAGGCGCGCCCGGCGCGATTTCAACATCCAGTCCGCATGGATCTCGTCGACGACGTCGTCGCCCTGAACAAAGGAGACGTCCGCCGCCAGACTGCTGCCGTCGTTTCCGATCTGAACAGCGATGTGGAGAGCTCCGACCTCGATGCTCTTGAACTTCGGTCCTCGGCTGGAGAAGCTCGGCGTGCCGAGGACTTTCCCCGTGGCCACGTCGCTGATGGTCATGTCATAGCGAACCGCGCCCCCTTCCAGCGATACCGGCTCGATGATGACCAGATGCCTCGGCGAGCGAGCCTCGAACGATGCCGCCGATGCGGATATCGGAAGGACGAGCAGCAGGATGAGGATGGGAAACCTTCGCATGGTGGAACCCCCTCTCGCGATTGTAGCCGCCTGCGAGGCCGCCTCCCTGGGAGCGCGGGCGTCCCGCCCGCCGAGCTCGCGAGATTTGAATCTAGAGCGCCGGGAGTGCAAATCCTCACCGCGGGATCCAATTCACATCCTGCCGGACGGCGGGCGAGGACGCCCGCGGTCCCAGGGAGGGCTTCGTTCTCATGCATCGGCCACGGCCAAAAAAAGAACGGCCCTGCGCGACGTCTCGCGCAGGCCGTTCAGCCAAGCGGATGAGAACTACACGTTACTGCGGCGGAGCCGGAGCCTGCTTCGGTGCCGGCGTCGTCGTCTTACGGGTACGACCGCTGCGCCCGAGGGCGCTTTGCATCGTCTTGACGTGGGCGACGAGTGAGGCACCGCGTGCATTGCGGGTGTAGCTTTTGGCGAGGCTGTACACCTGCAAGGCCTGCTGCACGACGTCCGAGCGCTCCAGGGTCATGTTGTAGCGAATGTCCCGTGCGAGCGCGTCGGCGGCGGCAGCAAGAGGCTCGAAGCGGAGGTTGCGGGTGATGACCAGGCGCGTCCTGGCCGGATCGAGACCCGTCGTCGTCTGCATCGTCGTTTCGCTTTCGCTGGCGACGGCGCTGGCTTCGAGGAACTCGTTCGGCACAGTACGGGCGAAGCGCACCAGTTTGCTACCTTCGACCGGCGTCGAGACGATCTCCGGCAGGATCTGATACACGCCTTGAATCTGCGCGACCGCCTGCTGGATGACCGTATCGAGCTGGCCAGCATCAGGCGTCGTCGCCGTCTGCTGGTTCGTACCACTGCTGGTTTTGTTAATTACCATTGGCCTTTCCTCCTTTCCATCAGGGTTGCCCGCGGCCCGCTCAAACTTGGGTTCTCCTGATACCTACTAGACGTTGGGGCGCGGAAAAGGTCACAGGTTTCTCAAAAATATGTTCCGGGAAGGGGGTGAGCAGGTAGTTTTACCCGTGAACGAGTAACCGCCAGACATGCACGGGTAACCGCCAGACATGAACGTGAAAATTTACTCATGAACGGGTAATCGCCAGATATGAACGTGAAAAATTACACGTTCACGAGTAATCGCCAGATATTCACGGGTAATCAGAACCCGTTCACCCGTCCGACTGTCCTAAAAAGAGGACAGCGCGACGAGGGTGGTAGCGCTGGCGGCCCGCCGGCCGGACCGCTGCCGCCTGCCCTGAGCGGAGTCGAAGGGGCTTGGCGGCGGTTCCCCGGTCGTCGGCGGACGCTACGACCGCGTCCGGCTGCCTCGCACAACCAGGTAGATGACCAACCCGATCAAGTGCAGGAAGAAAACCACCACCACCCAGAGCGCCCCGTTCATCCCGCGACGGGAGGCATCCCGGTACACCCAGACCAGAAGCGCGATCCAGACCGCGAGAAGCACGGTGAGGACGACCAGCTCGGGCAGCCCCAGATTGCCGAAGATCATGGCCAAGGTTGACGTCATTCAGGTGACCTCATCGGTCGAACGGCCGAGCGCGGACCATCCCTCCGAAACGGATCATCCGCGCATTCTGCGCGAAAACCTTCAACCACAGAGACACGGAGGTGCCTCCGTGTCCCTATGTGCTTCTGCCGTTCGGAACGGGATGCCACCGCTCCACGAGAGACTCCACTTTGTCGGCGAAGTCGGCGTAAGAACCGTAGCCCCCGTCTTCAGACGGGGGAAACCCGTCCACCCCATTTTGCGAGCTCGCTTTTAGCGGGCGAAAGAAACGGTTTCCGTGCGAATCACAGTCGCCCGCTAAAGCGGGCTCACGACCTTGGGGGCTCCGCTTTCCCCCGCCTGAAGGCGGGGCTACGGTTCTCAAGCCGGCTTCGCCGGCCGAGGATCAATCCGTCCTTGTCGTAAGCCTGTTGAACGTCACCATCTCCTCCTCGTCCGCTCCCGCAGCCTGCCCTGCGCGAGCGAAACGAGCCGAAGGGTTCGTCATCTCGACCCGAGCGCGTTAGCGTCCGCCGTCAGTGAGGGCGCCTGTTGTGAGCGCGCCTGTTGTGTGGAGTAGAGATGCTCACCGAACGCACAACGCAGACGCGGCCGTGGCTGCCACTCGTCGTCGTAAACGAAGAGACCCCATTCGTTGAAAGCCACAGGCATCGACCGAGGCATAGCACGCAGCCGTACCGCCGACAACGCGCGGAAGGCGACAGTCATGTGAGGCGTATACGACTCGCCGCGGTGAGACTCCGGCACTTCGTCGAACGCGATCACGCCTCTTTTTGCCAAGTCGCGGTCGAGGTGGCGATGGACCGCACGCAGCGCAGGGGCGGCTCGTGAGTCGTCGCTAGGCTCGTACCACGCTAGGCGGTCGTCAACGACACGAGGTCCTATGAACTCGACTGTGAAGGGTGCAAGCATTCTGAACGCCTCTCTACCCGCGACGACCAGATCCGCGAGGGCCGAGCGATTTGCCAGAAAACGGCCGCGAATTGTTACATGCTCCGGGAAAGGATCGCATGTACCATCGCGCAAAGCGCGAAAATCAGGTGCATCAGCAATAAGGTAGTAAGCGAATCTTAGCTTTTGCATCGGTCTCCTCAGAGAATCATGTACTCGTAAAACCGGTCACTCCATGCTCCACGTCGCGCGAACAGGAAGCGCATAATCTCGGCCGCGAATGAGTCCGAGTTCGCTTTCAGTGCGGCGAAAGCCTTAGATTGATATCTTTGCTCATACGGAAGGTTGAATAACTCATCTCGACTACTCTTGTCGGCGAAAACATCGAGGAAGTTGTTATACAGCGACAGCAGACGGAAAAGGTTATCG
>Ga0307470_10000624_pt1 | contig 16093 bp, 17 predicted proteins | sample atmos_gasesAM3C__FD_204565 | JGI IMG/M metagenome (GOLD analysis project Ga0307470, IMG submission 204565) | Hardwood forest soil microbial communities from Morgan-Monroe State Forest, Indiana, United States - atmos_gasesAM3C_05 | ecosystem: Environmental > Terrestrial > Soil > Temperate forest... | reverse complement strand
TGTCTGCTTTTTATGTAGTCGAAGTTTGTGGCGAAATCATCCCTTCTTCCTAATCTTTGCCTTCCGATTTCGGCTTGCTGGGCTTCTTCGCCGGGGCTTTCGGAGGCTTTTTCGCGGTTTCGGCCCTGGCGCGCGTCTTGGGATGTGCCTTGGGCTTCGGCGGCTTGGCTTCGGCGGGTTCGCCCACCTCGGCGGGCGCGATGGCTACCGGCTTCTTCGGTTCGCGCTTGGGGCGTGCGGTTTGGCTTGGCTTGGCCCCGTCGGTGAGGATTTCTGTTACACGCACAAGCGTGAATTCCTGTCGGTGGCCGCGCTTTCTGCGTGAATTCTTGCGGCGACGCTTCTTGAAGGCGATGATCTTTGGCCCGCGTCCTTGCTCGAGTACCTCGGCGGCAACCGAGGCGCCCGAAATCGTCGGTTGGCCGAGGGTGATGCTGTCGCCGCCGACGACCAACACCTCGCCGAACTGGACGATCTCGCCCGGGTTGCCCCTGACCTTGTCGACCTTGATCACGTCCTCGGCAGCCACGCGGTATTGCTTACCGCCGGTTCTGATGACTGCGAACATCGCTTTTGGTCCTCGTGTTCGATGCGTCCGGACCGGCTTCTTCCAGTCGGTTGAAGGCGTTTACGGCGCTAAATGCCCGGACAGCACGCGGAACTCGAAGACTCCCGCATCTATCTCGCCTTGGCCGAGGTCGCCGCTTAAAAAGGCAAGTCGGCGCGAGCCGACTTGCGGGGGATGCTTATGGCGGTCGAGGCCGAAAGTGTCAAGGAAATGGGACCTTTCTGGACTTGGCCGCGGGAGTTCTGCGCAAAGGCTCGATTTGCCCAGGCGGGTCGATTTTCCCATATAAGGCGGCGACAACTCGGCCTCACATGAGCGTACTCGCCAACCACCCCTTCACGAAGATGAACGGTCTCGGCAATGAGATCGTGGTGGTCGACATGCGCAGGCAGGCGGGGACGATCAGTGCGCGGGACGCCCGCGCCGCCGCCGCGCCCAACGGCGTGCCCTACGATCAATTGATGGCGCTGCATGCGCCGCGTACCCCCGGCACCGTTGGCTATCTGCGCATTTACAACAATGACGGCTCAGAGGCTGGCGCCTGCGGCAACGGCATGCGCTGCGTTGCCGAGTTGCTGTTCAAGGAAACCGAAAAGAGCGCTTTGACCTTGGAAACGACGGCCGGATTGCTGAGCTGCTGGAAGGGCGAGCGGCCGTCGATTTCGACCGTCGATATGGGCAAACCGCATTTCGCCTGGAACGAGATCCCGCTTGCCAAGAAATTCGATGATACCCGCGCGATCGATCTGGGAACGCGGCCGATCGACGAGCCGACCCTGCAGGCGCCTTCCGCCCTCAGCATGGGCAATCCGCACGCTATCTTCTGGGTCGACGACGTCGGCGCCTACGATCTCGGCAAGATCGGGCCGTCACTGGAGACCCATCCGATATTTCCCCAGCGAGCCAACATTTCGCTCGCGCAAGTGGTCTCGCGCGCGCGGCTCATTGTGCGTACGTGGGAGCGCGGCGCGGGGCTGACCAAGGCGTGCGGGTCGGCTGCTTGCGCGGCGGCGGTCGCGGCAGCGCGGCTGGGTCTCGTCGAACGCGCGGTGACGGTGTCACTGCCTGGCGGGGAGCTGCGGATCGAGTGGCGGGCGCAGGATGATCACGTGTTGATGACCGGCCCGGTTGCCTACGAATACGAGGGAAAATTCGATCCCGCCCTATTCAAGGTGAGGGCGAACCGATGAGTGTCGATGTCGTCACCTTCGGCTGCCGGCTCAATGCCTATGAGGGAGAGGTAATCCGCCGTCAGGCGCAAGGTGCCGGTCTGGCCGATGCCGTCATTGTCAATACCTGTGCGGTGACGGAAGAGGCCGTACGGCAGTCGCGCCAAGCCATCCGCAGCCTCAAGCGCCAGCATCCCGGCGCGCCGATCGTGGTGACCGGCTGCGCCGCGCAAGTCGCACCCGAGAGCTTCGCGCAGATGGCAGAAGTCGCGTTGGTCCTGGGCAACCAGGAGAAAATCAGCGCCGAGGTCTGGCGCCAGCATGGCGCCAGTTTGGCGCGAGGACCCTTCGGTCTCACTGCCGAGGAGAAAATCGCGGTCAACGACATCATGACCGTGAGGCAAACGGCAGTGCATCTGATCGATGGCCTGGAGGGCCGGGCGCGCGCCTTCGTACAGGTGCAGAACGGCTGCGATCACCGCTGCACCTTCTGCATCATTCCCTATGGCCGCGGCAATTCGCGCTCGGTGCCGATGGGAGAGGTGATCACTCAAATGCGCAGCCTCTGCGCGCGCGGCTATCGCGAAATCGTGCTCACCGGCGTCGATCTCACTAGCTATGGCGCGAATCTTCCGGGTGCGCCCAAGCTCGGCACATTGGTGAAGCAGATTTTCAAACATGTCCCGGAGATCTTGCGGCTGCGCCTCTCGTCGATCGATTCGGTGGAGGCCGATCATGAACTCCTCGATGCATTCGGGGGCGAGGCGCGGCTAATGCCGCATCTGCATCTCTCGCTTCAGGCGGGGGACGATCTTATTCTCAAGCGCATGAAGCGCCGCCATTTGCGCGCCGACGCGATCGCCTTCTGTCAGACGGTGCGGCGACTGCGGCCCGATGTCGTGTTCGGCGCCGATGTCATTGCCGGATTCCCCACCGAGACCGAGGAGATGTTTGCCAGGTCGCTTGATCTCGTCGACGCATGCGGGCTCACTCATCTCCACGTGTTTCCGTTCTCGCCCCGGTCCGGCACGCCCGCCGCGCGCATGCCGCAGACCAAGCGCGAGGTTATCAAGGAGCGTGCTCGCCGGCTGCGCGAAAAAGGGCAAGCAGCGCTGCGCCGTCACCTCGAGGCGCAAGTTGGCGCCAGGCGCCAGGTGTTGGTCGAATCTCCCGAGGTCGGGCGCACCGAGCATTTCACCCGGGCACGCCTTGCGGCGCCCATGCAGCCCGGGTTGATCCTCGACGTCACCGTCGCCGGCCATGACGGCCGGCAACTCCTGACGGCGTAGGACGGATGCGAGAGGAACGTGATACGATCCGCCGGTTCGTTCGGGAGCCCGGCATGTCGGAATTTCGCGATCACATCGTCACCAGCGTCGAGGCGCTTGGGCGCATTTATGGCGAGCCCTATGGTCCGTCGATCGCCAAGGAGGCCGACCGTATCACCACCCAATACCAAGCCTTCATCGAGGCGGCGCCGTTCTTCGCCCTCGCCACCGCGGGCCCTGACGGCCTTGATTGCTCTCCGCGCGGCGATGCGCCGGGCTTCGTGCGCGTCCACGACGAGAAGACCCTGCTGGTTCCCGACCGGCGCGGTAACAACCGCATCGATAGTCTGCGCAACATTTTGCACGACCCGCGGGTTGCGCTCCTGTTCCTTATTCCAGGTTGCGGCGAGACCATCCGCGTCAACGGCCGCGCTGCAATTTCGACCGATCCGGCGCTGGCGCAAAGCTTTCTCGTCGACGGCAACAGCCCGCGCGCCGTGCTCGTTGTTTCCGTCGAGCGCGTGTTCTATCAGTGCGCGAAAGCGATCGTGCGCTCCAAGCTGTGGGATCCGTCGCGCCACATCGACCGCAAGAGCCTGCCGAGTAACGGCACGATCCTGGCCGAGTTGACCGAGGGCCGACTCGGCGGGGAGGCACACGATCGTGAAGCGCCGGCGCGCCTGAAGGCGACGCTTTATTGAACGGCGTCCGCGTCACGCGCGGAGTTATTCGGCCGACGCCTCGCCCCGCCATCCGCATGCGCGCAGCAACTGCTGCATGTGCGGAGGCACGGGCGCGCTAACGCGGATCGGCGCGCGATTGTTGTAAAGCGGCACGACGATTTCGCGCGCGTGCAGCTGCAGGCCGGGTGTCTGCATTCGCGGGGCGGCTCCATAAATGCTGTCGCCGACGATGGGCCATCCCATGGCGGCGCAATGCACGCGAAGCTGATGCGTGCGGCCGGTGACGGGCTCGAGCGCAAGCCAGGCAAGGCGAGACGAATCGCTCGGCGCGGCGACGGCCTGCGTCCGTCCCATCACCTTCCACGTTGTTACCGCCGGCCGGCCGGCGGGATCGTGCTTCATCCACCAGCCACGCGTGGCATCCTTGCGGCCGAGCGGCAGCTCGATGCGGCCCTCCTCCTGCGCCGGCCCGCCTGCGACCATCGCCCAATAGCTCTTGCCGATCCGCCCGCTCTTGAACAGGCGACCGAGCGCCGCCAGCGCCTTGCGATGGCGGCCGAGCACCAGGCAGCCGGAGGTATCGCGGTCGAGGCGATGGGCGAGCGCGGGCGGGCGCGGCAGCCCAAAGCGCAGCGCGTCGAAATAATCTTCGAGACTTTCGCCGCCCTTGGGCCCCTTGTGGACCGCCAATCCCGCGGGCTTGTCGATCACCAGCATCAGGCCGTCGCGATAGACGAGCCGAGCCACTATCTCTTCAGCGGTCATGGTCACTTACCAAGTTTGGACCAAACCGCTATCACGATCGTGATCTCGAACGAACCGGAACGACATGAACGACCAGCCGGCAGAAAAGCAAAGCTGGTGGCAGCGGCTTAGCGGCGGCCTCAAGCGTACGTCGGCGTCGATCGGCGGGGCCGTCTCCGATCTCGTCGTCAAGCGCAAGCTCGATCAGGCGATGCTCGACGACATCGAGGAGGTGCTGATTCGGGCCGATCTCGGCGTTGATAGCGCGGCGAGGATCGCCGCCGCAGTGGGTGAAGGACGCTACGACAAGTCGATCACCGTCGATGAGGTCAAAGCGGTGGTCGCCGCCGAGGTCGAAAAGGTCCTTGCGCCGGTAGCCAAGCCGCTTGCGATCCGCGAAGCGAAGCCGTTCGTCGCGCTTGTCGTGGGCGTGAACGGTTCGGGCAAGACCACAACCATCGGTAAGCTCGCTGCCAAGCTCCGCGCGGAAGGTCGTTCGGTGATGCTCGCCGCCGGCGACACGTTCCGCGCAGCCGCCATCGACCAGCTCAACATTTGGGGCGGGCGCAGCGGCGCTTCGGTCATCGCGCGGGCACCAGGCGCCGACGCCGCAGGGGTCGCTTTCGATGCGCTCACCGAGGCGCGCGGCGAGGAGATCGAGGTGCTGCTCGTCGATACCGCCGGGCGCCTGCAGAACAAGGCGGTGCTAATGGACGAGCTGCAGAAGATCGTGCGCGTGATGAAGAAGATCGACCCGATGGCCCCGCATGCCGTTTTGTTGGTGCTCGATGCGACAGTCGGGCAGAACGCACTCTCTCAGGTCGAGGTTTTTCGCGACATTGCCGGCGTTAGCGGACTTGTCATGACCAAGCTCGACGGCACGGCGCGCGGCGGCATCTTGGTCGCCATCGCCGCGAAATTCGGCCTGCCGGTTCACTTCGTCGGCGTCGGGGAGGGTATCGACGATCTCGCGCCATTCTCGGCCCGGGACTTCGCCCGGGCGATCGCCGGAATCGAATGAAAACATCTCTCCCGCCAGACGCGAAGCCCGATGGCAATTGCGCCGCGGCCGCGCTAGATGAGCGGCGATGAAAGCAAAGAAGCCGCAGCTCAATCCTGTGCTCAAGCTGGTGCTCGATCTCGGGCCGTTGCTGCTGTTCTTTCTCGCCAACTCGCGGCCGGCGCTGTTCCTGCCGCTGGTCTCGCCGATCCTGCCTGCGGACATCGCGCCCGACGAGCGCGTCGGCATCTTCGTCGCCACCGCCGTGTTCATGGTTTCCGTGGTGCTCGCGCTCGCCGTGTCGTACGCGCTGACGCGGCACTTGCCCGCGATGCCGCTCATCACTGCGATCATCGTGCTGGTGTTCGGCTCGCTGACGCTCCTCCTGCACGACGAGCACTTCATCAAACTCAAGCCCACCATCATCTATGTGTTGTTCGGCGCAGTGCTGCTCAGCGGGCTCGCTCTCGGCAAGCCGCTACTCGGCATGGTGTTCGATTCCGTGTTCCAGCTCACCGAAGAGGGTTGGCGCAAGCTGACCCTGCGCTGGGCGCTGTTCTTCTTCGCGCTCGCGGTTCTCAACGAAATCGTCTGGCGCTCGCAATCGACCGATGTGTGGGTGAGCTTCAAAGTGTTCGGCGTAGTTCCGCTCACGTTCGTATTCGCCGCCTTGCAATATCCGCTGTTGACGAAATACGCGGTGCCGGAAAAGACGGAGGAGCGATAATCACGGACTTGCAAGCGCCTTCTCGACGGCAGGCCTTACCGCCGCTTCGAGATTGTCAGGCGTGAGCGGCCCGATCAGTTTGTAGGTGATGCGGCCGTCGCGATCGATGACGAAGGTCTCGGGCACCCCATATACTCCCCATTCGATTGCCGCGCGGCCGTTGCCGTCGACGCCGTTGGCCGCAAATGGATTTCCAAAGCGGCCGAGGAACCGCCGCGCGTTATCGGGCTGGTCCTTGTAGTTCATTCCAACGACGCGCAGGCGAGAGTCCGTCGCGAGCGTGATGAGCAACGCCGCTTCCTCGCGACAGGGCACGCACCATGACGCCCACACATTGAGCACCGTCACTTGGCCCCGGAAATCCCCGCTGTCGAGGCCGGGCACCGCCTTGCCGTCGCGCTCCAGGCCGGGGAGCGGTGGCAGCTCGGTCCGCGGGGCAGGATGTCCGATCAAGGCCGATGGGATGCGGGAAGGATCACCCGCACCGAGTCGCAGCACGAACAGCGCGGCGAGCCCAAGGAAGGCGAGGAGCGGGATGAGCACCAGCATCCGGCCTTGCCACCCGCGCGCATTCGCGACGGCCACGCTTTTGTCCATCAAATCACCACTTGTCCCCGTCGGTGCGTGTGGAGCGTCGGCTGATTCCCTGCGCTTCGAAGTCGTCGAGGATGCGGCTCAAATGCCGGCGATCGAGCACGATCCATGCGATCAATCCAGCCACGACCGCGATCGCGGCGACATAGGCAGTGATAATGAACGCAGCATGCGGACCGAAGTTCATTATCACGGTCCCATCCGGGCGCCCGCCTGCAGCATCATCAGGGTACGCACGCGCCGCCGCATGATCTCATTGCGCATCGCGGCCAGATGCAGCGTCAGGAACAACAGCGTGAATGCAACGGCCATGACGATGAGTGGCACGAGAATCGCGGGATGAATCGTCGATCCGCCGAGGCGGAACACGGACGCCGGCTGGTGCAGCGTGTTCCACCAATCCACCGAGAATTTGATGATCGGGATATTTATGGCGCCGACAAGCGTCAGGATCGCGGCCGTTCGTGCCGCCTGTGCCGGGTCATCGATGGTGCGCCACAACGCGATCACGCCGAGGTACATCAGGAATAGCACCAGCACGGAGGTCAAACGGGCATCCCAGACCCAGTAGGTTCCCCACATTGGTCGGCCCCACAGCGAGCCAGTGACGAGACACATCAGCGTGAAGGCTGCTCCGATCGGCGCTGCGGCCTTGGCAGCGACATCGGCGAGCGGGTGGCGCCAGACCAACGTGCCTAGCGCGGCCACGCTCATCACTATCCAGGCAAAAATGCCGAGCCACGCTGCCGGCACGTGAATGAACATGATCTTCACGGTCGCGCCCTGCTGATAGTCATCGGGTGCGAGGTAGACCTGACTGATGCCGATGGCAAAGGCTAGAACCGTTGCCGCCGCGAGCCACGGCAATGCGCGCGCGGTGAGGGCGAGGAAACGGGACGGGTTGGCGAGGTCGATCAGGCTCATCGCACGTCTTCCTAATCGTGATTTGCGCCGGCGGCGATTTGGCGAGCCGCTCGTCGCGCCGCTCTCATGTCGTGCAACTTCGCGCTCATTCCAATCCCTGCCGTAGCGCGACCGCGGCGGCGAGGGGGCCGATCACGAGGCTTATCAGCGTGAGCGCGCAGAGGATACCGAAAGGCGCGCCGAACGGGACCGGCCCGGTGATCGCCGCGTTCGAGGCCGCGACGCCGAAGATCAGCACGGGAACCGTCAGCGGCAGGACCAGGACCGCAAGCAGGAGACCACCGCGCCGCAATGCCATGGTGAGCGCCGCCCCAATAAGGCCAATGAAGGTCAGCGCCGGGGTGCCGGCGAGCAATGTAAGAGCAACCGCGCCGCTCGCCTTCGCCTCGAGGTTGAGCAGGAGGCCGAGCAGCGGCGAAGATATGACGAGGGGGAGGCCCGTCGTGAGCCAGTGCGCGAACGCTTTGACGACGACCGCTAGCTCGAGCGGCACCGGCGCGGTGAGGATCAGGTCGAGCGAGCCGTCCTCGTGATCCATTGCAAGCAGTCGGTCGAGGGCGAGCAGACTCGCGAGCAGCGCCCCCAGCCAAAGGATCGCGGGTCCCATCCGCGCCAGCAGGGCGAGGTCGGGACCAATGGCGAACGGCATCAGCGTCACCACAATGAGAAAGAACAGCACGCCGGTCAGTGCGCCGCCCCCGACGCGCACGGCGAGCCGCAGGTCGCGGACGAGTAGCGCGCAGAGCGCGGTCATGGCGGCTGCATCCGTTGATCCACCTGCTGACCCAGGCGCAGTTCCTTCGCCCCATCCAGTCCGATCGGGCCATGGCTAGCCACCAGAATCAGTCCGTGGCCGGCGAGATGGGCGCGCATGAGGTCGGCCAACATCGCTTGCGCCGCGGCGTCGAGCGTGGAGGTCGGCTCATCGAGTAACCAGATGGACCGCTCGACTGCGATCAGCCGGGCAACCGCGAGGCGGCGTCGTTGTCCGGCAGAGAGATAGACCGCGGGCAACTGCGCAAGCCCGCCGAGTCCGACGGCGGCAAGCGCGACATCGCTCTTTGTCCCATCGCCGCCCAGAAGCGCCGCCCAGAAGCCGAGGTTCTCGCGGACGGACAGCGACGGCTTCAGTGCGTCCTGGTGGCCGAGATAGTGGACATGCTCGCCCCTGGTCAGCTCCACATCACCGCCCTCGAGTTCGAGCTGACCTTGCTGCGGCCGCACCAGGCCCGCCACCATGCGCAGCAGAGAGGATTTGCCCGCACCATTGGGGCCTGTCACCACGAGTGCTTCACCCGCCTCGACGGTAAAGGCGAGCCCACGGAAGACCTCGCGGCCCCCTCTGACGCAAGCAAGGTCGGACCCTCGAAGCCGCATCACGCACCGGCCCCCGACCTACCGCCCGGAGGGCACCCGCTTGTCCCGAAGCGTCCGGCGCTCGCGCTCCCACTGGCGGGGACGGGAGGCGGAAAAAACCCTGATTCTGTGCCCATGTCGTTGGCGCGCGTCGATTTTCTGGAATGGCGCAAAAAAAGACCCTATAAGGCATCGTCCCGCGCCCACTATCAACCCGCGCTGGACTCGCGGCCGGTGACGAGGGGAGCGTTTCCGGTAGTTTTCTACCGTCGAACCGCGCCTCTCCCGGTTGGATGGGACCCGATCACAATGACTTCACTCGACAGCTTTCGCTGCTGCAAACCCCTGAAAGTGGGCAGCAAGACCTACGCCTATTACAGCCTGCCGATCGCCGAGAAGAATGGGCTCAAGAGTATCTCGCGACTACCGTTCTCCATGAAGGTGCTGCTGGAAAATTTGCTGCGTAACGAAGACGGCCGCTCGATCAACAAGGAGGACATCCAGGCGGTCGCGCAATGGCTCAAGACCAAGACATCAGAACGCGAGATCGCCTTTCGTCCGGCACGCGTGTTGATGCAGGACTTCACCGGGGTGCCGGCGGTCGTGGACCTCGCCGCCATGCGCGATGCCATGCAAAAGCTCGGCGGCGACCCGAAGAAGATCAACCCGCTCGTGCCGGTCGATCTCGTCTGTGATCACTCGGTTGCGGTCACCTTCTTCGGCATCCCCAATGCCGCCAAGAAGAACGTCGACGAGGAATATCGGCAGAACCGCGAGCGCTACGAATTCCTCAAATGGTCGCAGAAATCGTTCGATAACTTCCGCGTCGTGCCGCCCGGCACTGGCATTTGCCATCAGGTCAACCTGGAATATTTGTCGCAGACGGTGTGGAGCAAGAAGGAGAAGGTCAAGGTCGACGGCAAGCCGGCCGTGATGGATGTGGCCTATCCGGACACGCTTGTCGGCACCGATTCGCACACCACCATGGTCAATGGTCTCGCCGTGCTCGGCTGGGGCGTCGGCGGCATTGAGGCCGAGGCTGCCATGCTCGGCCAGCCGTATTCGATGCTGCTGCCGGAAGTGATCGGCGTGAAACTCACCGGCAAGCTCAAGGAAGGTGTCACTGCCACCGATCTGGTGCTTACCGTCACCCAGATGCTGCGTAAGCGGGGCGTGGTCGGGAAGTTCGTGGAGTATTTCGGTCCTGGTCTCGCCAATCTGACGATCGCCGATCGTGCCACCATCGGGAACATGTCGCCGGAATACGGCGCGACCTGCGGGTTCTTTCCGGTCGATGACGACACGCTGAAATATCTTGCCGATACCGGCCGGTCAGCAGCGCACGTCGCTCTGGTCGCCGCCTACACCAAGGCGCAGGGCATGTATCGGACAAAGTCGACGCCGGATCCGATCTTCACCGATGTGCTCAAACTCGAATTGTCGCAAGTCGAGCCTTCGCTCGCCGGGCCCAAGCGCCCGCAAGACCGCGTGGCGCTCAAGGACGTCAAGGCCGGTTTCGCGGTGGCAATGGACAAAGAGTTCAACAAAGGCGGCGACGGCGGCAAAGACATCTTCGATCTCCATCCCTCGCTCGCCACGTCGCTTGACAAGAACTTCGCCAAGGCGGGGACGTCGAAGCGCGTGCCGGTCCCAGGTCGCCAGCACGACCTCGGCCACGGCGACGTCGTGATCGCCGCGATCACCTCCTGCACCAATACTTCGAATCCCAACGTGATGGTCGGAGCCGGCCTGCTTGCGCGCAAGGCGGTGGCGAAGGGCTTGACGGTCAAGCCGTGGGTGAAGACCTCGCTGGCCCCGGGTTCCCAGGTTGTCGCTGACTATCTCGAGAAATCCGGGCTGCAGAAGGATCTCGACAAGCTCGGCTACAATCTCGTTGGCTTCGGCTGCACCACCTGTATCGGCAATTCCGGTCCGCTCGCGCCGGAGATTTCCAAGGCGATCAACGACAAGGATCTTGTCGCCGCCGCGGTGCTGTCCGGCAATCGAAACTTCGAGGGCCGCGTCAATCCCGATGTACGCGCGAATTATCTCGCCTCGCCGCCGCTGGTCGTCGCCTATGCGCTCGCGGGCTCAATGTATTCCGATCTCATCAAGCAGCCGCTCGGCCTCGACAAGAAAGGCCAGAAGGTCTTCCTCAAGGACATCTGGCCGTCGACGCGCGAGATCAATGGCGTCATCCGCAAGACGCTGAGCAAGCAGATGTTCACCAAAGAATACGCCGACGTTTTCAAGGGCGATTCCAACTGGCGCGCCATCAATGTGAAGGGTGGTTTGACCTACAACTGGGACAAGAAGTCGACCTACGTGCAGAACCCGCCCTATTTCGCCGGCATGGGACGACACCCGACGCCGCTGACCGACATCGTCGATGCGCGCGTGCTCTGCCTCCTGCTCGATTCGATCACGACCGACCACATCTCGCCGGCCGGTTCGATCAAGATCGACTCGCCCGCAGGCAAGTACCTCATCGACCACAAGGTGAAGCCCGCCGATTTCAACCAGTACGGCACACGCCGCGGCAATCACGAGGTGATGATGCGCGGCACCTTCGCCAATATCCGCCTCAAGAACCAGATGGTGCCGGGTGTCGAGGGCGGCGTGACCGTGCATTATCCGTCACGCCAGCGGATGTCGATCTACGACGCGGCGATGCGATACAAGCAGGACAAGGTTCCGCTCGTCGTGTTCGCCGGAAAAGAATACGGCAGCGGGTCCTCGCGCGATTGGGCCGCCAAGGGGCCCAGCTTGCTCGGTGTGCGCGCGGTGATTACCCAGTCGTTCGAGCGCATCCATCGTTCAAACCTCATCGGCATGGGCGTTTTGCCGCTCTGTTTCGAGGAAGGCACGTCGTGGCAATCGCTCGGTCTGCGGGGCGACGAACAGGTGACGATCCGCGGGCTGCATGGCGAGATCAAGCCGCGACAGCGGATGATCGCCGAGATCGTGGCAGCCGATGGCGGGCTCAAGCGCGTCCCGCTCGTTTGCCGCATCGATACCCTGGACGAGCTCGACTATTTCAAGCACGGCGGCATATTGCACTATGTGCTGCGGCACCTCGTGGCGGCTTAGAGGGGCCGTCGGCTCACCTCGAATTGAGTAGCGGGTGATCGCTCCGCTGCCTATGAATCCTGTGGCGAGGGGGCAAACCGGACTACTTGGTTAGGGACAAAATCGATTATGCGTCGTTGCCTCGCCTACGCGGCGGTCGTCATTTGTTCTTCCGTCCCGCTACAGGCCGCCCGTGCCGAGCCCCGCGCCGTCATCGAGTTGTTCACGAGCCAAGGCTGCTCGTCCTGCCCGCCGGCCGATCAGTTGCTCGGTGAGCTGACGAGTGATGCCTCGCTGATTGCGGTCAGCGTGCCGGTCGACTACTGGGATTATCTCGGCTGGAAGGACACGCTCGCGGATCCGCACAATACCGCCCGGCAAAAGGCGTACGCCCATGCCCGCGGCGATGGTCAGGTTTACACGCCGCAAGTGGTGGTGAATGGAACCCTGCACGCCCTCGGCAGCGACAAGGCTGCGATCGAGCTTGCTGTCGCCGCAAGCCGGAAGAGCGGCGCGATGTCTTTGCTGCCGAAGCTTACGGTCGGCGATGGGCGGCTCAACATCGCCGTGCCGGACCTCGTCGATGCTCACACCGGCGGGGAAGTCTGGCTCGTCGGGGTCATGAAGGCCGCCACCATCGCGATCGCGCGCGGTGAGAATAAAGGTCGCACCATTACCTATCACAACGTCGCGCGTCGCTGGATCAAGGTCGGCGATTGGACCGGCAAGGCCAATTCGTGGAGCATCCCCGTGCAGACGCTCAAGGCGGCGAATGTCGACGAAGCCGCTGTTCTGGTGCAGAGCGGCACGACGGAAAAGCCCAAGGCCATCCTGGGCGCTTCGCTGGCTGGGATTCAGTAAATCTGCCGCGATAAGCAACGCCCGGCGCAAGGGCTTGTACGGCACCTCAGCATTATGGTTCCATTGACGAATCGGCGAGACTCGCGCGTCGCTAGGTCGAGCCGCGCGATGCGCCACTGCGACATTCATTCCCTCTTGCCGATGGATGCATCCGGCGCAATCATTGCCGCTCGATCTACGAAATGGAGGCGCCGGATGAGCTACGGCGATACTGAGCCGAGCGAGTTCCATGGGGGCGAGGCTCCCGCTGCATCGTTCCTCGCCCCCGCCAGCCGAGTGACCTTCGACCGGCGCGAGCTCAACCGGATTTTCGGCCTCTATGGTCGCAAGGTTGCCGCCGGCGAATGGCGCGACTACGCCATCGACTTCCTCAAGGACCGCGCGGTGTTTTCCGTGTTCCGCCGTGCGTCGGAAGTGCCGGTTTACCGCATCGAGAAAAGTCCGAAGCTCGCTCGCCGCCAAGGCGCCTATAGCGTGATTTCGGCGACCGGTCTGATCGTGCGCCGCGGCCACGAGCTCGACGGCGTGCTGCGGGCGATCGATCGATCGCTCAGCGTGGTGGCGCCCTGACGGCGGTGCAGATCAGGGCGCTGTCGTCGCTCCGCTCCCGAGCGGTCGCTGCATCAAAACGGTGTCAAGCCAACGGCCGAACTTGAAGCCGACATTGTTGAAGGTGCCGACCAAGCGGAAACCGGCGGCGCGGTGCAGCTCGACCGAGCCGGCGTTGGCGGAATCTCCGATGACCGCGATCATTTGCCGAAATCCGCCGAGTTCGGCCTCGGCGATTAGCCGTTCGAGGAGGGCGCGGCCTATCCCGCGGCGCTGCGCCGCCGGGGCGACGTAGATCGAATCCTCCACAGTCCCGCGATAAGCGGGACGCGCGCGATAGGGCGCTGCATAGGCATAGCCCATGATCTCCCGCTCGAGCTGTGCCACCAGATAGGGATAGCCGCCGCTGCGAAGCGCCTCGTACCGGCGCCCCATTTCACGCTCGCTTGGCGGCTCCAGCTCGAAGGATGCCGTGCCGTGCCGCACCGCGTGCTCGTAGATACGGGTGATCGCTGCGAGGTCGCGCGCTTCGGCCGTGCGGATGGGGATGGCGATCATGAATCATGACGGCGGCAGGTCGACGTGCGCCACGATATCCTCTCCGCAGCGCGCTGTCCGGCTCGCCGCGCGCAAACGCGACGGCGCCCCGGCTCATCGCCGAGGCGCCGCGCAGACAAAATCGCTGTCGTGACCGCTCAGCGGCGGTCGCCGAGGAAGCGCAACAGGAACATGAACAGGTTGATGAAGTCCAGATAAAGCGAGAGCGCGCCCATCACCGCTTTGCGGCCGACGACCGTGCCGTCCTCCATCGGGTCGTACATCTCCTTGATGCGCTGCGTGTCCCAGGCGGTCAGGCCGGCGAAGATCAGCACGCCGACCGCGGAGATCACGAAGTCAAGCCCACTGCTCTTGAGGAAGAGATTCACGAGCATGGCGATGATCAGCCCGATCAGCCCCATCATCAGAAACGAACCGATCGGCGAGAGATCACGTTGCGTCGTGTAACCATACAGGCTCAGTGCACCGAACGCCGCGGCCGAGATGAAGAACACTCGCGTAATCGAAGCGCCGGTATAGGTCAGGAAGATCGACGACAACATCACTCCGAGCAGGGCCGCATAGACCATGAACAGCGAGAACGCGGTCGAGGGCTCCAGCCGGTCGATGCGCCAGCTGATCAGAAACACCAGCCCCAGCGTGCCGAGAAACAGAACCAGCACGGCCGGTCCGCTGAAGATCATCTGGCCGAACGACGTCAGTCCGATGATCGCGCCGTTGGCATTGGTGACAACAGCCGCCTGGAACGTGAGCCAGGAGGCGATGCCGGTGAGCGCGACGCCCAGGGCCATGTAGTTATAGACGCGGATCATGTAGGCCCGCAGGCCCTGATCGATCGCAACTGCCCGGTCCGCACCGACGCCGCGTCTGGCAGCCGCGTAGTTCCGGTCGAAATCCGACATGGAAGACACCTCTCTCTATTCCGACCCCGAGGTCGGATCATGTGGCGCCTACCGGGAAGAGCGGCTGGCGTCCGATGCGCGGAATCTAGTGCGGGAAAGGTTCCCGCGCCAGATGCCACAAAGGGATTTGTTGACGCTGGCTTCTCCCCGCGTCATCCCGACAGAACTTACAATCTAGCAATGTGACGGTGCTGCGACGCGCCGGCCGGGCGCGGCGTGTTGTCGCCGTCGGCCATCCGTGACGCATGGCTTTGCGCCCGAAACGGGCGCGCAGCGCCGGTCGGCATCGGCTGCCGGATCTCTTTCACGTCCACCTTGCTGAATGCGTTCTAGAGGTTACGGAGTACGCGCGCCGGCTTATGGCCGAGGGCCGTGAACGTGCCGATCAGTCCTAGCGCTACCATTATGGCAATGGCGGCGACGGCAGCAACGAGCAGCGGGAGCGGAAGCCACACGAATGGAAGCTTCATCAGTTTGATGATGATCAAGGCCGCGGCTGCCGAGCCGGCGGCCACCCCGAACAGAGCGGTGATCACGCCGAGGGCAAGGTATTCAAGCGCATAGGCGGACAGAAGCCGAAGCCGCGTTGCGCCGAGGGTCTTGAGGATCACGGCGTCGTAGACCCGATGCCGGTGCCCGGCCGCGAGCGCTCCCCCGAGCACCAGTACGGCCACGACCAGCGTGAGCGCCCCCGCTCCCCGGATTGCCAGCGCCAGGTTCGCGATGATCTGGCCGGCCGCGTCGATCGCATCACGCACAGGCACGGTCACGACGGCGGGAAAGGCATCGGCCACCGCTCTGAGCACAGCGGCTTCCTCCTCGCGCGTGGTCCCCCCGGGATAGGTGAGAGTGGCGATATCGGTGTGCGGCGCGCCGCGGAACGTCGCGGACGAGAATACCATGACGAAGTTGATGCCGAGGCTCTGCCAATCGACCGCGCGCAAGTTGGCAATCGTCGCGGTCACGTTGCGGCCCAAAACATTGACCGTGATCTCGTCGCCGACCTTAAGGCCAAGCCCCTCGGCGATGCGAGTCTCGAGCGAGATCAATGGGGGACCCTTGTAGCTCGATTGCCACCATTCCCCCTCGACCAAACGCGAGCCGGCCGGAAGCGCATCCCC
>Ga0307470_10000622_pt1 | contig 16134 bp, 16 predicted proteins | sample atmos_gasesAM3C__FD_204565 | JGI IMG/M metagenome (GOLD analysis project Ga0307470, IMG submission 204565) | Hardwood forest soil microbial communities from Morgan-Monroe State Forest, Indiana, United States - atmos_gasesAM3C_05 | ecosystem: Environmental > Terrestrial > Soil > Temperate forest... | reverse complement strand
GCCGCCGGCCCATCAAGGGGTTCTCGTTCAATGTTCGCGTGATCGCTGATCTGGTCCATGAGGCTGCCCACCGCTGAATTTGGTCGTGTCCGGGGTTGATATTTGGAGGAGACACTCCAATATGGACACCGGGATATAAACTCGGGGAGGCGCCGTTCAAGGATTTTTGGAGCGATGACACCAAAAATAAATAAAGGGATGAAAGTGCAGGAGGGAAAACGCGGCAGAGGCCGGCCGGCGGTGTTTGATCGCGGCGTGGCGCTGTCTGCTGCAATGAAACTGTTCTGGGAGCGCGGCTATGAGGGCACGTCGTTCGACGACCTCATTGTGGCGATGGGAATCAGCGCGTCGAGCTTCTACAACTCCTTCGGAAGCAAGGAAGCGCTCTATTGCGAGGCGACGCGCACCTACCTGGAATGGGCCGGCCAATGGTTCTTTGCCATTCTCAATGATCCGTCGATCGACACCAAGACGGCGTTTGCGCGACTGTTTGAGTCCACGGCAGAAGAATTCACGCGCGGCGACCATCCCTTGGGCTGCATGATTTCGCTCGCGGGCACGCATTGTTCGCCGGGCATGAAGAACATTCGCGACATGATGGCCGAGCATCGCGCTTTTTCAGAAGGCGCGATGGCGGAGCGCATCCGAAAGGGCATCATCAACGGCGACATGGCCGAGGATACCGACTGCGAAATGCTGGCGGCCTATTACAGCGCGGTCGCGCGCGGGCTGGCGGTGCAGGCCCGCGACGGGGCGTCGCGCGAGAAGCTGTCGCAAATAGGCCGGCTTGCCATGCGCGCCTGGCCAACAGCAATGCGCGAAGAAAAGAGCTCGCAAGGCGCCTAAGCTGAATGCGGCGTCCCGCCGCGTCAGGCGTTGGCGTCTTCCGGGAGAAAATTCACTTCGTGTTCTGCCGAAAGACGGATGACCTCCGCCACATCGGTAAGGTTATGCAGATGATCGAATAGCGCTTCGAGCTTGCGCGATGGTGAGACCCAGAACAGCGCGCGCACCGGCTTGTCCGATTTGTTGAAATAGCCGTGGGGAATACCGCGCGGCATCCGCACGAGATCGCCAGCCTTGGCCTGGGTCCAGACCCCATCCAGTTTCAGGTCGAGGGTGCCTTCCTGGACAAGAATGAATTCATCCTGCGTCGGATGGATATGGACGGGGACGAACAGTCCCGGCTCGGTGTTGGTTTCGAAGGCGAAAGTCGATTCCGAAACGGCTTTCGGAAAGTAGTGCTGGCCGAGGATGTTCCAGGACTTGCCTGCAAATCCCTCTCCATTCCGGGTGATACCTTTTTCGAGCGCTGTCATCGCGGTGATCCCTCTCTCGTTACCTCAGACGATACGCAGTCTGTTACGTCTCGCGCCCTTCGTCTAGCCGCTGGACCAATCCCGCTATCCGTCCACTGCCTAGCGATTGATCGAAGCAGGAATCATTTCATCGCTGGTCGCAGCAAGGATAGAGACAATCATTTGAACGCGCTCAACATTCGAAATTCCATTTCATTGACGAGTCCGCGACCGCACCGCATCATTTGTAGGTCGAGTTGAATGGCGAAAAGCCACTAGCGGGATCGTTTTACTCTTAAAGCGCAGCTCTGGGTTTCAGGCGCGGGATGCAGCCAATCCCGCGAGGGCGGAGCTTTGCCAAAGGCGAGGTGCTTGATGTCTGAAAAGGAATTTCAACGTGGCGCGGCGCTCGATCGGCGCACGCTGCTGGGCGGAGGGATCGCGCTCGCATTTGCGGGCCCCGTCGGCGCGATCGGCGCACAGGCATTGTCGCCGCGCGTGATCGCCCCGGGGATCGACTTTTCGGAGTTTCCGATTTGCAAGACCGCCTCAGAAGCAACGCCGCTGACCGGCGCGCCGCGCAAGCTGAAGCTGTCGTGGAACGCCGGCGCGGTGTGCCTGGCGCCGCTGCCGGTCGCGATCGACTTCGGATTCTTCCAGAAACAGAATCTCGATGTCGAACTTGTCAACTTTGCGGGGTCGACGGATCAGTTGCTGGAGGCAATTGCGACCGGCAAGACTGACGGTGGTCTCGGCATGGCGCTGCGCTGGCTGAAGCCGCTGGAGCAGGGGTTCGACGTCAAGATCGCCGCGGGTACCCACGGTGGCTGCATGCGCGTGCTGACGCGTGCGGACTCTGGTCTGAGCAAGTTGGCCGACCTGAAGGGCAAGACCGTTGCGGTCGGCGATTTCGCGGGACCCGACAAGAATTTCTTCTCGATCCAATTGGCAAAGCTCGGCATCGATCCAAACAAGGATGTCGATTGGCGCGCTTATCCCGGCAATCTCCTGAATGTCGCCGTGGAGAAGGGCGAGGTGCAGGCCTTCCTGTCGTCGGATCCGCTGGCCTATCTCTGGCTGAAGGACACCGCGTACAAGGAAATCGCCTCCAATCTCGATGGAGATTACGCCGACAAGAGCTGCTGTATCGTCGGCCTGCGCGGCAGCCTGGTGCGCGAAGATCCTCACGCGGCGCGCGCGCTGACGCAGGCGCTGCTGGATGCGGCGATGTTCACCTCGCAGAATCCGGAGAAGGCGGCGAAGTCATTCGCGCCCTATGCGCCGAAAGCGGCCACGCTCGCCGACCTCGAAGGCATGGTTCGCTATCACACGCATCATCACCATCCCGTCGGCGACGTGCTCAAGCGCGAGCTCAAGGCCTATGCGGACGATCTCAAGGCGATCTCCGTATTCAAGCCCTCCACCGATACAGCCAAATTTGCGGACCGCATCTATGTCGACCTTTTCTCTGTCTGACGCCGGTATCGTCGGCGCCCGCCGGGCAAAGGCGACGCCTTTCCTCGATTGGGCGTACGCATCGGCGACGGGTGTTCTCGCCGGCATCGCCTGGATTGCGTTCGGTTTGTCCTGCCTGCTCTGGGACGATCTCGGCGACTGGTCGCGCACGCATGCGGTCGGCATCGGGGCCTTGATCATCGCCGCCGCCACGCTTGTCGGTACACTTGGCGCAGACCACCTCGGGAGGCTCGGCCGGGAATTGCGTCAGCGTGCGCCGTGGCTCACGGCGCTGGGGCTTTTCCTGGCGTTGTGGGAGGCCGCGACCGCAAAATTCGCGTGGTTGCCGCTTCCATTTTTTCCGCCACCGCAGGCCATCATCGAAGTCTATACCGACGATCTGCCCAAGCTTTTCGACAGCGTCATTGCCTCCGTGAAGCTGCAACTCGGGGGGTATCTGATCGGGGCGGCCGCCGGCTTCCTCACGGGTGTCTCGATCGGCTGGTCTCGCAGCATCGGCTATTGGGTGCATCCGGTCTTGCGTTTCATCGGGCCATTGCCGGCGACGGCGTGGCTGCCGATCGCTTTCTTCACCTTTCCGTCGAGCTGGAGCGCATCGACCTTCTTGATCGCGCTCGCGACCGCGTTTCCCGTCACGGTACTCACCTGGTCCGGCGTCGCGAGCGTCAGCAACGCTTACTATGACGTCGCGCGCACGCTTGGTGCAAAACCGTCCTTTCTGGTCACCAAGGTCGCAATCCCCGCCGCGCTGCCGCATGTGTTTGTCGGCCTGTTCATGGGCCTCGGCTCGTCCTTTGCGGTACTGGTTGTCGCCGAGATGATCGGCGTCAAGGCCGGTCTCGGCTGGTATCTGCAATGGGCACAAGGCTGGGCGGCCTATGCCAATATGTATGCGGCGCTGATCGTGATGTCGTTATTGTGCTCGAGCGCGATCACGCTTCTTTTCCGCGTCCGCGACCGTCTCCTGGTCTGGCAGAGGGGCGTCGTCAAATGGTAGCGCATGCCATCGCCGAGCCCATCACGTATCCTGCCGTCGGTGCGTCGCTCGATATCGAGAATGTCAGCCATGCCTTCGATATCGACGGCGCACTCCTGCCCGTGCTCCAGGACGTCAGTCTCCGGGTCGAGCCGAGGGAATTTGTCGCGCTGCTCGGTCCATCCGGATGCGGAAAATCGACCTTGCTGCGGCTGGTCGCGGGACTCGAACCACCACGCTCGGGCGTTTTGCGCGAAGACGGCGCTCTGATCCGCAACCCTCATCCCTCCCGCGTCGTCGTGTTTCAGGACCCGACGCTGTTTCCATGGCGAAACGTCTGGGACAACGTGGCGCTCGGCCTCGAAGCGCAAGGCGTATTGAAGCATCAACGTCAACGCGTCGACGATGCGATCGACCTGGTTGGACTTTCGGCCTTCCGCAACGTCTATCCGCACCAATTGTCCGGCGGCATGGCCCAGCGCGCCGCGCTGGCGCGGGCGCTGGTGAACGATCCCAAGGTCCTCGTTCTCGACGAGCCGCTCGGCAAACTGGATTCGCTGACGCGCATCGCCATGCAGACCGAGCTGGTATCGCTGTGGCAACGCAAGGGCTTTACCACGCTGCTCGTGACGCACGATGCGGAAGAGGCGCTGGTGCTCGCCAACCGCGTCATTGTGCTTAGCGAGCGTCCCGCCAAAATCAAGGCCGATATCAGGGTAGAGCGGCCGCATCCGCGGCATCGCGGCGATCCTTATCTCGCGGATTTGCGCCGGCAGGTCCTCGGTCTTCTTGGATTGGAAGCAACATGGTGAGATCGCTGGGAGCGAGCCTCGAGCGCGTTGAACCGCGTGATCCCGACGTTTTTGAGCGCGCCACGCGGCTCGCCTCACGCTTTGCAGCGCGCGCCGAACTTCACGATCGCGAGGCTAGCTTTCCGTTCGAGAATTTCGCCGAATTGTCGGAAGCAGGGCTGCTGGCATTGACGGTGCCGTCCGCGATTGGCGGCGGAGACGCAGGCGCGCGTGATATCGCGCGCGTTCTCGGCATTTTCGGCAAGGCCGATCCATCCACCGCGCTGGTGCTGGCGATGCACTACATCAATCATCTGGTGATGGCGAAAGGCTCGCGCTGGCCAGCCCACCTCGCGCGCAAGCTGGCCAGGGACACAGTCGAAGGAATGGCGCTCATCAACGCCTTGCGCGTCGAGCCGGAACTCGGCTCGCCCGCCCGCGGCGGTCTTCCCGCCACCGTTGCCCGGCGCACCGAAACCGGCTGGCGGCTGACCGGGCGGAAGATCTATTCGACGGGCGCGCCGATCCTGAAATGGTATGCGGTCTGGGCCAGGACCGATGAACCCGAAACCCGCGTTGGATTGTTCCTGGTGCCGGCCGGAGTTCCGGGCATACGAATCGAAGAGACCTGGGACCACCTTGGCCTGCGCGCATCGGGCAGCCATGACGTGATCTTCGAAGATGTCGCGTTTCCGCTCGATCACGAAATCGATGTCCGCAAGCCGGAAGACTGGAGCGCGCCGGACATAACCCATTTGACCCTGAATACGATCTTCGTGTCGTCGATCTATGATGGCGTGGCGCGTGCCGCGCGCGACTGGCTGGTCAAATTCCTGCACGAGCGTGTACCGGCGAATCTCGGCGCGCCACTCGCGACGCTGCCGCGCGCTCAGGAAGTATTGGGCGGCATCGAGGCCCGGCTTACGGTCAATGCGCGCCTCATCGACAGCTTCGCGCGGGATTTCGACTATGGCATCAAGCCCGATGCGATCGAGGCCCATATCGTCAAACTGACCGTGACCAACAATGCCATTGCCGCGGTCGAAGATGCGCTATCGCTGACCGGCAACCATGGCCTGACGCGAACCAATCCGCTGGAGCGGCATTATCGCGACGTGTTGTGTGGCCGTATCCATACGCCGCAGGACGACGTGACCCGACTTTCTGCCGGGCGCCTCGCACTGGGCATTTGAATATCAGCTGATCCAAGGGGAGTATTGCCATGTCGATCGAGTTCATTGGCTTCATCACCAACAACAACTCTTCCGAGACGATCGTCCGCTCCGGGCCGGTGCTCGATCCGACCTATATCGAGACGGTGGCCAAGGCCCATGAGAATGCCGGCTTCGATCGCGCGCTGCTGGCGTTTCATTCCACCACGCCCGACGCGTTGCAGGTCGCCCAGCATGTCCTGCAGATCACGAAATCGCTGAAGGTGATGATCGCACAGCGGCCCGGCTTTACCGCGCCGACGCTGCTGGCGCGCCAGCTCGCAACGCTTGACCAATTCTACAATGGCCGGGTTTCGCTTCACGTCATCACCGGCGGCAATGCCACTGAACTGCGCCAGGACGGCAACACGCTCGATGACAAGGACGAACGCTATGCCCGCACCAGCGAGTTTCTCGACGTGGTACGGCTCGAATGGACCAGCGAAAAACCGTTCGACTACAGCGGCAAATATTACAAGGTCGAGAAGGGATTTTCGCAAATAAAGCCGGTGCAGAACGGCGGCATCTACACCTTCGTCGGCGGTGGCTCCGATGCCGCCATCGAGGTCGCCGGCAAACATGCCGATACCTTCGCGCTGTGGGGCGAATCCTACGCCCAGGTACGCGACGTCACCGCGCGCGTGCGTGCAGCGGCTGCCCGGCATGGCAGGCCAACGCCGCGCTTCAGTCTATCGGTGCGTCCGATCCTCGCCGACACGGAGGAGAACGCGTGGAAGAAGGCCGACGCCATTCTCGAACGCGCCACGGCATTGCAGAACAAGACCGGCTACCGCAAGCCTGCGGACGGTCACGCCACGGCCGGCGCCAAGCGGCTATTGGCACTGGCAGAGCAGGGCACCCGCATCGACAAGCGGCTATGGACAGAGATCGCCAAGTTGACGGGCGCCAACAGCAACACCACCGCGCTGGTCGGCACGCCCGAACAGGTCGCGGAAGTTTTCGGCGATTATTACGACCTCGGCGTCAGCCACTTTCTGATTCGCGGCTTCGATCCGCTGATCGATGCCATCGAATATGGCCGGGAACTCATTCCACTGACGCGCAAGCTGATCACTGAGCGCCAGGCCACTAGGGGAAGGGCGGCCGAATGACGAGCCTACTCGACGTCTTGATGCGACGTCCATAAGCGTTGAGGATCCCATGGCAGATGCATGCGTCATAGAACTCAAGCCAGACACACCGGCTGAGGATTTTCGAGGCGCAATGCGTCATCTGGTCGGCGGCGTCAGCGTGATCACGTCGGGGCGCGGGAGCGAGATCACGGGCATGACCGTGACGTCGGTTTCTTCGCTGTCGCTGGATCCCCCAAGCCTGATCGTCAGCATCAACCGTGCATCCTCAACCTGGCCAGCGCTCGAGCGGTGCGGCGTTTTCGGCGTAAACATTCTGACCGCGGACCAGCTCGATATCGCGGAGCGATTCTCTGGCAAGAACGGTTTGAAAGGCGCTGAGCGCTTTGCGGGCGGCCAATGGACGACACGTGGTGGTGGCGCGCCGCTGCTTGTCGGAGCAGCCGCGGCGATCGACTGCGAGGTAGAGCATGTGGTTGAACGCCACTCTCACGCCATCGTGATCGGCCGCGTGCGGCACGTGCTGCGGTCAAAGCAGGAGTCGGCGCTGGCCTACTGGCACGGGCGATACGTCGTCATCGACCGCGACGAAGACGTTGCGCGTCTGGCCGCGGTCGGCGTCCCCTGGGGAGCACGATCCGCCGGCTGACCGCGAGCGCATCGGCCGCAACGACAGGCGTGACGCGCATCTGTCAGGCGCGGGCGCGGTGCTGATCTTTCTACAACTCGTTTTTCCCCGGCGGCTCACGCGCCACGCGCGGTGAGTGCGTGCGCGCACTTGCGCAGGTTGAGTTCGAATCCAACTGGCTGTTCCGCTTTGCGATCATTCGCGGAACCCGCGAAACGTAGCGCCAACCTGCAATCCCAGATTGAGTTTTGCCCCCCATCCTCCGATCGGACGATGCCAAACCGGGTCCCGATGGTTCACAGCTTGCGACGGCTGAGGACGCAACACGCGGGGAGCTGGAGGGCTGAACATTGGCGCTATCCATGACAAGCACTGGCACTCGTATCATTAATTTTTCAACGGACCATGTCCCGGAGCGGGACCGTATATCGTATTGGCGGGAACACTATGGGAAGGTGATGCTTCGCGTCGACCTCGAACCCGCCCGCGACATGGCGTTCGAGGCTCAGATGTCGTCGATGACGCTGCCGGGCCTGCAATTGATGGAGGCTTCCGCCTCGCCGATGTCGATCACGCGCGACGGCGAATACCTCACTGACGGCAACGACGATATCATCGTGGCAATCAATCGCACGGGTTCTGCGATCGTCTCGTCGCGCGGCCAGCAACAAAGCCTTCGGCCGCACGAAGCCGTCTTGTTGAGCGGGGCGGAAGCGGCCTCGTTTCAGCGGACCACTCTGGGCCGCTCATTCACGCTGCGAATGCCGCGCGCGATACTGGAATCGGCCGTCCCGGGCCTGGACGATCGGCTGATGCAGCCGATTTCGGGAGACCGCGACGCCTTGAAGCTTCTCGGCTGCTACACCGGCTGGATTTTCAGCGCCGGCGCATCGATCGATTCGCAGTTGCTCAATCTTTCCGTCCGTCACGTGCAGGATCTGCTGATGCTCGCCATCGGTCCCAACGCCGATTTTGCCGAAACGGCGAGGACGCGCGGATTGAGAGCGGCGCGGTTGAAGCTCGCGAAATCCTATATCGTCGCTCACAGCGACCGCCGCGACATCTCGATCGCGTCGGTCGCTGCAAGTCTCAACGTGACCCCGCGATATGTGCAGCGCCTGTTCGAGGCAGCCGGCACGACATTTTCGGAGTTCCTGATCGGGCAGCGGCTTGCGCGCGCATACCGTCTGCTTCGCGATCCGAACTACAGCCGCGCGGCAATCAGCACGATCGCCTACGACGTCGGCTTCGGCGACTTGTCCTATTTCAACAGAAGATTCCGCCGGCTTTACGGATTTACGCCCCGCGACGTGCGCGGCGACAAGGGATGACCGCCTCGTTGCGCCGAGCCAGGCGCGTCTCAAGCGGCCTTTGACCCGCCGCCGAGGGCCGAAAGACCCCCCGCGCTGGTATGTTGAAGTAATAAATGTTGACATAATATCATTGCATTTCAATCGCTTATTGAAAAAGCTGGCCCATTGAGGCCTTGCGGGCTACCGATATCCTCCGATCGGGGGATGAGCCTCCACCATTTGAGTGATAGTTGACGCCGGCCAACGGAAAATCGGCCTTTTTTATTGTGACAGATTCATTTTTATGAACGCAGCCAGGAAGATCTCGGATCTCATCGAAGACATCTACGATGCGGCGCTTGAGCCCGCGCGTTGGAGCGATGTCGTCGCCGGCATCAACGCGTTCGTCGGCGGCCGGGCTTGCGGAATCTTCTCCAAGGACTCGATCAGCAAATTCGGCGTGACGCATTACTATTGCGGCGCCGACCCTCATTACATTCAGCTTTACTCGGAGACTCACTCCAAGTTCGATCCGCTAGCCTCGCTACCGCCGTTCGGGCAGGTCGTCAGCATCCCGGATCTCGTCCCGTTCGATGAATATCGCCGCGGACGCTTCTATCAGGAATGGCTGCGTCCGCAGGACTGCGTCGACGCGGCCAACGTGGTGCTCGAGAAATCGCGAACGAATTGTCCTGTCTTGCTCACCGTGCTTGCGGGAAAGCGTATGGTCGACGACGAAATGCGGCGGCGAATTGCGTTGTTCGTCCCGCATCTGCACCGCGCGTTGACGATCAACAAGGCGATCGAACACAAGAAATCCGAAGCTGCGACGTTCGCCGACACGCTGGATGGACTCGGCGCCGGGATATTTCTTGTCGACGCGCAATGCCATATCGTGCACGCCAACGCGGCAGGGCAGGAGATGCTCGGAGAAGACGACTTCCTTCGCTCGGTCGCAGGACAGTTCGTTGCCCGCGACCGGCAGGCCAACCAGGACCTGCATGACATCATTGCCGATGGTGATATCGAAACGAGGACCCACAACGCCGCGATTCCCCTGACCGCACATGACGGCGAGCGATACGTTGCGCATCTGTTGCCGCTGAAGTCGGTTGCGCGCCGCGCTGGCGCGCCGTCGAGGGCAGTTGCGGCGATATTCGTTCGCAAGGTCGAATTGGATGGCCAGTCCTATGGCGGGCTCGTTGCCGGCGCCTTTGGGCTGACACCGGCCGAACTGCGTGTGCTGCTTGCCATCGTCGAAGTCGGCGGTGTGCCGGAAACCTCGGAAAAGCTTGGCGTCGCCGAGACAACCGTCAAGACGCACTTGTACCGGGTGTTCTCCAAGACCGGAGCCACCCGCCAGGCCGACCTCGTCAAGCTTGCCGCCGGATTTTCCAATCCGCTGGCAAACTGACGACGCGTCGTCCGCTGAAAGAAATAAGCGAATTTTTTTTGATCCAGCCGTGAACCTTTTTGCGGGATCGGCGACTAAGTCAAAGTCAGCGGAACATGGTGTGTTGGGCTCCCGCCTTGTGCTGTTTGACCGGGGGAGGAGTCTCCACCATCGCAACGATAAATCGGCCGCCTTTCAACTGACGGACTAATTTTCATGAGCGCAGCTCCTACGATTTCGAATCTCATCGCGGATATTTACGACGCGGCGCTTGAGCCCGAACGATGGAACGATGTCGTGGTCGCCATCAACGACTTTGTCGGCGGCCGGGCCTGCGGGATCATCTCGAAGGATTCGGTTAGCAAGATGGGCGAGACGCATTATTACTGCGGCGTCGATCCCCACTACATCAAGCTGTATTCGGACGGCTATTCCAGATTTGATCCGCTCGCGCGGCTGCCGCCGCTCGGCCAGGTCGTCAGCATTCCGGACCTCGTTTCATATGATGATTACTCTCGCGGACCCTTTTATCAGGAGTGGCTGCGGCCGCAGGGTTGTGCCGATGTGGCGAACGTCTTGCTCGAGAAATCGAACTGCCCGGTGCTTCTCACCTTTCTCGTGGGCGACAGCGTGATGGGCAGCGACATGCGACGGCGCATCGCGCAAGTGGCCCCTCATGTACAGCGCGCCGTGATGATCAACAGGACGATCGAATACAGGAAATCCCAGGCTGCGACATTTGCCGATACGCTGGATGGCCTTGGCGCCGGGGTATTTCTCGTCGATGCGCAATGCCGCATCGTGCATGCCAATGTGGCTGGCCAGGAGTTGCTCGATGAAGACGACGTTCTTCGCTCGATTGGTGGGCAGCTGGTTGCCCGTGATCGGCAGGCAAATCACGGCTTGCGCGAAGGCATCGCCAACGTTCGCTCTGGCATAGAGGCGGATAGCGCCGCGTTTTCCCTGACCGCGCATGATGGCGGCCAATATGTCGCGTACGTGCTGCCGCTCAAGTCTATCCTGCGAGATGGCGATGGGGCTTCACCGCAGGCCGTGGCAACCGTGTTCGTTCGCAAGGTCGAACTAAACGGCGGGTCCTATGGCGGCCTGGTCGCGCGTGCCTACGGACTGACGCCCGCGGAACTGCGCGTGCTGCTTGCCATCGTCGAGGTCGGCGGTGTGCCGGAGACCTCGGAAAGGCTCGGTGTGGCCGAAACAACCGTGAAGACGCATTTGTACCGGGTCTTCTCCAAGACCGGCGCCAGCCGCCAGGCCGATCTCGTCAAGTTGGCGGCCGCGTTTTCCGATCCGCTCGCCAACTGATCGCGCGGATTCCACCGGCGGCAGCCGACGCCGAGTTGCCGCGCGAGGGGTGACAACGCTACAGAACGAGCGAGAGGCCCGACACCAGCAGCATGATCAGGATAATGCGCCGGAACAGCGCTTCATTGATTCGACGAAACATGAGCACGCCGAGCATCGTTCCGGCCGCCAGAGGCGGCAGGCTGACCGCAAGATTGACCAGGATGTTCGACGGCAGCTCATGGCGGGAGAGCAGCAATATGAGCGCGGAAACCTGCATGGCGGCGATGAAGGGCTGAACCAGCCCGCGCTGCTGATCTTTCGGCATGCCATGCATGTCGCACCAGATCGTTGGAAGCGCGCCCGGCATCGCGGTCAGCCCACCGATCAAGCCGCCGCCGAAACCGATGAGCATATTGCGGCCCTGATGCTCCATCGTCGGGAGGTGACTCAAGGCCGGACGGAACAGTGAATAAGCCGCATAGGCGGTGATGAGCCCGCCGAACGCCATTTGCAGAGACCGCGTATCGGCACTTTGCAGGAGGAAAACAGCAATCGGCAGCGCAAGCAGGCCGCCGGCGATAAGGAACAGGCTTTCTTTCCATCGCATGTGATGGCGAAGCGTCAGAAGGGTCGAAGCCTGCACGCCGACGCTGCATGCCATCATCAGCGGCACGGCTTCGGAGGGCTGGAACACATGGAGCAGAATGGCGCCGGCGACAGCGGAAAAGGCAAAACCCGCCATGCCGGAGACAAACGCGCCGGCAAAGACGGCCGTGCCGAGTAGCCAGTACGATGCAAGATCTGTCAAAACCGTATCCTCCGATCGCAAAGTTTTGCGGGGTGATTGGCGCCGCGCGCGACTTGCTAGTCGCAGTTCGTCATCACCTCGGAGGTGTCGATCGGTCGTGGCGCTGCCGCGTCATGAAGCATCACCGCGCCGACGAGATGAAGGATCCCGAAGACCACGATGACTGCCGTTATCAACGCTGCTTTCAGTGAGATCGCCGTTTGCTTTTCCGGACAAGAATTTTCACGAGCTAACATTTGGTAATTTCCAATCTAAATTTTTGCTTGCTGATGATCGCCCGGCGCTTTCACCGGCGCTTGTCGACCGAAACGCGAGACAAATCGCCTCGTGGCGCGAAGAAAGCCCTCGCGCCCCGATGTCGAATCCCTCGCGCCGATCCCTGTTATGACGTCAACATAAGTGAGCCGCTGGGGTGGCGCCTCATCCGAACAGATGACGCTTCCAGGCCGAAACGGATGCGATCGAGTGTTGACGATTGGGCCTAAGCGCTTTGACTGCAGAGACAAATGATCGCGGCTACCACAACGGGAATTTGATGGCCCTGTTCGTTTGCCCCCCATTCATTGTCGGCTCCGTCCAAGTGAGACAGCGGCCCCGCCGTATACATCGCGATATATCGCGGGCCGGGGCTCTGGCGGGCTCGCTCAAGCGCAAGGCAAATGGAAGGTCTGTTCGTGGCGAATAAATCCGATTTCACCATTGGTTCGCGAGAGCAGGCAGGACAAGGGGTTTCGAATGAGTGCGGAGCCGGCGCTGCGACAAAGGTAAAGGCAAAGACAAAGCTCAAGACGGTTGTCACGGCAACGATGAAGCGAAGAGCGTTGAAACCCAAAAAGGCGAAAGCGGAAAGGTCCCGATGAAGGTCGCGATTGCGGATCGCTCGGCGACAATCTCGCTTGTTTGCAGCTCGCGCGGATTGAAGCGCTGCCACCAGCCGTCCACTCGGTAAATATCCATGAATCCAATTTTTTCGGGAAAAATGATAGATCAGGAAGAACTTTCGCTCTTCATCGGCGAGATCTACGATGCCGCGATCGATGCCTCGCGATGGCGCTCGGTCCTCGCCAAGGCCGCGAAGTTTATCGGCGGTTCGTCGGCTGCGCTGTTTTCAAAAGATGCGACCAGCGGGGCAGGGAATATCTACCACGAGTTTGGCACCGATCCTCACTATCGGCAGCTCTACTTCGACAAGTACGTAAAGCTCGATCCGGCGACGACAGGTCATTTCTTTGCCGAGGTCGAACAGCCGATCTCGGTTACGGATTTGATGCCCTATGACGAATTTCTGGAGACGCGCTTTTATCGCGAGTGGGTGCAGCCGCAGGGCGTCGTCGATTTCCTCGCCGCCGTCCTCGACAAGTCCGTGACGAGCGTGGCGATGTTCGGCGTGTTTCGTCACGAGCGCGACGGGCTTGTCGATGAAGAGGCGCGCCAACGCATCAGCCTGATCATTCCACATATTCGTCGTGCGGTGCTGGTCTCCAGGGCGATCGATCTCAAGACCACGGAAGCCGCAACCTTTGCCGATACGCTCGACGGCCTGAGCGCGGGAATGTGCCTGCTCGATGCCGAAGGGCGCGTCGTTCATACCAACCTTGCCGGCCGAACGATTCTCGGCATGAATGATTTTCTGTCGGAATCGGGCGGGTGTATTACGGCTCGCGACCGCGACGTCGAGAGGACGTTGCAGGACCTGCTCTCGGCCGCCGGCGGTGGCGACGTAGCCGTTGGAACCGAAGGGATCGATCTGCCGCTGAGAGCGCAGGACGGAACGCGTTATGTCGCGCACGTGCTGCCGCTGACGTCAGGGGCGCGGCGCCTTGCAGGCACCGCCTATTCGGCGGTCGTGGCGTTGTTCGTTCGCAAGTCGTCTATCGAGGTTCCTTCGCCTCCGGAAGTCATCGCTCGCGCGTATCACCTGACGCCTACCGAACTGCGGGTGTTGCTTGCGATTGTGGAGGTCGGCCGCGTTCCGGAAGTTGCCGTAGCGCTCGGCGTCGCGGAAAGCACGGTCAAGACGCATCTCGGCCATCTGTTCGAGAAGACCGGCGTCACGCGTCAGGCCGACCTCGTGAAGATCGTCGCGGGTTTTTCGACGCCTTTCGCCAACTGAGCCGGGCTGTCGCGGCCGCATCGAGAAACGCCCTGTCTGTGCATCTTAACCCGGCTGCGCTCTCAGTTCGGCGCCTGCTCGAACAGTTTCAGAATACGGTTTGCCGCGCCTTCGATATGCGTTTGAAGCAGACGGCAGGCCAGTTCTGCGTCTCTCCGATCTGCAGCGCCGAGGATATCCCAATGCTCCTGCTGTGACTGTCGCAGATAGGGATCGCGATGCCGCAGCAGCATGGAATAGCGGCTGGCATTGCGCCACAACGCTTCGATCAGGTTCAGCGTGCGCGGGCGCCTGCAGCCTGCATAGATCGCGCGATGAAACTGCCAGTTCGATTCGCCATAGACGAGCTTGTCCCTGACCCGATCCGCTTCGCGGCAGATTTCCGTCGCAGCGAGGAGTTCTTCCGGCGTAAGGTGCGGCACGGAGGCACGCAACGCCGCTGTCTCGAGATTGACCCGGAGCTCGAAGATCTCCGCCGCGTCGGAGGCGGTGAGGGGGAGGACGAACGCCCCGCGGCGCGGATTGATGGCGATGAACCCTTCGAATTCCAGCCGCTGAAACGCTTCCCGCAGCGGCACGTGGCTGAGGCCAAGCTGCGAGGCGAGCAGATGCTGCTGCAAACGCTCGCCGGGCTTGATCTCGCCGTTCAGGATGGCCTCGCGGAGGCGGGCGATCGCAAACGCGCTCGCCGTCATGTGGGAAGCTTCGCCGGACCGTTCTCTGAGCGCAGCGAACCCGGCAGGAGCGGGGGTTGGCCGGGTTGCGCGAGGCTTCCTCTGCGCGCGCTTGGCTTGTCCGTTCTTCATATGCATCCCATCATCGGTTTACCCCTGACATTTGCGCCTCGTCTATTCCGCCATCCTTTTCGCGTCCGGCTTCCTGTCCCTCGGTCAGAGCGACGATCGCATCGAAGGGCACAGTATCGGAGAACGCAGCATGCGGTATCAGCAGGAAACGACCGTCCGGCATCGAGACCTGAAAGAAATTCATGAAGGCCAGTTCGTCGAATCGATCCCGCTCGATTTCTGCGGCCGGAAAGATGAATGATATCCCGAACATCTCAAAGGAAACGCGATCGGGCCCGACGACGAGCTTCGCCGACACCAGGGCGACGCCGACCACGAGCAAGAGAAGGGCAGCTCCAATCCACAATATCAAGGGCTGATAACCGACGCAGGCTAGGGTGCCCGTCACGACACCAAGCGTAAGCGTCGCATCGCGTACGGCCTTGTAGCTGCGACTGTCAGGTCGAAAGAGGATCGCGCTGCGCGAACGGTCAGGCATTCGGTGCTCCGCAGCCGAAGATCGACCGGTAGGCGTAGATCGCGGGTGTGCCTCCGGTGTGCAAAAACACGACGTGATCCGACGGTTTAAAACGGCCCGCCTTGCAAAGCCCGATCAGGCCGGCAAGCGTTTTGCCGGAATAAACGGGGTCGAGTATCAGGGCTTCCGACCGCGCCGCCATGCGTATGGCCTCGACCGTTCGCTGATCGGCCTGACCATAGGCTCCGGCCGAAAACGCGCCTTCGACGACGATTCTCTTCGAGAGAACGCTGCGATCAAGTCCGATCTCGTCGGCAAGCTCGGCCAGGATACGTCCGACCCGCTGCCTCACTCCGTGCGTATCGGCATCGATATCGATGCCGATCACTTCGATCGGCAGCCCGAGCGCTGCGAATCCGGCGATCAATCCGGCCTGGGTCCCGCCGGTCCCGCTGGCGTGGACGACGTGGGTAATGGGCACGCCAAACT
>Ga0307470_10000621_pt1 | contig 16147 bp, 12 predicted proteins | sample atmos_gasesAM3C__FD_204565 | JGI IMG/M metagenome (GOLD analysis project Ga0307470, IMG submission 204565) | Hardwood forest soil microbial communities from Morgan-Monroe State Forest, Indiana, United States - atmos_gasesAM3C_05 | ecosystem: Environmental > Terrestrial > Soil > Temperate forest... | reverse complement strand
TGGTGCGGGAGGCGGAGTCCCGGGGCCTGGCCGCCGCGCATGACGCACCCACCATGAAAGCCTGGCTTCGCGACGCCCTGAACGTGCGGCCCGGCGAGGCCGGGCGGCTGCTCCGCCTCGCCAAGGCCCTGGACGGCGACCTGCCCGAGACGGCCGCCGCGCTGGCCGACGGGGCCATCAGCGTCGAGCACGCCCAGGTCATCGCGGACGCGATGCGGGCGCTGCCTTCGGAGACCCCGGCGGAGACCCGGGTCGCGGCGGAGCGAGAGCTGGTCGCGCACTCCGGCACGTTCAACCCCGACGAGGTCGCCCTGCTCGGCCGCCGGGTCCTAGACGTGGTCGACCCCGACCACGGCGAGGAGCTGCTCCGCCGCCAGGCCGAACGCGAGGCCGCCGAGGCCCACACCCGCCGGGACCTACGGATCTGTCCCGCCGGGCCAGGGCTCAAGCGCATCTCGGGCTTCCTGGACACTGAGGGTGCGGAGACGTTGCGGGTCGCGCTGGACCCGCTGGCCGCACCCCGCCCCGCCGACCCCGACACCGGGGTGCGCGACGAGCGCACCCACGGGCAACGGATGGCCGACGCGCTGGTGGACCTGGCAGACCGGTCCCTGCGCATGGGTGAGCTGCCCGACAACGGCGGCGAACGCCCCACCCTGGTCGTGACGATGCCCTACGACAAGCTCGCCGCCGCCACCGGCGTCGGGACACTCGACAGCGGCGACGTCCTCCCGGCCAGCCAGGTACGGCGGATCGCCTGCGACGCGGCCATCATCCCCGCCGTCCTCGGCGGCGAAAGCCAGGTGCTCGACCTCGGCCGCGGCTCCCGCCACTACGCCGGCGCGGCCCGCCGCGCCATCATCCTCCGCGACCGCGGCTGCGTCTTCCCCGGCTGCGACCGCCCCTACCAGTGGTGCCACGTCCACCACTGCACCCACTGGGCCAACGGCGGCAGAACAGACCAGAACAACGGCGTCCTCCTGTGCACTTTTCACCACCGCGCCGTCCACCACAACGGCTGGGACGTGAGAACAGCCCAAGACGGACTACCCGAGCTCCTACCCCCACGCACCATCGACCCCGAACGCAAACCCATCCGCCACCACCGACACCGAAAACGAACAGCATGACACGAAAAGAGGAGATCACGCGCCAGCGCCACGGGTGCCGGCGCGACACGCCCGCGGGCCTATGCAGAGCCCGGCCCGGACCTGGTAAGCGCCTCACCGACCCGCAAGGACACAGTTAATGATCTTGGCATGACGAAGTTCTGCATAAGCCTCCTTGTTCTCGTCGTTGGTGGTGAAGGTGACTGTCGCCGCCGCGAGATGGGCGTCCGGCGCCGTCGCGGCAAGCACCGTCGGTGCTGTCGCCAGGGGTGCGGCCGACGCCGACCCGGCCGCGACGCCGAGCAGCGTGGGAACCGCCAAGCTGGCCAGTGCCAGCCGGTGCAACATCCACTTCATAGCTGTCTCCTTTATGCAAGCGCCCGCGATGGGTGCTGCTGATCGACGCTACGGACGGCCGAAGACAACTCATCGACAAACGAGCGACAGCCGACCTGTGGCAGCACCAGCTATCGCCCCACGGCCGATCGCGTGGTGCCGGAAACTAGGCCTACGCCGCGGTGACCGTGCAGCAAGCCTTCGGCCGGTGGGGGGTAGGCGCCGTTCGGTCGGCGGGGCTCACTCGCCGAAGGCGTGCCCGCTCAGGATGTGTTGTCGGGCTTGGGCGGCTCGGGCGGAGGGCAGCAGGCCCCCCTTGACGAACATCTGCGCCGTGGTCGGCAAGAACAGCCCGCTGCTGCCGAGGGGGTACGGCCCCCTCGGCATGAAGGGATCCACGTCTAGCGTTGCCTGGCGCTGCCCGGAGTCCGTGGATTTCACCATCGGGCCGCGCAGGGTGAGCCACTGCGTCTGGGCCCGGAAGACGAGCGCGACCGGGCTGCCGTTCGGGGCCGCCTTGGTGATCTGCTCGACCCGGACCGAGCTCGTCTGCGCAGGCACTGGCCTGACCCGGGTGGGCCCGACAGCCCCGGCGAGGGCCGCGGCGTGCTCGGACCCGGCGACCGAGCCGCGGGAGGTGACCGGATAGCCAGGCTTTCCCCACTCGCTCTGGTCGATGAACACCCGGGGATGCATGAGCATGGTGAGGTAGTAGGGGTGGAGCGGATCCTGTGTCCCCGGCTCAGGGGTATGTGCGAGACCGAGGGTATGACCGAGCTCGTGGGCGACGTCCGAGCCCAGGCCGAGGTAGTGGAAGTCCCTCGCGGCGGGCGCGGCGGGGGTGGCCGCGAGCGGGGGGACGAAGGCGGAGGTGTCCGTAGACCGGCTCATCCACGCCCACTCCTGCGTCAGCGAGCCGTTCACCGCGACGATGGCGAGCGGCCCGGCGAACCCTTTCAGATCCTTGGCCACGGCTGCGCCGTCGGCGTTGCTCTCATCGCGCCCCCACGCCGCGTAGGTGAGGCCCATGCGCTCGAAGGCCGAGACGAGCACGATGTTCACGACCCGCTCGGTGGCGGACCCGCGCAGGGTGTCCTGGAAAGCCTTGTGCCGCTTTAACCCGGCCTCCGTCGCGGTCCGCAGGTCTTGGTCGGCTTTGACCAGCAGGTTCATGGTCTGGAGCGGCTTGGTCGCCGCGGCGCGTACCTCGATGCCGGCCGGGCGCCAGTAGGCGGCCACGTCGTTGAGCACGCGTGCGGTATCCAGCTCCGCGCCGTGCACGGTGATGCCCTGGTACGGGCCGGGGTCGGCGTCTGGGTCGAACGCGTCGGGGTCGACCGGCGAGACGCTGCACTGCCAGATCCGCACCGCCACGGGGAGGGAGTCGCGTACCCGCGGCGTGATCCGTGCGACCAAGCTGCTGGCCTGCCAGACCTCGACGTTGCACGGCACGTGGGCGTCGGAGCTCTCGTCGCTCAGCGTCGCCGCCGCTCCACGCAGGTACAGCAGGCCCGATCCGGCCGGGACCGTCGCGGCGTTCCCCGCCGCCTCGGCCGCCGAGGCGCCGACCGTCACCCGGCCCTGACCGGCCGTCACCCGCGCCTCCAGCGGCGCGCCGGGCTGCGCCTCCACCCGCACCGCGACCGTGTCCCCGGTGGTGATCCCCACGCTCGCGGGCACTCCTCCAGGCGGCGCGTCCACGTACGGCGATGCCGCGTCCGGCCCCCCGATGACCGCCCGCACGACGTTGGCCATGGTCCCCTCCCCGTCCCCGGTAACCTACCCGGACCAGTCACCGGGGCATACCCGGATGTTCGTCCTGTTTCTCCTCGGTGGCCCATCATGATCCGGTTTCCAGCGCGCGCCAGGTAGCTCAGGAAGACTACTCACAAGACGCCGGGCAACTGGTGACGGAGGACCGGCGCGACGTTGCGCGCCACCTTGCCGCGTTGCTCGGCGACGCGCAGGGCACGGGAGAGGACACGGTGCGCCGCGGCGGCGCCATCTCAGGCCGCTGGGGGCGGGTCGAGCCGGTAGACCCGCTGGGCGTTGCCGGCGCCGATCATCTGGGCGTAGCGGGCGGCGTCGGCGGCAGCGATGTCGCCGTCGGCGACCCAGCCGTCGAGCACGCTGCCCAGCGCCCGGCGGAGCTGCACGGCGCCGAGCAGGTGCAGCTCGGCCAGCCCGAAGGCGTCGGAGGAGTAGAGGAGCTTGCCGAACGGCGCGAGCTCCAGCGTCTCAGCGAGTACGGCGGCTGCCCGTGCTCCGACATAGTTCAGTGCCAGCCCGATGTCGCAGTACACGTGCGGGTAGACGCTGGCGAGGAACGCGGCCTGCCGGTGGTAGGGGTAGCAGTGCAGCAGCAGCACGGTTGTGCCGGTGCCGGCGATGCCGGCGCAGAAGTCGGTGAGCAGTGCCGGGTCGCTGCGGTGCAGCCGCAGGTCGGGGTCGCCGAACCCGGTGTGCAGTTGCAGCGGCATGGCAAGCTCGGCGCCGGCCCGGAGCAGGTGGCGCAGCAGTACCGGGTCGGTTACGCGGTACCGGCCGAGGCGTTCACACCTGGCGAGCCAGGAACCGGCGGCCGCGGTGACCTCGGCCGGCCGGGGCGGCGCCGGGTCCAGGTCGAGGCTGGCCCGGTAGGCGACGACGGACTTGAGCCCGACGGCGGTGGCGGCCTGGTCGGCCAGCCGGTCGGCGAACGTCCGGGCGAAGTCGGCGGCGGCGACGCCGTCCGCGGCGACCTGTTCGGCGAGCGCCTCCAGCCGCAGCACCCGCCGTACCCGTGCCCCGCTCGCCGCGGTGAGCGCCTGCGCCGGCAGCGGTTCGGCGGGCTGGTAGCCATCGTCGACCAGCAGGTCGGCGACGCCCGCTGCGTGCAGCAGTCGGCGGTTGGCCTCGCCGGCGCCCAGCTCGGCTCGGCGGGTGAGGTAGTCCTCGGGCAGCGGGTGCGGTGGCAGGTCGAGCACCGGGGCACACCAGCGGCGTACGGCGAGCCCGAGCAGGGTGTCGAAGGTGCTGCCGCCTGCGCTGGCGGGATCGTGCGCCTCGGTGAGCAGGCGTTCGAAGTCCGGCCGGGCCAGCTCGGCGCCGGTCACGCCGTGGCAGTGGTGGTCGACCAGCCGCAGGCCGTCGAGCACCGCGCGGGCGCTCAGTATCTCCATCGCGTGGCCGCCACCACCGCCTCGGGCGTCGCGCCGGCGAACAGCGCGACCTCGGCCCGGCGGACGTCCACAAAGGACTCGTACAGCCGCTCACCTAACGCGCCGCGCAGCGTGTCGGACCGCTCCAGGTGGCCCAGCGCCTCCGGCACGCTCTGCGGCAGGCGGGTGACGCCGTGGCCGGCAACCTGGCCGGCCTCAGCCGCCGGGTCGCCCGTGACCTCCTCCGGAAGCCGCCGGCCTTTGTCTACTGTGGACAGACCGGCGGCGAGCACGGCACCGGCCACCAGGTACGGGTTCGCGCTGAGGTCGAAGCATTTGACCTCAGCGTTGGCCGCCCGGTCCTGCTCTCCCGCCGACCCGGTGACGAACCGCAGCGCGGCCTCGCGGTTCTCCCGGCCCCAGCACTGGTAGGCCCCTGCCCAGTGCGACGGCACCAGGCGCAGGTAGCTCGGCACGCTGGGCGCGCCAATCGCCACCAGCGCCGGAAGCTCGGCAAGCAGCCCGGCCAGGAACGACTCGCCGTCTGCGGTCATGCCGCACGACCGGTCCCCGCCGGCGAACAGGTTCACACCATCCCGGCGCACGCTCAGGTGGACGTGGCCGCCGTTGCCCACGGTGCCGGCGACCACCACGGGAGCGAACGTGGCCCGTAGCCCGTGCCGGGCCGAGACCGCCCGGATGGTCTCCCGTACCAGCACCGCCGCATCGGCCGCCGCCACCGGGTCGGTCGGGCCGACCGAGACCTCGAACTGGCCCGCCGCGTACTCCGGATGCACCTGCAGCACCGGCAGCGACTCGGCGGCGAGCGCGACATGCACCGCCCGGCAGTAGTCGGACAGCTCGACCAGGCGGATCATGCCGTAGCCGGGGCCGGCACATGCCGGCACGAACTGGTCGTTCTCCTCGACGCCAACCGCCCACTCAACCTCGAAACCCATCCGGACCTGGAGTCCGGCCTCGGCCGCCCGATCGACCATTCGGCGCGCGAACAGCCGCTGGCACACCGGATACGGCTCGCCGTCCTGGGTGTACCGGTCGACCGGCGCCCAGGCCCAGCCCGGCTGCGCCGCGAGCCGGGTAAGCCGGTCAAGGTCGGGCAGCAGCCGCAGGTCACCGTCCGGGCGGCCGCCTGGCGCGACGCTGTCGTCGACCAGGAACGCGTCGAAGACCGGCGACATACCGACACCCCACGCCGCTGCCTGGACCAGGCCGGCCAGCGGCACCGTCTTGACCCTGACGATGCCGGCGTTGTCGACGAAGGTCAGCGCGACGGCGTCGATCTGCTCCTGGCCCAGCGCGGCGACCAGCTCCCGGCCCCGCCCCGCCCGGCGCTCCCGTTCGTCGAGCTCCAAACACGCCGTACCCGACGTTGCCATCCGGCCTCCCCTCCGCCGTACGCTCAGGGCTGCTGCTCGGCTGGCCGCGGCGGCGTGGCCCGGCCCAGATACGCTGACCGATCAGGTACAGCCCGACAGCAACCTGCGGTGACACTAACGCGATCCCGCCGACCACAGGGAACCAGCGGCCCACCAGATCCTCGCACCACCGATCGACACGCCGCCGGAGCCGTTCAAGATCAGCGGCGTCCACCACCCGCTCAGCGTCACGATGATGCCGACCAGCGCGGGGAGCCCGCCGATGGCCACAGCCAGAACACCACCGGGAGCGCCAGCGAGCCGCCTCGTACCGCGGCAGGAACCTCCGGATGATCAGTACGTCGACGAAGAGCACGATCATCGAGATGTACCAGATCACCGTGACAGCGGCCTGCGGCACGTCGTAGACCTTTGTCTGGACGTTCACCGCAGAGCTGCCCGGGCCGCTGGCCGACGGGAAGGCGACGAACGCCAGCAACGGAGCTTGACACGGTCACGGCGAGGGCGGTCACCCGCGCCGACCCACCTTCCGCCGCCGGCACGTGACCATCACCGCCAGGTGTCCAGCAGATACGCGGCCATCACCGCGAGCGCCCAAACAGGTAGTGAGTGACCGCGGACTGCTCTAGGAGGCTTATGCAGAACTTCGTCAAGCCAAGATCATCGACTGTGTCCTTGCGGGTCAGTGAGGCGCTTACCAGGTCGGGGCGGGCTCTGTATAGGCCCGCGGGCATGACGCGCCGGCACCCGTGGCGCCGGCGCGTCATCTCCTCTTTTCGTGTCATGCGGTTCGTTTTCGGTGTCGGTGGTGGCGGATGGGTTTGCGTTCGGGGTCGATGGTGCGTGGGGGGAGGAGCTCGGGTAGTCCGTCTTCTGCTATTCGTACGTCCCAGCCGTTGTGGTGGACGGCGCGGTGGTGGTGTCCGCAGAGCAGGACGCCGTTGTTCTGGTCTGTTCTTCCGCCGTTGGCCCAGTGGACGCAGTGGTGGACCTGGCACCACTGGTAGGGGCGGTCGCAGGCGGGGAACACGCACCCGCGGTCCCGGAGGATAATGGCCCGGCGGGCCGCCCCGACGTAGTGGCGGCTCCCCCGGCCGAGGTCGAGGGGCAGGCTTTCCCCGCCGAGGACGGCGGGAATGATGTGGGCGTCGCAGGCGAGGCGGCGTACCTGGCTGGCCGGGAGGATGTCGCCGTTGTCCAGTGTCCCGACGCCGGTGGCGGCGGCGAGCTTGTCATACGGCATGGTGACGATGAGGGTGGGGCGTTCGCCGCCGTTGTCGGGCAGGTCGCCCATCCGCAGGGCGCGCTCGGCGAGGTCGACGAGTGCGTCTGCCATGCGTTGGCCGTGGGTGCGGTCGTCGCGGACGCCGTTCTCGGGGTCGGCGGGGCGGGGCGCGGCCAGCGGGTCGAGCGCGACGCGCAGCGTCTCGGCGCCTTCGGTGTCCAGGAACCCGCAGATCCGCTTGAGCCCGGGGCCGGCGGGACAGATCCGCAGGTCACGGCGGGTGTGGGCCTCGGCGGCCTCGCGTTCGGCCTGGCGGCGGAGCAGCTCGTCGTTGTGGTCGGGGTCGACGACGTCCAGGACGCGGCGGCCGAGCAGGGCGACCTCGTCGGGGTTGAAGGTGCCGGAGTGCGCGACCAGCTCCCGCTCCGCCGCGACCCGGGTCTCGGCCGGGGTCTCCGAAGGCAGCGCCCGGATCGCCTCGGCGATCACCTGGGCGTGCTCGACGCTGATGGCCCCGTCCGCCAGCGCCGCCGCGGTCTCCGGCAGGTCGCCGTCCAGGGCCTGGGCGAGGCGGAGCAGCCGCCCGGCCTCGCCGGGCCGCACGTTCAGCGCGTCCCGCAGCCAGGCCTTCATGTTCGGCGCGTCATGCGCGGCGGCCAGGCCCCGGGACTCCGCCTCCCGCACCAACGGCAGCAGCAACGCCCCGGCCAGCTGCCCGACCTGCTGGTGCACCCGCACCAGCAGGTCACCCACTGCCGCGTCGGAAAGCCCCCACAACCGGGCGTCACGACAGGAGCCGAGCAGCACCGAGATCTGCTCGACCACCGAGGCGACCACATCCGACATGCAAGAAGAATAAAAGAGGCCACCGACAAAACCGCCCCGCGAACCCGAGCCCCCCGGCACAAAACTTGAGAAACTTCGGTGAGTACAGCGGCGAGCGCCCAGAGTAGTCCCGGTGGCAGGCCAGTCGCCGCACCGCGACCGGCGCGGCAGCACAACCCCCGAACAACAGCACCCACGCCATCCGCCGCACAGCACCCTTGACACCGCACGGCCCTTGACACCGCACGCGACACCACTCGGGGCATCCGACAACCCTGGAGGTCATGCAAAACCCGGCACGGACCTAGCGACCACCTCGCCGACCCGCGAGCATACAGTTGATGACCTTCCACTGAAAGGCGTTCCGCATAAGCCTCTAGATCTCCACGCCGATGTTCTGCGGCGATGTTCGCCCTGGCGTACGCTCGGCACCTGCTCGCGGTTCTGTCGCTGAAGGCGTACGGGTGCGGTCCGCCCGGTCCGTGACCAAGCCAGGTAGCCCAACCTGCTCCGCCAACGCCAACGCCAACGCCAACACTGGCACCAGCCCGGCATCGGCGATCAAGCTCGGATCATCAAACGCAATATCGATCTTCGCGGCGTCGTGAGAAGATTACATCCCGCGGGTGCACCCTGACCCGGTCACGAAGGTCCCTCAGCAAGACCTATCGTCCCAGGTCAGGGCGCACCCGCGCCTTATTCCGGCCCCTACACGCCGATATCAGTCGGTGGATCCGGGCTGAACGAGCCACCGACCTTCACAGTGGAGGCCGGTCACGTGCCGGAGTTGTCTATCCGGCGTCGCACAACTGGCCGATGTACCAGGCGTTGATAGCGTTCGGACCCAGGTCGGTTACACCGGGCTTGACGCACCAGTCCTGGTCTGGGCGGAAAATGAAGTCGACGTGGATGACGACGTCGGTGCGCGGCGGCGCGTCGCAGTGGCCGTACTTGCCGCGGCCGTTCTCCCAGAAGTAGCCGCAGGGGAATTGCTGGACGCCAACGGGCTGGCCTGCTCGCGCGGAGGGTGCGGCGATGGCTGGTCCGGCGAGTGCCCCGAGCGGTGCCGTCGGCGTGGAGGCGGCGGCAGGTCCGGTCATTACGAGACTACCGCCGACCGCCGCAACGGCGACAAGTACCTTGAGCTGTGCGGATCTGATCATTTTGTCCCCTCGGAGATCGTGAACGCCTTGACGCGGCGACCACGTGCGTGGTCGCCCCCTTACGGTGGTCCCGGCGCCGCCCCTGCAAGCGTCGGGACACCGTGTTCACTGTGCCGGGTCGGTGTAATCGAAAGCTTGTAGAATCCTTGGAGCGTGACGGTTCATGGTCCGCGCGGGGGGCGCGGGTCGGGACCGTTTCGGAGGGGGCTTGGGTGTCGTGGAGTTCGGCCTGTTAGGGCCAGTCGAGGTATACGTGGCTGGCCGACTGCTGGATGCCGGACCGCCGCAGCAGCGGGTGGTGTTGGCGGCGTTGCTCATCGACGCCGGCCGGCCGGTGATGTCCAACACGCTGATCGACCGGGTCTGGGACGGCACACCCCCGGCCGCGGCCCGTCAGGCGTTGTATGCGCACATCGCCCGGATCCGGCGCATCCTCGACCACGCCGCACCCGGCGACAGCGGGCCACCGGTCGCGCTGGTGCGCCGCTCAAGCGGATACCTGCTCCAGGTCGCCCCCGAGCAGGTGGACCTGCACCGGTTCACCGCACTGGCCACCGCCGCCCATGACCCGCGCCGGGCCGATGCCGACCGGGCCCGGGTGCTGCGGCAGGCGCTGGACCTATGGCGCGGTACCGCGTTGGCTGACCTGTCCGGTGACTGGGCAGCCCGAGCCCGCGACCACTTGCACCATCAGCGACTCGACGTCGCGGTCGCCTGGGCCCACGCCGAGCTCCAGCTCGGCCACCACCAGCAGGTCATCGACCCGATCCGCGGCCTACTCGCCGACTATCCCCTATCCGAACCACTCGTTGCGGTGTTGATCCGCGCCCTAGCCGCCGCAGGACGCGACGCCGAAGCACTGCGGGTGTATGCCACCACCCGTGCCCGATTCATCGACGAGCTCGGCACCGAACCCGGACCAGACCTCCGCGCCACCCACCAGGCCGTCCTGCGCGGCGAACACCACACCACCAACGTCGTAACCACGAACCTGAGCTTGTCCCGTAGCCCGGACACCCGACCTGAGGTGGCTTCGGCTACCGGGAAGGATGTCCTCATGCCCGCACCTCATCTGCCTGAGCTCCGGTGTCGTGCTGTTGAGCTGGCCCGGCTGGGCGAGCGGCCGGTCGCCATGTTGGCCAGGAGCCTGTCGGTCAGCGAGTCGTGTCTGCGAGGCTGGATGGCGCAGGCCGACACCGACGAGACAGGCAGCGACGCACGCCTGACGAGTGCGGAGAAGCGTGAGCTGGCCCAGCTCCGCCGGGACAAGCGGCGGCTGGAGATGGAGAACGAGATCCTGAAGCGGGCGGCGGCCTGTTTCGCCCGTGAGAACGTCCTCCCACACTAGCGTGTCGGCTCTTCCGTGAGCTTGCCGGCGACACCGAGAAAGGCGTTGATGTCGCGGTGGCCTGTCGGGCTCTGGGGTGGTCGGGGCTGCTACGGATGGCTGGGCCGCCCACCCTCGGCCCGGGAGGAGGAGGACACGCTGCTGCTCAAACACATCGAAAAAGCGCACGCCGACTCACGCGGCACCTACGGCTGGCCCCGGGCCCCGCGCCGAGCTGACCCTCGGCCTCGGGCCTCCGGCCAGCCACAAGCGCGTCGCCCGGCTCATGCGCGCCGCCGGCCTGCGGGGTCTGTACCGGCGACGACGCCGCACCGGCCCAGCCCGGCCCGCCACCGCCGAGGACCTGGTCAGCCGCACGTTCACCGTCGACGCGCCCGACCGGCTGTAGCTGACCGACATCACCCAGTACACGTCCTGGGCGTTCGGACAACGACTCCGCACCGCCGGGCTGCTCCCGTCAATGGGCACCGTCGGCGACTGCTACGACTGTGAGACTGTCCTTCGTCGCCCGGAGCGGTCTGACCCGTGCTACGACTGGCCGATGTGCCTTGGTGTTGATCTGTCGGCCGCTTGGGGTGACGCGCTGTCAAGGTGGCGCGTCCGAGCGGGCAGTGAGCTTGTAGGAGCCTGATGCCGCAGGTCTTGTCACAGTCTGGTCCGCCCGCCCGGACGCATCGTGACCACGCCGTCGGGAAAGGACACTCAGTCAGTGACGAGCATCGCGCACCGGCCGGACCGACGCATCACCGTCGGGGTTGACACCCACAAGGACACGCACGTTGCCGTGGCCCTGGACGAGCTTGGTGGCCGGTTGGCTGAGCGGGTCATCAGCGCCGACACCGCCCGGTTACCAGCGGCTTGAGGCCTGGGCGCTGGGCTGGGTACGAAGGCCGTGTTCGGTGTCGAGGGCAGCGGGTCCTACGGGCTGGCCTGGCCTGCTCCCCTGCGCCGCCGCGGGCACCGGTGGTCGAGGTCAACCGCCCCCAACCGCCAGGCCCGGCACCGGGCCGGGAAGAACGACCCTGGACGCCGAACAGGCCGCCCGCGCGGTGTCGGCCGGCACCGCCACGGCAGTGCCGAAGTCCGGCAAGGCACGGTAGAGATGATCCGCCAGGTCACGATCGCCAAGGACACCGCGGTCAAGGCCCGCAGCCAGGCGATGACCACGCTCAAGACGGCGATCGTGACCGCCCCCCGGCCGAGCTGCGGGAAGAGCTGACTCCCCTGGGTGACCGGCAGCTCATCGCACACTGCGCCGAGCTCACCCACGAGTCCATGACCACCCCCGGCCGACGCCGCCCGCCACGCCCTGCGCTCCCTCGCCCGCCGCTACCAGCAGCTCGCTCAGGAGGTCGACATCCACCAGCGCCTGCTGCGGACCCTCACCGAACGCGCCTGCCCCGCGCTGACCACGACCTCCGAACGCTCCACCCACTCCTCGACCTTGTCCATGAACGGGTCGATCAGCTTCGGCCGCAGCACCGGCTCCGTCACTGGCCTGCCCAGATCCCGGGACTGCGCGTAACGGCGGACCGTCTTCGGATAGGCATCGCACACCGGCGCCGCCGAATGCGCGACGCCCGTCACGTCGAACGCTTCGAGAATTTCCATGATCTCCCTGTCAGGCTTCTTCACGGTCCCTCCGGGCCGTCGGCTGGCGTGTCATCACAGCCACCGAGCCAACACCCTGAGGGACCCCAGGTGATGGACGACACGTAACTGCTTTGTCCGGATAAAGGAGGATCAGCCGTCCGCCGGACGGGAACCATCATGTCCGTCTACTGGGACCTTGGCGTGTCCACTGTCACGCGGAGAAGGCAGCGGAGTTCCTGACGGGCCGGGGGATCCGCTGGTCGCGGCGCCTGTCTAAGAAGGCGCCTCATTTAGGTTGGTGTGGAGTGTCCTGGTTCGGGAAGACCTCCTTGTTTCGCAGAGTTTTGATCCTATAAATAGGAGTTTATAGTTACTTTTAGCTATATACGCCTGCCTTCTGGCCTGGACATGCTTCAGGCAGGCAGGGCTCTAAGGAGGGCCTCGGGGGGTGTCGCTCTAGAAACGGGGATCCACATGAGGACAAGACCGATGACCGGTCTGGCCACCGCGGCAGCGTTGCTCCTCGCGACGGTGGCGGTGCAGGTGGCCGTCACCGGCACCGCCGGTGCGGCGTTTCCGGGCAGCAACGGGAAGATCTACTTCGCTGCCGATCCGGCAGGGGCCCGGCACATCTACTCGATCGACCCGGACGGCACCGGGCTGACCCAGCTGACCAGCACTGACAACGACGACGGCAGTCCCGTCGGGTCACCCGACGGGACGAAGGTCGCCTTCACGCGGTTCCTGTCTGGTCAGGAGATCTTTACCATGAACGCCGACGGCACCGGTGTCACCCAGGTGACCACCGGCTCCAACGCGTTCGACGGGCCGATCGACTGGTCCCCGGACGGCACCAAGATCGTCTATGCGTCGGTCGACGGGCTGCGCACCCTGAACGCCGACGGCACCGGGAACACCCTGATCACCTCAACGGGCTCCGCCCCCGCGTGGTCGCCCGATGGCACGAAGATCGCCTACAGCGCCTCCGGGAACATCTGGGCGGTCAACGCCGACGGCACCGCACCAACCCAGCTCACCAGCTCATCCATGTTCGAGGGGCAGCCCGAGTGGTCCCCCAACGGCGCGAAGATTGCCTACGTGGTCTCCGTCATCAATTCCCCCACACCGGCACAGATCTACACGATGAACGCCGATGGCAGCAGCCAGGCCAACCTCTCCAACGACTCCGTGGACGCCGGCAACCCCGCGTGGTCCCCGGACGGCACCAGGATCGCCTACCTGTCGGGTGACTTCCCACCCGACATCTCCGTGATGAACGCCGACGGCACCGCGAAGACCCCACTGTTCGGCTTCCCCAGTGTCGGGGAACGCGGCCTCAACTGGGCGCCCGGCACGGCGCCGGTCACGGCGGACCTGCGGGTGGCGGTGACCGCCCAGCCTCACCTGGGCATCCTGGTGCCCTACCTCACCTACACCCTGACCGCCCACAACACCGGCCCCGCCGGCGTCACCGCAGCCACCCTCACCGCGACCCTGCCCCCGGGCGCCAGCGCCACCAACCTCTCAGCCGGATGCACCACCGGGCCGGGCACCGTGACCTGCACCTACGGCGCCATCGCCAACGGCGCCAGCGCCAGCAAGAGCTTCCGCGTCCCGCTGCACCTACTCTCCCTCGGCCACGTCTCGGTCAGCGGCACCCGAACCAGCTCCACCCCCACCGACCCCAACCCAGCCAACGACACAGCAACCGCCACCTGCACCGTCATCTCCATCCTCCTGGCCACCTGCCCCTGACCACCCCGTGCCCGGCGGGCACCAACGGCCCGCCGGGCACCCACACGAACCCGTCACTGCATTGACGGCCGACGCACTCAGTCCGGATCCACCGAGCGGATTTGAGCGGGTCCTCCGCGCGAGATGTTGATCTTTTCTGGGTTCGGCTGGCTGGCTGGGCGTGGCTGGTTTGCCGGTCTGCCGGCTTCTCCGTGAGTGGCGCTGGTTGGCCTGGGTGGGCGGGTGGTCAGGTCAGGTGGCTGGGGTGGCCGGCCGATGGCGGTGTGGAGCTGCTGCCAGGCGTCCTGCCAGGGCCAGGTCGGGTAGGTGCAGCCTGATGCATCGGGCGGAGCGGGCCAGGCGGGCGGACGTTGATCAGGTTCGCCTCGTCGAACGCGATGTCGACCTTCGCCACGGCATGAGAAGACTGCATCTCGCGGGTGCCCCCATAGTCTGGTCGGAAGGTCCTCAGCAAGACCCATCCTCCTCCCAGGTCACAGGGCACCCACGTTCCATTCGGCCCAGACACGCGGCTATCGATCGGTGGATCGGGCTGAGAGCAGCCAAGGACAACGGCGACAACGAAGACGCCAACGCCGAGGGGTTTCGTCGACCGCGAGCGCGCCGCCGGTGGCGGGCCGGCCGGCTGCTGGGGCCGGGTAGCATGGCAACAGCCCGCCTGGCACCTTCTTCGGTAGCTGGGTTGACGATCACTCGGCGCCGCCGCGAGGTTCCTGCCGAGGGAAAGGCGAATCGTGTCAGGTGAGAGTGGTTCCTCCCGGCGAGCCAGGCTGTACGGAAAGGACCATCTCGGTTCGACGACACTCTTCTCCGGCGACTTCGTCAACTTCGGCTACTGGAAGGACTTCACCCCCGGCAGGCACCTCGACATCGGCCGGCGCACGGAAAGCCAGGCCGAACTCTACCGTACCGTGCTGGGCCGATTGAAGATCACTCCGGCCGATGTGGCGTTGGAGATCGGATGCGGCATGGGGGTCGGAGCGGCGCTGGCGCTCCGGGAGTACGACCTGAGCGCCGTGCACGGCCTCGACCTGTCCCCCGACCAGCTCGACCGCGCCCGGCGGACCACCGCTGGTCTGGTTCCGGAACAGCGCGGCCGGCTCGTCCTGTGCCGAGGTTCCGCGCTGGCGCTCCCGTACGCCGACGAGCGGTTCGACATGTGCTACTCGGTGGAGGCGGCCCAGCACTTCGAGGACCTGGCCAGGTTCGCGGCCGAGGCCTACCGGGTTCTCCGGCCCGGCGGACGGCTCGCCGTCACGACCTTCTTCATGCCTGCGACGGGCACTATCGACGAGCTCCGGCCATTGATCGCCACCATCGACAACGGTATCGACGTGGTCGTGGGAGTCGACTCATTCCGAAACGACCTTCTCCGGGCGGGCTTCGACAACGTGTGTGTGGAGAGCCTAGGCGAGCGGGTCTGGCCCGGCTTTGATGCCTGGATAGCCCAGACCGAGTACAAGGACGGCTGGGGCCGCAACTGGCTGAAGGCATATCACCGGGCGCTCATCGACTACTACCTCGTCACGGCGGACCGGAGATAAAGCCGGTCCGATCAGGAGAGGGACCACGGTGAACAGGGCAGCGCCCGCGGCGATACCCGGTACTGCCCAGTACTACATTTCGCAGTACTACATTTCGCAGATCATCATCTCCAAGAAAGTGGTGCAGGGGGAGGAGATCCGTTCTCCACGTCATCGGACGGGCGTCCGAGTTTCGTTCCGGCCTGCTCTCGGTGGGTAGGTCTACCGTGGCTGGACACAAGAGCCCAGCGTGAGCTAAGGGGAGACATGACCACACTCGAGAACCGGCCGAACACCGCACTCCTCGTCGTCGACGTGCAGAACGGCGTCGTCGAGGGGGCTCATGAGCGCGACGCGGTCGTCGCGAACGTCGGCAGCCTGGTCGAGCGGGCGCGGCGGGGACGGGTCCCCGTTGTCTGGGTCCAGCATTCTGACGGGCAGCTTGTGAGGGGGAGCGAGGACTGGCGGATCGTTCCCGAGCTGGCTCCGGGCGACGCCGAGCCGCTGGTCGAGAAGCACTACGGTGACTCCTTCGAGGACACCACCCTGGAGGCTGTGCTGTCGGGCCTTGGGGTCGGGCGGCTCGTTCTCGTCGGCGCGCAGACTGATGCGTGCATCCGCTCGACGCTGCACGGCGCGTTCGTCAGGGGGTACGACGCGACCCTTGTCAGCGACGCCCACACGACGGAGGACCAGACGGCGTGGGGGGCGCCGCCGCCCGGCCAGGTCATCG
>Ga0307470_10000620_pt1 | contig 16205 bp, 11 predicted proteins | sample atmos_gasesAM3C__FD_204565 | JGI IMG/M metagenome (GOLD analysis project Ga0307470, IMG submission 204565) | Hardwood forest soil microbial communities from Morgan-Monroe State Forest, Indiana, United States - atmos_gasesAM3C_05 | ecosystem: Environmental > Terrestrial > Soil > Temperate forest... | reverse complement strand
GCAGCATGCGGCATGCGACGTTCGAAAATCCGACCGGTTGCCTGCATGATCTCTATACGTTTGTCGCCGTGACCAACGGCACGGCGCCGGGCGATGCGCCGGGCGACGGCGGTCAGGACATGGCGTTCTTCAACATGAATTCCGGGGACGCGCCGATCTTCAAGGCGCTGGCGGACCAGTACGCGATTTCGGACAACTTCCATCAGGCGATCATGGGCGGATCGGTCACCGGCCATTTCGGGATCGTTTATGGCGACAATCCGTTCTTCGCCAACCCCGATGGCAGCGTGGGAACCCCGAGCGGGAGCATCACCAATCCCAATCCCGCCGTCGGCACGGTCAACACCTATCAGTCGAACGGCACCTGGGTGGCGTGCAACGACCCAACCCAGCCCGGCGTCGCTGCAATCCAGTCGTATCTCGCCTCACTTCCTTACCGTGTCCACCCAAACTGCGCGCCGGGTGCCTATTATCCCATTCGCGACGCCAGCCCCGCATTTACACCGACGGGGACGCTGAACCCGGTCATGTCGACGGTGATGCCTCCGGTGACCATCCGGCATATCGGAGACGAACTGAATGCCCATAACATCTCGTGGGCGTACTACAGTGGCGGCTATGATTCCGCGATTGCCGTCACCAACGGCGCCAAGGACACCTTCGATCAGGTGTTCAGGGCGGGGTATTGCGACATTTGCAATGCGTTCCAGTATTCGAAATCGATCATGACCGACTCGAACCAGCGGGCGGCTCATCTCAAGGACATCGTCGACAATCTCTATCCCGACATCGCGAGCGGCAATTTGCCCGCGGTTTCCTTTGTGAAAATGGACGGCGGCCTTCAGGGGCACCCCGGCAGCGGCAAGGTCAGCCTTTTGGAGGAGTTCGTCCAGGATCTTGTCAACCGCGCGCAGGCCAATCCCGCGCTGTTCGCCGAAACGGCGATTATCGTCACCTTTGACGAAAGCGGTGGCCTCTACGACAGCGGCTTCATTCAGCCGCTCGACTTCTTCGGCGACGGTCCGCGCATCCCGCTCTTCGTCATCTCGCCTTTCTCTACGGGCGGACGCGTATCGCACAGCTACACCGATCAGGTGTCAGTCCTGAAATTCATCGAACGCAACTGGCGTCTAGGCAAGATTTCGCATCGCAGCCGCGATAATCTTCCGAACCCGTTCATGGACCCGCTCAATCCGTGGGTGCCGTTGAACATGCCGGCGATCGGCGATCTCTTCGACATGTTCGATTTCGATCATGGTTTCGGTCACGATCACGATCGTGACCACGGATGATCTCCGCTTACCGGCCAGACTTGCTCGAAGCGGTCTCGCGATGAAGAGATGACATGCCGGTTTGGCGTCGCAAAGCCGGCATGTTGTTTCTATTTGCCAACGAAGATCAGCGGGACGGGTGTTGTCGTAACCGGTTCGTGGCCTCGGCTACGCCTACCCAAGGCGGCTTACCAGGCGCGAACTGCTGCCGCAGATAAGAGACCAATTCGGCAATCTGCTCGTCGCTCATGCTGTCCTTGAACGCCGGCATATAGCCGAGGTCGCTCGAGGCAGGGTTGGCGATGCCGTGCAGGATGACCTGGATCAGGTTGTCGGGGGTCGCAGCATGCACGTTGCTGTTGAGCGCCAGCGACGGCCGGCTGCCGAACAACGGAGGTCCGCCGACCGCGTGACAGACGGCGCAGGCGCCTTCGTAAAATCGCTGGCCGAATGGCGATGCCGCGACGATGCGCGTGGCAGTGGTGCGTTCAAGCTGCGTGGCCAGCGTTTCGGGGTCCGATTTGATCGTCGCGGTTTCGTTGAAGGAGGCAAGGTAGACCGCCATGGCGCGGATGTCTTCATCCGGGAGTGCCTTCAACTCCTGCACCACCGGTGTCATGGGACCGGCGGCAACGCCGTGGAAGCGCGAGAAGCCGGTCCGCAAATAGGCGAACAGTTCGTCTTCGGTCCAGGGAATGGACGCGTGGGAGAGCGAGGTGAGGGCCGGCGCCTCCCAGCCTTCGGCAAAACCGCCGGCGAGGTAGGCGCCATCCTTTTCCGCCGCCAAGGCGTTGCGCGGCGAATGGCAGGCGCCGCAATGGCCGAGCCCTTCGACGAGATAAGCACCGCGATTCCACACGGCTGATTGCTTCGGGTCCGGCGCGAAGGTGTCGGCGTTGTGGAACAGCGCATTCCAGCCGGCGAGCAAGGGACGCCAGTTGAAGGGGAAGGCAAGCGCGTGGGCATGATTGTCGCGGGCAACCGGCGCCTGCGCCATCAGATACGCGTAGAGCGCCTGCAAGTCCGCATCGCTCGCTTTGGCGAAATGCGTGTAGGGAAATGCCGGATAGAGATGCCGCCCGTCGCGATGAATGCCAGCGCGCATCGCGCGCTCAAACGCCGGATATGACCAGTTGCCGATGCCGGTCTTGACATCGGGCGTGATGTTGGTGCCGTAGATGATGCCGAACGGCGTTTCGATGGCGTGTCCACCGGCATTGAGGACGCCATCGACTGACGTGTGGCAGGTCGCGCAGTCGCCAAGCGCCGCCAGTTGCCGGCCGCGTTCGATGGTCGCAGCAGAAAACACCGAAGCATCCGGCCGCTCGATCGGTGCGATCGATCGCCATGGCAGGATCGCGGCGGCAATGCCGATGCCGCCGGCGAGGAGTGCGGCGGCGGTTGCGAAGACGCCACGGCGTTTGGCAAACGGATTGGACCAGCGGTTCAAATCTACATTGGCCTGGCGCGGCGGCGCGGCGAGGGCGCTTGCAGGCGCCGCTTGTTCGCCGCGCAATCCCGCCAAAATGCGCTCTGGCGTGAACGGCGGTTCACGGAAACGAACGCCGGTGGCGTCGAAGATCGCGTTGGCAATCGCGGCGGCGCTCGGGACGGAGGCGGACTCGCCGACGCCGAGCGGCGGCTGATCGTTGCGCGGGAGCATCAACACGTCGATGGCAGGCAGTTCCGGAAATTTGATGTTGGGGTAGGCGCCCCATTCGCGGCTCGCGACCGACGGGCCGCTGAAGGAAATCTGCTCCATCAGCGCGCGGCTGGTCGACTGGATGATGTTGCCCTCGATCTGGTGACGAACGCCGTCGGGGTTGATCATCAACCCCGAATCTTGTCCGGCGATCACCCGCGTGACGCTGACGTCGCCGGTGGCCTTGTTCACGGCAACGTCGGCGATCCAGGCCGACCACGCCGCACCGTAGCCGGGAAACTTGCTGTGCACATAGAGCGCATAGGCAAAGCCGCGGCCCTGCACGACGTCGCCTTCGCTCTTCTTTTCCTGCCACACGGGACGCGGCTTCCACTCCGCGCGTTCCGCCACGGCCTTGACGAGATCGACCGCGCGAGGGTCCTTCAGGTAGCGCAGGCGATATTCGATGGGGTCGACTTCGGCCTCGTGCGCCAGTTCGTCGATGTAGGATTCATGCGCAAAGGAGTTTGGCAGCGCCGACACGCCGCGAAACCAGGACGCCCGCACGATCGGCGGCATGTCATGGGCGACCACGCGCAGGTTCTCGTAGTCGTAGGGCGGGATCGCGGTGCGGTCGCCCATTTCGGAGACCAGCGGTGTTGATGAAATTGTACCCGTCAGCAGCAGCGCCAGTGTCGGCGCGCCGTTGGAAGGGTAGCGGGTCGCAAAGTCGTAGCCGGCGATGCCGCCGTCGGCATTCAACCCGCCCTTGACGTCGATCAGTTGCGCGGTGCCCTTTGGCTCCCAGACGTGCTCCTGCTCACGCGTCAGTTGGACGCGGACCGGACGCCCGACCGCGCGCGACAGCAATACGGCGTCGGCGCAGACGTCGTCCGCGCAATTGCGGCCGTAGCAGCCAGCGGCCTCCATCCGGATGATCTCGATTTCGGATTCCGGCCGCCGCAACAAGAGCGCGAGATCGCTGCGTAGCAGGTGCGGATTTTGCGTGCCCGACCACACGCGCACTTGATCGTCACGAAACTCCGCCACCGCACAGGATGGGCCGATCGAGGCGTGCATCTGGTAGGGCCAGAGATACATGCGATCGATTGGCTTTGCGGCTTGGTCGAGCGCCGCATCGACATCGCCTTTGTCGATCAGGGTGCGTGGCGTCGAGGGATTGGCACGCAACGCTTTCTCGATGTCCTTGAGATCCGGAAGCGTCGGAGTTTTCTTCCAGGTGAGCTTGAGTTGCGAAGCCCCCTTGATCGCATTTTCCTCGCGTTCGGCGACGACGCCGACGAAATCGGCAATCCGCACCACGGCGACAAGACCGGGAATGTCGCGCACCGAGGACTCATCGACATCGAGCAGACTCGTACCGACAAAGTCGCCGCCATCGACGCCGGCATAGGGTGGGCGTACGACGCGGCCGTGCAGCATGCCGGGTACGCGGATGTCATGGACGTAGACGAGTTCACCAGTTGCCTTGGCCGGCAAATCGATGCGCGGCACCGATTGGCCGACGATCCGATAGTCGCCGGTGGGCTTGAGCCTGACGTCGTCGGCGAGTTCGAGGCGGATGGTATCGTCGCCGATCAGTTCGCCGTAGCTGATGGAGCGGTTATGTCCGCGGATCAAGCCGTCCTCGATCGCAAGTTCCTCCAGCGGCAGTTCGAGCCGTTCGGCCGCGCGTGCGATCAGAAACTCTCGCGCCTGCGCTGCGGCCTTGCGCAGCGGGACTGCCGTGATCTGGATGGTTTCACTCGCAATCGTCGCGCCCTGGTTGGGCACGCGCGAGGTGTCGCCGAGCACAACGACGACGCGCGCAAAGGACACGTCGAGTTCTTCGGCCACGATTTGCCCGAGCGAAGTCCGAATGCCGGTGCCGAGGTCGACATGGCCGTTGAAGGCGGTGACCGAGCCGTCCGCGGCGATCTTGATGAAGGTTTCGAATGGATGGCTGGCACTGGCCGCGGCCGGGCGCACGACAACAAGCGTTCCCGCGCGATGTTCGCCGCTACCTGAAGGATCGGATAGGCTCATCTATCGTGAGCCTCGGCCGCCGCGCCCGCCGCACGCATCACCGCGCGGATGATCTCGACATGTGCGCCGCAGCGGCAGAGATTATAACGCAGCGCTTCGATGGCCTCCTGTTCGGTCGGATGCGGATTGCGGGCGAGCAACGCCTTTGTCGTCATGATCATGCCGTTGAGACAGTAGCCGCATTGCGCGGCCTGCTCGGCGATGAAGGCTTCCTGCACTGGGTCCGGGTGGGTGCGCGTACCGAGGCCTTCAAGCGTTACGATGGCGCGGCCAGCGCAGCCTTCAATCGGGATCACGCAAGAGCGCGCCGCGACGCCGTCAATCAGCACGGTGCAGGTGCCGCACTCGCCAAGCCCACAGCCGTACTTCGGTCCGTTCAGCTCAAGATCGTTGCGCAGTACGTAGAGCAGGGCGGTATCGGGAGACGCGCCCACGTCATGGATCCGGCCGTTGACGTTCAGGCGGATCGGAATTTGGATCATGCGTGCCGCATCTTCGCGCTAGGTTTAAAGGCTTTTCGAGAATAACGTTTGCATACAAACGTGCAAGCCTAGCGTCCCGGTTCTGACATTCGTAGGATATCGCGGCGGGTTCGCTTACGAATGTCAGAACCAAAGGGACACTAGCAAAATAGTTGATTCTAGCGTGGCTACGACTCTGACGTTCCTTCGAGGAGATCGGGGTAAGACTGAAAGGAACGTCAGAGTCGCCACGCTAGCGCCCAAACGCGCTTGACAGTCTTTCGCGGGGCGAGCAAAATCGTTCGTATACGAATGAAGTGTCCGGCGGCGGGTAATGCCGTCCGGCTGCTTTGCCGGCTTGAGGGCTTGATGTCGACAGACTCTGTGGCCGCCGACAAGATCCGCTGCGATGCCTGTCCCGTGATGTGCTACATCAAACCGGGCGCGAGCGGCGCGTGCGACCGTTACGCCAATCACGACGGGCAACTGGTGCGCGTCGATCCGCATGTTTTGCTGGAGCGCACGGTGTCGCATGGCGGACGGCTGGTGCCGTTCCAGGCCGGCGGCGATTGGGACGGCAAGATCGTTCACGAGCACGATGTATTCGTCACCGCGATCGGCGCCGGCACCACCTATCCGGATTACAAGCCTGCGCCCTTTATCGTGTCGTCGGAAATCGACGGCATCGACATGGTCACGGTCGTGACCGAAGGCATCTTCAGTTATTGCGGCGTCAAGGTGAAGGTCGACACCGACCGTTTCCTCGGTCCGGAAACCGCAACCGTTCGTGTGCAGGGCGAGGCGGTAGGACATGTGACCACCGGCGAATACGGCTCGCAGATGCTGTCGCTTGGCGGCGTCCATCACTTGACCGGCGGGTCGAAGAAGGAAGGCCGTGTCACCTGCGACACGCTGATGGATCTGAGCAACTGCAAGCCGGTGGAGATGACCATCGATGGCGGTGCGACCATCGTGGTGCAGGCGGGCCATGCGCCCATCATCAACGGCGTGACCGAGGAACGGATGCGGGTCGGCTGCGGCTCGGCGACGATCGGCATGTTCGCCAAGCAGTGGCAGGGCAAGGTCGACGAGGTCGTGGTGGTCGACGATCACATCACCGGCGTGCTCTCGGAACACCAGGCCGGCAAGGTGCTCGATATCGCCGATACCGGCATCAAGATGAAGGGGCGGCGTTCGACGCCCGGCCGCTATTTCCAGGTCGCCGAGCCCGGCATCGGCTGGGGCGGCACCCAGATTTCGGACCCGCTGTCCATTCTGGGTCCGTTCGATCCGAAGGTCGCCAAGCCAGGCACGACCATGCTGATGGTTTCGACCACCGGCGAACATGCGGCCTATTACGAACTCGACGGCAGTTTAAAGCCAATTCAGAAGGACATGCCGGCCGACCTTCAATTTTCGGTCGAGCGCATTCAGGAGAATTGCGAGCCTGCGTTGTGCACGGTGCTGTTCATGGGCGGGGCGGGTGGTTCGCTGCGCGCCGGCGTCACGGATAATCCGGTGCGGCTGACGCGCTCGGTGAAGGACGCGCTGACGCGCGTCACCAGCGGCGGCGCGCCGGTCTATGTCTGGCCGGGCGGCGGCATCACCTTCATGGTCGATGTCACGCGGCTGCCGGCCGGCGCATTCGGCTATGTTCCGACGCCGGCGCTGGTCGCGCCGATCGAGTTCACGATGCGGCTGTCGGACTATGCCGCGCTCGGCGGTCATATGGATCACGTTCGCCCCCTGGAATCCTTGAAAGGTGACGAGACGCGGTTGGTCACGACGCCGCGGCCGAAAGCGGGGGCGCGGTAATGACGCGGCAGCCGCAGGTCGGATGGCTCAAGGACGGCAAGCGGCTGCATTTGCAGGATGGTCCGATCGACCTGATCGTGGAGGCGAGCGGCAGCCGCGAAGGTTTGCGTGCGGCTTATTCGGCTGCAATCGACCGTTTCACTGGCCTGCTCGACGAACTCTGCGACGAATTGCCGTTGCTGCGATCGCCCGCCGCCCCAGTGCGATGCGGCCTGAAGGGTATCGTCGCGCGCCGCATGCATGCGGCCGTCGCACCGTTCGCGCGCGATCATTTCATTACGCCGCTGGCGGCCGTTGCCGGCAGCGTGGCGGAAGAAATTCTTCAGCGCATGATGCAGGCGACGCCGCTCCGCCGCGCCTATGTCAACAATGGCGGCGATATCGCCTTTCATCTGACCGATGGCGAGCAATTCACCGTTGGCCTGATCGACCGGCCGGATTCACAGGGGTTGATGCGAACGGCCGTCGTCCGTGCAAATGATCCCGCGCGGGGCATCGCGACATCAGGCTATCACGGGCGCAGTTTTTCCCTCGGCATTGCCGATGCGGTGACGGTGCTGGCGAAAGCCGCCGCGCAGGCCGATGCCGCCGCCACCATCATTGCCAATGCGGTCGACCTGCCGGGCCATCCGGCCATCCTCCGCTGCCCGGCAAATGAATTGCAGCCGGATAGCGACCTCGGATCGCGTCTGGTGACGCAGCAGGTAGGTTTCCTCAGGGAGTTCGAGATCGAAGCGGCGCTGGAAGCCGGCTGCGTCAAAGCGCGCCGATTGCTGGACCTGGGCCTGATCGAGGCCGCGGCATTACATCTGAAAGGCGAAATCCGCGTCGTCGGCCTGCCAGGCCCGGATACCAATGTTATGCAGCGGCCAGCGCAGCCTTCGGCCATCCTCGCCATCCAAGAAGAGGCCCGTCCATGAGCGTCGTGATACGCAAGATCGTGACCGTCGTCGAAGAGACGTTGCTGGAAATGGGCAAGGGCGTCAGCCCGCCGGTCCGGCGCGCGGCTGCGATTGCAGTGATCGAAAACCCCTTTGCCGGCCGGTATGTGGAAGACCTTTCGCCGCTGATCGCGATCGGCGAAGAACTCGGCGACTTGCTCGCCAAAAAGGCGGTCGCGGCGCTCGGGATCGACGGCGCCAAGGTGCACAGCTACGGCAAGGCCGCAGCCGTCGGCGAAAACGGTGAGTTGGAGCACGCGGCAGCGATCTTGCATCCCAAGATGGGGACGCCGGTGCGGAAAACGCTCGGCAAGGGCGCTGCGCTCATTCCGTCCTCGAAAAAGCGCAGCGGCCCGGGCACCACGCTCGATATTCCGCTCGGCCACAAGGACGCGGCCTTTGTCAGGAGCCATTTCGATGGCATGGAAGTGCAGATCAATGACGCCCCGCGCGCCAATGAGATCATGGTGGCGCTCGCCGTCACCGACGGCGGCCGTCCGCTGCCGCGGGTCGGCGGCTTGACGATCGGCGAGATCAAGGGCGAAGACGGATTGCGGTAACGTATTGGATCAACGCTGGAGGGTAGAGGCATGCAACGAAACAGGTTTTTACTGGGCGCGCTATTTGCCTTGACCCTCACAGGTCTTGCACCAAGCGCCTTCGCCCAGAGCGGCGAGATCAAGATCGGCGAGATCAACAGCTACTCGTTGCTGCCGGCTTTTACCGAACCCTACCGCAAGGGCTGGCAGCTCGCGGTCGAGGAAATCAATGCCGCCGGTGGCGTCAACGGCAAGAAGCTCGTCGTCATCTCCAAGGACGATGGCGGCAAGCCGGCGGATGCGCAGACCGCGGCCAACGAGCTGGTATCGAGCGAGAACGTCGCGATGCTGACAGGCACCTTCCTGTCCAATATCGGGCTTGCCGTCAGCGACTTCGCCAACCAGAAGAAAGTGTTTTTCCTCGCCGCCGAGCCGCTGACCGACGCGATTACCTGGTCGAAGGGCAACCGCTACACCTTCCGCCTTCGGCCGTCGAACTACATGCAGGCGGCGATGCTGGTGGAGGCCGCCGCAAAGCTGCCGGCCAAGCGCTGGGCGACGATCGCGCCGAACTATGAATACGGCCAGTCGGCGGTCTCGGTCTTCAAGAAGCTGATGTCGGAGAAGCGGCCCGACATTCAGTGGGTCGAGGAGCAATGGCCGCCGCAGGGCAAGATCGATGCGGGCCCGGTGGTGCAGGCGGTCGCCGCTGCCAATCCCGAAGCGATCCTGAACGTCGAATTCGGCGCCGACCTCGTCAAGCTCGTGCGTGAAGGCAACACGCGCGGTCTGTTCAAGGATCGCACGGTGGTGAGCTTCCTCACTGGCGAGCCCGAATATCTCGATCCGCTCAAGGACGAAACGCCGGAGGGGTGGATCGTCACCGGCTATCCCTGGTACTCGATCAAGACGCCGGAGCACGACGCTTTCCTCAAGGCCTATCAGGCCAAGTATAACGACTATCCGCGGCTCGGCTCGATCGTCGGCTATCAGACGATCAAGGCGGCGGCCGCCATCCTCGCCAAGGCCAACTCGACCGATCCGGAGAAGCTGATCGCGGCAGCCGAAGGCATCTCGCTGTCGTCGCCGTTTGGCGAGATCACCTTCCGCAAGATCGACCACCAGTCGACGTTAGGCGCCTTCGTCGGCAAGACCGCGCTGAAGGACGGCAAGGGCGTGATGGTCGATTCCGTCTATCGCAAGGGCTCGGATTATCTGCCGAGCGATGCGGAGGTCGAAAAGATGCGGCCGAAGGACTGAGGCGACCGACGCCGTGGCCTCATGGTTCGAGACGCGCGGGCCGTGCCGCGCTCCTCGCCATGAGGGTCTCACCCCTCATGCTGAGGAGGCACGAAGTGCCGTCTCGAAGGATGAGGCCACGCACTAGTGTCCCGATTCCGAAGTTCGTCGCATTTTACGGAGCCACTTTTCGAACTTCGGAATCGAAAGGACACTAGCAAACCTATTGTTCTAGTGTGGCTTTGGTTCAGACGTCCGCATAACGAACTCGCGGCACAAATGATGCGGACTTCTGAACCGCCACACTAGGAGCTAATCTGAACCGCCCATGGCCTTTTACATCGTTCAGTTCCTGACCGGACTTGCCAGCGCCGCCTCGCTGTTTTTGGTCGCGTCGGGCCTGTCGATCATCTTTGGCGTGACGCGGATCGTCAATTTCGCGCATGGCGCATTCTACATGCTCGGCGCCTATGTGGCGTTCACGCTGACCGAGCGGCTTTCCGGCGCGATCGGATTCTGGGGCGGCATCCTGGCGGCGGCGCTGATTGTCGCTGCCATCGGCATCGTCGTCGAAATGCTGTTGCTGCGGCGGATCTATCACGCGCCGGAACTGTTCCAGCTGCTCGCGACCTTCGGGCTCACGCTGATGGTCGAAGACCTCGTGGTCTTGACCTGGGGGCCGGACGATCTGGTCGGTCCGCGCGCGCCGGGCCTCAAAGGCGCGATCGATTTCTTCGGCCAGCGCATTCCAAGCTACGACCTTTTCCTGATTGTGCTGGGCCCTGCCGTGCTCGGCTTGCTGTGGCTGGTGTTCCAGCGCACCCGCTGGGGCGTTCTGGTGCGCGCCGCGACGCAGGACCGCGACATGGTGGCCGCGCTTGGCGTCAATCAGAAATGGCTTTTCACATCCGTGTTTGCGCTTGGCGTGTTTCTGGCCGCGCTCGCCGGTGCGTTGCAAATCCCGCGCGACGCCGTGCATCACGCCATGGACTTGCGTGTCATCGTCGATGTCTTCGTCGTCGTGGTGATCGGCGGGCTTGGCAGCATCGCCGGCGCCTTCGTCGCGTCGGTCCTGGTCTCCGAACTGAACGCGTTCGGCATCCTGATCTTTCCCAAAATCTCGATCATTCTGGTCTTCCTGGTGATGGCGGTGGTTTTGATCGTGCGGCCGTGGGGACTGCTCGGCAAGGCCGAAGCGCCCGCGCGCCGCACCCCGGGTCTGTCGGTCAATCCCTGGCGCGCGCTCACCTCGAACGAGCGCATCGCAGCCGCGATCGCGCTTCTGCTCGCTGCCGCGCTGCCGTTCTTCGCCGGCAACTATGCGCTGACCGTTGGCGCCGAGATTGCTATCTTTGTGATTTTCGCGGCCAGCCTGCATTTCCTGATGTCGGCCGGCGGCCTCGCTTCGTTCGGGCACGCGGCTTATTTCGGGCTCGGCGCCTACGGCGTGGCGTTCGCCGCCAAGCTCGCAGGCCTGCCGATGGCGGTAGCACTTCTCGCCGGTCCCTTGTTCGGTCTTTTGGGCGCGGCCGTGTTCGGATTCTTCGCCGTTCAACTCTCCGGCGTCTATTTCGCGATGCTGACACTTGCGTTCGCCCAAATCGTCTGGTCGATCGCATTCCAGTGGGTGGCCTTGACCGGCGGCGACAACGGCATTCTGGGCGTGTGGCCGGAAAGCTGGGTAGCAAGCCCGTCGCATTTCTACTGGCTGTCGCTTGCGATCGCAGCGCTCGCAGTCGGCGCGCTTCGGATCATAACCTTCTCGCCCTTCGGTTTTGCCTTGCGCGCAAACCGTGATTCCCCGTTGCGGAGCGAAGCCATCGGCATCGACGGCAAACGGATCCAGTGGAGCGCGTTCGTCATCGCCGGCACGGTGGCCGGCATCGGCGGCGCACTGTTCGCTTATCTCAAGGGCAGCGTATTTCCGGACGTGCTCGGCATTCCGCTGTCGGTCGACGCGCTCGTCATGGTGCTGCTCGGCGGTGTCGAGACCGTTTCCGGCGCGATTGTCGGCGCCATCGTCTACAAGGCGCTGTCGATCTGGCTGGTCAGCCAGACCGACTGGTCCAAGCTCGTGCTCGGCGCCTTCATCGTCGTGATCGTCGTCGCTTTCCCCAAGGGCATCGTTGGAACGTTCGAAGCGATCTGGCCGCGCCGGATTTCAGCGGCCAAGCCTACCGCCATCACCTCGCACATCGAGACCGCCGAATGAGCGCCGATCAGCCAATATTGTCGGTCGAGGGGTTGAGTAAATCCTATGGCGGCGTGCACGCCGTGCGCGGCGTGTCGTTTTCGCTTTCCACGCGCGAAATCCTCGCGCTGATCGGCCCGAACGGGGCAGGCAAGAGTACCTGCTTCAACATGCTCAACGGCCAGACCGTGCCTGATGCGGGCAGGGTGCATGTGCTCGGCAAGGACACCACCGGCCTGAAGCCTCGGCAAGTCTGGCGGCTCGGCGTCGGGCGCACCTTCCAGATCACCGCGACGTTTCCGACCATGACCGTGCGCGAAAATGTTCAGGTTGCGCTGTCTTCGCACGATCACAAGCTGTTCGATCTCGCAACCGCGATGCCGCGATACGCGCGGGAAGAGGCCGATCGCCTGCTCGATCTCGTCGGCATGGGCGGCTTTTCGATGCGTCCCTGCGGTGAACTCGCCTATGGCGATCTCAAGCGGCTCGAATTGGCGATCGCGCTCGCCAACCGGCCAAAGCTGTTGTTGATGGACGAGCCGACCGCCGGCATGGCGCCGCGCGAGCGTATCGAACTGATGCGGCTCACCGCGCAAATCGCCAAGGAAAAGTCGATCGGCGTTCTCTTCACCGAGCACGACATGGACGTCGTGTTCGAACATGCCGACCGCATTCTGGTGCTCAATCGCGGCAGTCTCATCGCGGAAGGTTCACCGGAAGAGGTGCGGCGGAACGCCGAAGTGCGCGCCATCTATCTCGGCGAGGGCCTTGTCTACGACGCCCGCCATCGCGAGGGGGCCGCGCCGTGAAGCTTTCGGTCGAAAATCTCAACAGCCATTACGGCCCGGCGCACATCCTGTTCGATGTCGCCCTTGAGGTCGGCGAAGGCGAAGCGGTGGCGCTGTTGGGCCGCAACGGCGCCGGAAAATCCACAACCTTTCGCTCCATTGTCGGGCTGGTCGCGCAACGCAACGGACGCATCCAGTTCGAGGGCCACGATATTCAGAGCTGGCCCACGCATGCGATCGTGCGCGGCGGGCTCGGCTATGTGCCGGAAGAGCGGCGTATCTTTACCGATCTGACGGTTGACGAAAATCTCGAAGTCGGCCGCCAGCCGGCGCGGCCAAACGCGCCGCAATGGACGCGCGAGCGGCTGTTCGAGCTGTTTCCCAATCTCGCGGAAATGCGCGGCCGGCCGGGCGGGCGCATGAGCGGCGGCGAGCAGCAGATGCTCACCATCGCGCGGACCTTGATGGGCAACCCCTCGCTGGTGCTGCTCGATGAGCCGTCCGAAGGCCTGTCGCCCAAGATCGTGGAGCAGATGGTCGAGGCTATCGTCGCGATGAAAAAGGCAGGCGTCAGCCTGCTGGTCTCCGAGCAGAATCTGCATTTCGCGCGGCTGATTTCGGACCGCGCCTATATCATCGAGCGCGGGCGTATTTGTTTTTCCGGCACCATGGCCGAGCTCGATGCGCGTCCGGATATCCGCGACGCGCATCTGGCGCTGTAGGGGACGAGGGCGAAGATGAACAGGGCTGTTTCGCCGAAACGGAGCGTCAAGCCGCAGCGTCCATCCTACGTGCTCGACGAACAGATCGGCTTCATGCTGCGACAAGTCTCGCAGCGCCACGCCGTGATCTTTGCCCGCGACATCGGCGCGGATTTGACGCCGACCCAATGGGCCGCGCTCTCGAAGCTCGCCGAGACCGGGGCCTGTTCGCAGAACCAGCTCGGGCGCCTGACCGCGATGGATGTCGCGACCATCAAGGGCGTGATCGACCGGCTTACGGCGCGCGGCTTGACCGAGACCTCCGCCGATCCCGAGGACGGCCGCCGCTTGCGCGTCAGCCTGACGCGCGCGGGCCAGCAACTGGCGGAAAAAGTCGCCGCCAACGCACTTGCGATTTCGAGAGAAACCCTGTCGCCGCTGGATGCGCGCGAGCGGGAGCTGTTCGTCGCAATGCTGGAAAAATTGCGGTGATCGAAATTATTGGTGGAATAGTCCGTCAATGCGGAACGAATATCCGAGACCGACGATGTAGTCCGGCGCGTTATGGTTCAGGCCGACGGCGACATGGAAATCGACCTGTTGGGTTTTGGTCAGGTGATACACGCCGCCGGAATTCCAGAGCTGGCTTGGGCTCCCTCCTTGCGGATAGTCGCCGACATATTCGGTGAACAGGCTGAAGCGCTCGGTCAATTTCTTTTCCACGACAAACGTCGTCTCGGTAATGCTCCTTGCCGTGAAATCGTCGGGCCGGAAGAATTCGGTGAGCATGCCGCTGATGCCCCAGCCGTCATGCAGTTCATATGACCACGGCATTTGCAGATAAGGCTGGGCGCCGCGGCCTGCGAAGGCAACCGAGCCGGTCGGCAAGGCGACGCCCGCGACGATCGACAGATCGAACTTTCCCGGCACCGGGCTGATCTGCCATTTGATCGCCGGGGCCACGTCGGTGAAGCCGGATACCCCAGTCCCGTGCACATTGGCAAAATAGGTCGGCAGATCGACCAGGACTTCCAGGCAGGGTGCTATTCCAAGCCGCCATCGGCTGTTGGTGCCGTCCACGCGTTGGCTGCCGTCACGCGCGCTGACGTTGACGCCGTTCTCGTTTTGCAGACTGCCGACCGGGACGACGATGCTCGAGTTGGTCACATCGGGCCGATCGGTCGCGATTTCGTCCGACGGCTGCGGGCAGCTATCCGCACGGGCCTCGGTGACAGTCAGCAGCATCGAGGCTGCCAGAAGCCAACTGCGAACGCTCAAATTTATCACCGGCCAAAGTCACCAAATCGGATCGCACGTACACCTACGCCCGCGGATCCGGAAGTCCGTATCCGCGCGACACCCGAGGATAGACCCCTGCGCCGATCGATTTATTCCGAGCGTGTGTGCCGATTAGAAAAGCGCGGCGTGAACCGGCCTCAGCCGGCTCCAGAATGGCGCCGGCTGGCAATTTTCATGGCAATCCGGCGACGGTCGAATGGCGATATTAGCGCGGCGCGGCCGATGAAGATGGGCATCATTGCTTCGCCGTGGCGCGACGGGTCTGGTTGCGTGCCCCGATCGCCAGGACTGCGATAGACTGCAATCTGGCACCTCACACTTGCGGGAGGCGTTCCTACGGACGGAGCGGTCACGAGCATTGCCAAAGATCATGATCCGGTTTCATACTCCGGAAGCCAGGAGGCGCACCTCCACGGTGCGACCAACTCGAAAATGCAAGAGACGATTACTGGAAAGCGGAGAGACAGCGATGCTGTTTCGTCTCGCATTTGCGTTTGTATCGATGGCGGCGCTGCTAGTTGATCCGATCGACGCCATCTCGCAGGATATGCTGCGCAGTGTTGATCTCGACAGTCCCGACATGACGGTGTCGGAGATGACGCGCGCCGAGGTCGACGCGCTGCTCGAGGTGGCACATCAAGAGCCCGCGAACCAACGCACTGCAGTTTTTGAGGGAAAGCGGCTGTCGCGGCTCGATCTCTCGGGCCTCGACTTCTCCGGCGTCAATCTTCGCCTCGCAAAGCTCAACCGGGCCAGCCTGAAAGGCGCGCGCTTCGATGAGGCCATCCTGAACCAGGCTTGGCTAATCGACGCAGATTTGACGGAGGCATCTCTCGTCAAGGCATCGCTGCTCGGCACGCAGATGCAACGCGCCAAGCTTGGCGGCGCCGATTTGAGCGGCGCTCGCATAACCGCCGATCTTTCCGGCGCCAGCCTGATCGGGGCCAAACTTGCGGGTGCCGATTTGAGCGCGGACATGCGCAACCAATCGATGGGCCTGATGCGTGGCGTGCTCAAATCCGCCGATCTCCGGAATGCGGATCTCAGCGGCGCCAATCTCTCGCGCGCCGATCTCAAATTCGCGAAGCTGCAGAACGCCAATTTAGCAAATTGCAACCTCAGCCGCGCTGACCTCGTTGGAGCCGACTTATCCGACGCCAATCTCGCCGGCGCCGATTTCACCGGGACCGACCTTGCGTCGGCCCTCTTGCCGAGCGCGGCCGCGCTGGCCGAGACCCGCAATCTGGACAAGGCCCGGAACTTGAACCTGGC
>Ga0307470_10000619_pt1 | contig 16219 bp, 9 predicted proteins | sample atmos_gasesAM3C__FD_204565 | JGI IMG/M metagenome (GOLD analysis project Ga0307470, IMG submission 204565) | Hardwood forest soil microbial communities from Morgan-Monroe State Forest, Indiana, United States - atmos_gasesAM3C_05 | ecosystem: Environmental > Terrestrial > Soil > Temperate forest... | reverse complement strand
AAAACTCCGTTGATAATCTGACCTTCCCACTTCGTCCAGATTTCGCTCATGGTTGGTCTGCCCCGCACGAAGGACGACATACTCCCGGGATGTCGATCGGGAAGATATCACCTCGTGGGGGCACGCGTCTGAGAGCCAGGCCGCATCGACTCGCGGCCCACCGATACCGGACCGGTGTTGGACCGCGGCAGCCACAGCTCGACGGTGGTTCCAATGTTCGGTGCACTGTCGATGCGCAGCAAGCCGACGGACTGAGCGGCTATTCCATGGACCACGGAAAGACCCAGACCGGTGCCCATGCCGGGGCCTTTGGTGGTGAAAAACGGTTCGGCCGCTTTGGCTCGCGTGGTTTCATCCATGCCTACGCCGGTATCGATAATCTTGATGCGCACATAGCCGCCCGGCGGCAGCGGCGAGTCAGCGGCGTGGGCACATTCGGTCTCCTCCGCGCTGATCATGAGCCTTCCACCGCCGGGCATGGCGTCGCGTGCATTGAGGGCTACATTGAGCAGCGCCAACTCGAGTTGATTGGCGTCCACGAGCACCGGGGGCAGCGCGCTTGGAAACTCACACTCGAGTTCGATTCCGATCCCCAAGGCGCGCGTGAGCAGTTCGTTCATGTCGGCCACGAGTTCGCCGATGTCCACCGATTCCGGCCTGAGCTCTTGACGGCGGGAAAAGGCCAGCAGCCGCTTGGCCAGCGATGCGCCTCTTCGGCCGCCCTGGACGGCAATGTGCAGCAGGCGGCGGCACTGAGGGTCGTCGGGCAGGTGCTTTTCCAGCAGTGCGAGGCTGCCCAATACTGCCATGAGCAGGTTGTTGAAATCGTGAGCGACCTGACCCGTCAATTCGCCGATGGTATCCATTCTTTGCGCTTCGAAGAGCTGCGCCACAGCCTTTTCCCGCTCGCGCGTGCGCTCCTCGATGCGCTGTTCGAGCCGCTCGTTCAGGCCGCGCAGTGCGGCGCTTCGTTCGAGGACGCGCTGCTCGAGTTCGGCGTTGAGGCGCTCCAATTGCCGGGTCTTGCGATACAGGTCCACGAACACTTTGACCTTGGCGCGCAGCAACTCGGGGACCACCGGCACCGGAACGTAGTCGAAGGCTCCGAGTTCGTAGCCGCGCAGTTGGTCCACATGGTTCGTCATGACCGCGGATACGAAGATGATGCCGGTTCGCTGAAAGCGCGGATGCTCCCGGATCAAGGCCGCGAGTTCGAATCCATCCAGATCCGGCATACAGACGTCGATGAGGATCAATCCAATGTCGTTCTTCAGCAGACACTCGAACGCTTCGCATGCCGACGATGCCTTGATCAGCGTCTCGCCGATTCCTGCGAGAATGACCTCGTAGCTCAGTAATTTTGCCTGCTGGTCATCGACCAGCAGGATATTGACTCTGTCGGACTGGCTGACCGCCGCGACATTTGGACTTGTTTCCACGGATGAATCTTGCCAAGGGACGAAGCGAAAAGGGAATGTCGCCGAGCAACGACACTGTCCTCTCGCGATCGGCGCAGTCGCTGTGTAGCCGCAGCGGGCCGGCGAGCGTTCTTCTCGAGGAGAACGAGACCAGGGAAACATTCTTTATGTCATCAATTTCAGCAAGTTATGCCGCTCCAACGGCGCACCGTCCGAACGCTACTGGATCGAAGCCTCGACGCCTTTTATCCTGGCATACCAGGGCGGAACCACATCGCGCATGGTCTCCACACTGACGCTCATTCTACGGAGGACCGCATGGATTCGAAGTCGGGGGCCGCCGTACCGGACTTTACGGCCGGCAGGCACGAGACGCTTCTCGAGGACGGCGAGTTCGTCCTCTACCGGCACTCGAGTTCGATCAACGGGCGCCTATGCTCGACGCTCGTGGTTGCCCCGGTCCGGGAACACACCGATCCTCGTAGTCTTCGCCGCATAGAGCACGAATATTCGTTGCGGACCGAACTGGATCCCGCCTGGGCTGCTCGGCCTCGCGCACTGTCGGCGTACCAGGGACGTTCGGCGCTCGTGCTCGAGGATCCCGGCGGCGAACCGCTGGGCCGGCTGGTTGGACGGCCGATGGAGTTGGGACAATTCCTTCGCCTCGCCATCGGACTGTCGGGCGCGCTCGCCCGGGTTCACCAGCATGGGCTCATCCACAAGGACATCAAGCCCGCCAACGCGCTGGTGAATGCCGCGACCGGCCAGGTGTGGCTGATGGGCTTCGGCATCGCGTCGCGAGTGCCGCGCGAGCGCCAGTCTCCGGAACCCCCGGAGTTCATTGCAGGAACGCTCGCCTACATGGCGCCGGAACAGACCGGACGCATGAATCGTTCCATTGATTCCCGCAGCGATCTGTATTCTCTCGGTGTCTCCCTCTATGAAATGCTGACCGGCGGTCTTCCGTTCACCGCCTCCGATCCCATGGAGTGGGTTCACTGCCATATCGCCAGACAGCCGATGGCGCCGGGCGAGCGCCTGAAGGACGTTCCGCCGCCGTTGTCCGCGATCATCGTGAAGCTCCTCGCCAAGACGGCCGAGGAGCGCTATCAGACCGCCGCCGGCGTCGAGTCCGACTTCAGGCGCTGCCTCGCCGAGTGGGAGGCTTGCGGCCGGATCGACACGTTCGAACTCGGCGCCCACGACGCTTCGGATCAACTGCTGATGCCGGAGAAGCTGTACGGCCGCGATCGAGAACGCGAGACCCTGCTCGCGGCCTTCCAACAGGTCGTCGCCACCGGCATACCAGCCCTGGTTCTCGTTTCCGGCTACTCCGGAGTCGGGAAGTCCTCGGTCGTCAATGAGCTGCACAAGGCGATCGTCCCGCCGCGCGGGATCTTCATCTCCGGAAAGTTCGACCAGTACAAGCGGGACATTCCATATGCGACGCTGGCTCAGGCGTTCCGGACTCTCATCCGTCAGATCCTGAGCGAGAGCGAGGCGGAGGTCGAGCGGTGGCGAGACGCGATCCGGGAGGCTGTCGGCCCGAATGGTCAACTCATCGTGAGCCTCATCCCCGAACTGGAGTACGTCATTGGGAAACAGCCTCCGGTTGCGGAACTCTCAGCCACGGAAGCCGAGAGCCGCTTTCACATGGTGTTCCGATCGTTTCTGAGGACGTTCGCGGACGAGGGGCATCCGCTCGCCGTGTTTCTCGACGATCTCCAGTGGCTGGACCCGGCAACCCTCAAGCTGCTCGAGCACCTGATCGTGCACCCCGATGTCCGCTACCTGCTCATCATCGGAGCGTATCGCGACAACGAGGTCAGCACGTCCCACCCCTTGATGCGGACGCTGGACGCCATTCGCGGGACGGAGGCTGTGGTGCGCGAGATCGTCATCGCGCCCATCTCCCTCGACGATGTCACCCAATTCGTCGCCGACACGCTGCATTGCGAGTACGCGACTGCCGAGCCTCTCGCTGAACTCGTGTATGACAAAACATTGGGCAACCCGTTTTTCGTGATCCAATTCCTGACGGCTCTGGCCGAGGAGGGGCTGCTCGCCTTCGATGCCGATGCCGCCGCCTGGACTTGGGATTTGGCGCGCATCCGCGCCAAAGGGTACACCGACAACGTCGTGGAATTGATGGTCGGGAAGCTCAAGCGGTTGCCCGACATGACGCAGGATCGGCTCAAGCAACTGGCGTGTCTCGGGAACGTGGCCGAGATCGCCACTCTGACCCTGGTTCACGGAGCGTCGGAAGAGGAGATTCACGCGGCACTCTGGCATGCCGTCCGCACGGGGCTGATCCTGCGCCAGATCGGCGGCTACGTGTTCCTCCACGACCGCGTCCAGGAGGCGGCCTATGGACTCATCCCCGAAGACAAGCGCGCCGCGATCCACCTGCGGATAGGCAGGTTGCTGGCGGGCCAGACTCCCGCGGAGAAGCATGAGGACCGAATCTTCGAGATCGTGAATCAGCTCAACCGCGGCGCCGGGTTGATCACTTCCCGGGACGAACTGCAACGGGTTGCCGAATTCAATCTCGTTGCGGGAAAGCGCGCCAAAATGTCGACCGCATATGCTTCCGCGCTGAACTATCTTGCCGGCGGCCGCGCGCTGCTGACGGAGGATGACTGGGAGCAGCGCTATCCGCTCATGTTCGCGCTGGAGTTCCACCGTGCGGAGTGCGAATTCTTGAGCAGCCAATTGCCGGCTGCGGAGCAACGGCTCGCCATGCTCGCGGACCGTGCCGCGGCCCTCGTCGACAGCGCCGCGGTCGCGTGCCTGCGCTTGGAGCTGTACACGACGCTGGATCGCAGCGACCGCGGCGTCGAACTGTGTCTCGAATATCTCCGGCGCATCGGTGTGCAATGGTCGCCTCACCCGACGAGGGAAGATGTCCGGGCGGAATACGACGAGATCTGGCGGCGCATCGGAACCGGTTCCATCGAGGGTCTGGTGGACCTGCAGCTGATGAGCCATCCGGAGTGGCGCGCCGCTCTCGACGTCCTCGCCCAAGCCGTCACGCCGGCCTTGTTTACGGACGACAATCTGCTCTGCCTAGTTCTCTGCCGCATGGCGAACATCAGTCTCGAGCACGGCAACAGCGGCGCGTCATGTTTCGCTTACGTCTGGCTCGGGATGATCCTGGGCCCGCACTTCGATGACTACCCGGCGGCGTTTCGCTTCGGCCGGCTCGGCTTCGAGCTGGTCGAGAAGCGGGGCCTGGATCGCTTCAAGGCGCGCGTCTACATGTCATTCGGCAATCTCGTCAATCCCTGGACGAGGCACGTCCGTTCCGGCCGCCCATTGGTGCGGCGCGCCTTCAATACGGCCAACGAAATCGGCGACCTTACCTTTGCGGCCTATAGCTGCAACAATCTGATCACCAACCTGCTCGCATCCGGCGAGCCCCTGCCCGATATCCAGCGGGAAGCCGAGGCCGGACTTGCATTCGCCCGCAAGATACGCTTCGGTCTCGTCATTGACATCATCACCGCCCAGCTGAGGCTGATTCTCGCTCTCCGGGGTCTGACTCCGGCGTTCAACTCCTTCAACGATGCGCAGTTCGACGAGGCGCGATTCGAACAACACTTCGAGGCCGATTCGCGCCTCGCACTGCCGTCGTGCTGGTATTGGATCCGCAAGCTGCAGGCGCGCTTTCACGCAGGCGACTATGCGTCCGCAATCGACGCCGAATTGCATGCGCAGCGGCTGCTGTGGACCTCGCCGTCATTCTTCGAGGTGGCCGAGTACCGTTTCTACGCCGCGCTGGCACGCGCGGCGTACTGCAACTCGAACTCGGCCGACCAGCGTCCTCTGCACCTGGAAGCGCTGGCCGCACATCATCGGCAACTCGAGATCTGGGCGCATCACTGCCCCGAGAACTTCGCAAACCGTACGGCGTTGGTCAGCGCCGAAATCGCCCGCATCGAAGGCCGGCACCTCGACGCGGAGCGTCTCTACGAGGAGTCCATCCGGCTGGCGAAGGAGCATGGATTCTTGCAGATCGAGGCCGTCGCCGGCGAACTCGCGGCGCGGTTCTACGCGGCGCGGGGCTTCGAGACCATCGCGCAGGCGTACCTGCGCAACGCCCGGTATTGCTACCTGCGTTGGGGAGCCGACGGCAAGGTGCGGCAGCTCGATGAGTCCCACCCGCACCTGCGGGAGGAACTGTTCCCGCCTCGCCCGACAGCCACGATCGGAGCCCCGGTTGAACTCCTGGATCTCGCAACCGTCATCAAAGTTTCCCAGGCGGTCTCGGGCGAGATCGTTCTGGGAAAACTGATCGACACGCTCATGCGAACCGCGCTCGAGCACGCGGGCGCTGCGCGCGGGCTGCTGATCGTTTCCCACGGGGGTGCGCAGCGGCTCGAGGCGGAAGCAGCAACCGGCCGGGACACGATCACTGTCCGCCTGCGCCAGGCGAGCGTCGCGGCGGCGGAACTGCCCGAGTCGGTCCTGCACTACGTCGTGCGGACACAGGAAAGTGTGATCCTCGACGATGCCTCGGCGCAGAATGCGTTTTCCGCCGATGAGTACATCCGCCACAATCGCGTCCGCTCCGTTCTCTGCCTGCCCCTGATCAAGCAGACCACACTCATCGGGGTTCTCTACCTCGAAAATAACCTGGCCCCCCGTGTGTTCACTCCCGCCCGGAGCGCGGTACTGAAGCTGCTCGCCTCGCAGGCCGCGATCTCGCTGGAGAATGCCTACCTCTATACGGATCTGCAGCAGGAGAACGGCGAGCGCCGTCGGGCTGAAGATGCCTGGCGCCGGAGCGAGGCCTACTTGGCCGAAGCGCAAATCATCAGCCACACGGGTAGTTTCGGCTGGAATGTCTCCGGCGGAACGATCTACTGGTCGGCGGAGACCTACCGGATCTTTGAATTTGACCCGGCGAAACCGCCTGAACTCGCGCGAATCATTCAACGAACCCATCCGGCAGACAGGGCTTTCCTCGAACGGACACTCGATCGCGCGCGGCGCCAGAAGACGGATTTTGACTTGGAGCATCGATTGCTGAAGCCGGATGGTTCGATCAAGCATCTCCAGGTGGTGGCACGCGCCGTGTTGGACGAATCGGGCAACCTCGAGTTCGTCGGGGCCGTGATGGACGTCACCCAGCGCAAGCAGGCGGAGGAAGCGCAGCGAGCGCAGGAGCGCGAGCGCGAAGAGATGCAGCGGCAGCTGCAGCAGGCTGCCAAGTTGGAGGCGATCGGGCGGCTAGCCGGCGGCATCGCGCACGATTTCAACAACATACTCAGCGCGATCTTGGGCTACGGCGAACTCGCCCAGTACAACCTGGGCGAGGGCGGCGCCGTGCGCCGCCACCTCGATCAGGTGATGCACGCGGGCGCGCGCGGCAAGGGACTCGTTGACCGCATCCTTGCCTTCAGCCGCAGCGGGATGGGCGAGCGCGAGCCGGTGCACGTGCAATCGGTCGTCGCGGAGACGCTCGAACTGCTCGCAACGTCGCTGCCCCCTGAGGTGCGGCTCGAAAGGCAACTCAATGCGGCCGATACGGCGGTCGTGGGCGACGCGACCCAGCTCCACCAGGTCGCCATGAATCTCTGTACGAATGCGCTGTACGCGATGGGACAGAGGGGCGTGCTCACAGTGGCGCTCGATCGTGTCGGCGTCGCCGAACGACGCTTGCTTTCGCACGGCACGCTCGGCACCGGCAGCTATGTGCGGCTGTCCGTCGCCGACACCGGCTGCGGCATCGCGCCCGCGGTGCTCGAGCGCATGTTCGATCCGTTCTTCACGACCAAACGCGTCGGCGACGGTACGGGTCTGGGTCTTTCGCTCGTTCATGGGATCGTGGCCGACTTGGGCGGGGCAATCGATGTGGCGACGCAGGCGGGCGCCGGCACCACGTTTGCAGTCTGGCTGCCGGCAGCGGACGGGACCATCAGTCCGGCGGTACCGACCGCGGCCGACATGCCGCGTGGCAACGGCGAGACGGTGATGATCGTGGACGACGAACGCGCGCTGGTTGCGCTTGCTGAAGAGACGGTTGCCGAGCTTGGCTACGAGCCGGTGGGGTTCGATTCGAGCGTCGCCGCCTTGCGGGCGTTTCGCGCGGAACCAAAACGCTTCGATCTCGTGCTGACCGACGAAACGATGCCCGATCTCATGGGGACCGAGCTGGCGCGTGAGATCCGGCGGCTGCGGCCGGATATTTCGATCATTCTCGCAAGCGGCTACAGCGGCACGCAGCTGAACGAACGCGCACAGGCCGCAGGGGTTTCCGACGTGCTCCGCAAACCGCTCGTCCGCCGCGATATCGCCGAGTCTGTTGCGCGTGCGCTGCAAGGGCGCGGACATCGATGACAAGCCTTTGACGAAGGCGTAAAAAAGGCTTGAAGAAACCAGACACCATCTGGGGAACCTGGCGCTGAAGGGGGAGTCCGACAGGCCAAGGGCGTCGCATCCATCGGTCCGGTATCACCACAGGAGATCCTCCATGAACACCGCAGTCGATATGATTTCGCTGACCGCTCCGGTTAAACGATTCGTGAGCCAGCCGCGCCAAGCCTTGATCGACGGCCGCTGGCAGGACGCGATGCCCTTCAAAGAGGTCGACGAGGAGCTCGTTCGGCGCGCCAACGACACGGTCTACGGCTTGGCCGCGGGCCTTTGGACCAGCAACATCAAGCGTGCGCACCGCATCGCCAATCAGCTGCGAGCCGGGACGGTCTGGGTCAATTGCTACAACATCTTCGACGCGGCGCTGCCCTTTGGCGGCTACAAACAGTCGGGCTGGGGCCGTGAGATGGGCAGTGAGGTCCTCAAGAATTATCTCGAGACCAAGGCGGTTTGCATGAGCATCTGAATGCCCGCACCGCGGTCGGCGGGCGAGCACGATTTCGCGTGGTTCTCACCACCGACGCCTGAACGCGCCAAATCGGGACTCTCGCAGGGAAACGTACGCGACCTTGGCGCTCTTGGGGCGCAACGGCGCAAATTTCAATTGAAATGTCGGCAACGACCCTTGCAACCGTCCTGTGATTCCGCGAACCCAGACTCGTCTCTGCTGCCCAAACTGAAGGAGCATCAATGGCGACCCCCGCAGCTGCCTCAGCACCGTTGAACCTGCCGCCGCTGCCGTATGCGGAGAACGCTCTCGAGCCCGTCATTTCTTCCAGGACGCTGAGCTTTCATCACGGCAAGCACCATCGAACGTACGTTGAGAACGCGAATAAGTTGATCGCGGGCACCGAGCTTGCAGATCTGCCTCTCGAGCGGATTGTGGCCTTGACCTCGGGTGTCGCCGATCGCGCAAGCATCTTCAACAATGCTGCGCAGGCGTGGAATCACAGCTTCTACTGGCATTGCCTCAAGCCCAAGGGGGGCGGCGAGCCGCCCATGGCGCTACGGCACAAAATGGAAGCGGCATTCGGAAGCGTCGATGCCTGCAAGAAAGAACTGGCCAACACGGCCGTTTCCCAATTCGGAAGCGGCTGGGCGTGGCTCGTATTGGAGGGTTCCAAGCTCAAGGTGGTCAAGACCGCCAACGCCGGCACTCCGTTGACGCAAGGCCAGAGTCCGCTGCTCACCATCGATGTCTGGGAACATGCGTACTACCTCGATTACCAGAACAAGCGTGCCGATCATGTCAACGTGCTGATCGACAAGCTCGCGAATTGGGAATTTGCGGCAGAGAACTTGGCGAGATCGGCGGATGATCGGTCATAGCCCGCCGCATCTCCGCGGGCAGCGCACGATGTCTACACTGGATACACGGAAGAGGAAGTCTTGGTGCATCGTCGTTGCGGACGATCACGGACCCGAATTTGTGCCGTCAGCAACAGGCGCTGCAAAGACGTCGCCGGTGCAGTACTGCGGCTTTGGAGATCCCACGACGCTGCTGCAAAAGGCGCTGCATCGTGCAATGAGAATTGCCCATCCTACTCAGATCGCGGTGACAGTCAGGGAGGATGATCGCGAACGCTGGGAATCGGCCCTTTGGTTCCTTCGTCCCGAGCACCGTTTCGTGTCGGATACACGGATGGCATCGTCGCTGACGGCGGCGGCAGCGCTGCTGTCGATAGCAGCCGACTCGGCCTCGAACGTCGTGACAATTCTGCCGACGCGGTGTTACGTGGCAATCGAACGGATACTGTCTTCAGCCCTCGATCAACTGTGCGTGATGTTGCCGGGCGTCCCGGAAGGAGTAGCCACACTGGGTATGCTTGACATCGACGACGGAATCGATGAGGACTACCTGGTGCCATGCAAGGCCAATGAAGGTCCAGGCTTGGCAATATTGGGAATGGCTCGCCGGCCCGTGGGTTGGGTTGCGCAACACTTGCGGCAGAACGGTGCAATGGTGGCGTCCGGGATCTTGACGGGCTACGCCGGTGTATTCGCCGAGCATATTCACAAGCGCTGGCCAGCTCTCGCGCAGGCCTTATCCGAATTCAACGCCGCGGCGGTGGGCGGCGAAAATCGATTGCGATCGGATATGTGTCGTGGCGTTCCAAGAAGCGTGTTGGGGTCGCTGAGCTGGTGTCCCCCTACGTTTCCGCAGCGGGCGCTGCGAGTCTTCCGCTGTGGTTGGAGGGGATTGCACACGGCAAGAGCCGTGTCGAGAATTAGCGCATCGTGTGCCGTTACGATCGATTCGGTACCGCAATTCCTTCCGAAAGCGGCGCACACTGCCGGATCCACACACTCATCCGTCTCGGCCGCTGCACGCTGATTGAATCGCGAATAGGTGGAAAAGCTGGTCGATTGGTTCGACTTTCGGCTCAACGGACATGAGATGCCAGCACCCGAGAAGATGGAGCAGTCGGCATGCCATTCCCCCCGAGAAGAAGGCCGCTTCGATCGATCGGAGGCTGTCCGTCGCCCCCATGCTGGACTGGACGCACTAAGTCGAATTCGCCAGCTGGTTCAGCCACTTAGCGATTGTCAAAAAGGCTTGTCACCTTTATATCTCCCCCAATCAATGATATTTAGCGTGGGCTGAAGAGATTCTGAGGGGGTCCCACAGGTCCTGCCGCGTATGAACCACTTTTCGCCACATCTTGAAATTCTTCCGGCGCCACAGCGGGCGCTTTGGAACGAGCTGTCCGAAGTATCCCGAGACTTTCGTGCTCTACAGGGGAACGGCGTTGGCGCTGTATCTGGCGCATCGAAAATCAGTGGACTTCGATCTCAAGGCTCTCGCTTTTTTCGACGATGGAGATCTGCGACTACTTTCCGAAGACATGACATACGCGCGACACCAGGATATGAGGGTGATTCGCGAAGGCGATGGGGGGATGCTACGATCCCTGAAGCCACGCGGATAGAAAGATGACCGATAGACAAAATAAATTGATCTCACGAAAGTTATCGGTTGCACCTATGATGGACTGGACCGACTGTCACTGCCGCTACGTGCACCGTCTGTTCGCGCCGCATGCCGTGCTGTACACGGAGATGATCGTGTCGACCGCGCTGGTGCGCGGCGATGCGCGGCGCCTGTTGGAGCACCACCCCGCCGAGCACCCGCTCGCCCTGCAGCTGGGCGGCTGCGATCCCCAGGAACTCGCGGCGGCGGCGCGAATCGGCGCGGCCGCGGGTTTCGCGGAGATCAATCTCAACGTGGGCTGTCCCAGCGACCGGGTCAAGAACGGCTCGTTCGGCGCCTGTCTCATGCTCAAACCGGCGCTGGTGGCCGACTGCGTTCGAGCCTTGCGCGGCGCCACTTCATTGCCGGTAACCGTCAAATGCCGCATCGGCATCGACCATCGCGACGACTATGCCTTCTTTACCGCCTTCGTCGATGCTGTCGCGGGCGTCGGCATCGATGCGCTCATCGTCCACGCCCGCGCGGCGATACTGGGCGGCCTGTCGCCTAAGGAGAATCGTGAGATTCCGCCCCTCAAGTACGACTATGTGCACCGGCTCAAACAGGAGCGGCCGGAACTGACCGTGATATTGAACGGCGGCTTGTCTCGGCCTTCGGAGATCCGCGAGCACGTGGAGGCGGGGCTGGATGGCGTGATGCTCGGCCGGGCGGCCTACCACCGGCCGGCTCTGCTCGCCGAGCTGGAGCAGGTCTTGATCGATCCCCAGTGGCGGGTGCCCGAGCCCCAGGAGATCGTCGAGAGCGTGGTCGCCTATGCGAAGGTCTGCGCGCGCCGGGGCATACGCCTGCACTCGATCACCCGGCACATGCACGGCTTGATGGCGGGGCGCGAGGGCGCACGCGCCTGGCGCCGGTTCCTGTCCGAGGTCGCGGCACGGCCGGAGGCGGTGCCCGAAACCCTCTATTCGGCGATTCCGATTCTGAATCAGGGAATGGCCGCGTAATCGTTTAAGGCGGCCCCGCCACATTAAGTATAATGATCCTGGAATGGGCAAAGAAATAGAAGTAGCCATCGTATTCGCCGATGTGGTCGGCAGCACCAAGCTATATGAACTTTTGGGGGATCTGCGCGCCCGCGACATGGTGGGTATCTGCATCGATGTGATGCGGGCGGCCACCGATCAGAATCACGGCACCGTGATCAAAACCATGGGGGACGAGGTCATGGCGACCTTCCCTACCGCCGACGACGCGCTCAATGCCGCCGCGCAGATGCAGAAGCAAATCACCCTGCACCCCCAGCTCAAAGTCGACGAACAGACCGTTGCCATTCGCATCGGCTGCAATTTCGGGCCCGTGGTGTTGGAGAACCGCGATATCTTCGGCTCGGCCGTCCACACGGCGAACCGCATGACCAGCCAGGCCAAGGCCGGCCAGATCATCACCACGGCGACCATGGTGGAACGCTTGTCGAGCGACTGGCGCGCCTCCGTGCGCCAAATCGACATCGCCACCTTGAAGGGACGCAGCAGCGAAGTGGCGCTGTTCGAGGTGCTTTGGCAGACCGAAGACATCACCAGCATGGTGCCCGCGATCGCCATCACCTCGCGCGAACGCGAACGCGCCAACAAAACGCAGCGGCTGCGCCTGCGGTATCAGGGCCAGGAGGTCCTGGTGGACGACGGCCGCGCCAACATCACCATCGGCCGGGCCGAGGAAAATGACCTCGTCGTGAAAGGCAATCTGATTTCGCGCCTGCATGCCCGCGTGGAGATCAACCGCAATAAATTCATGCTGATCGATCAAAGCACGAACGGCACCTTCGTGCTCGGCAAGGACGGCGAGGAGGCATTCGTGCGCCGCGACTCCATGCAGATTCGCGGCGAGGGATTGATCGGTCTCGGCAAAGCGCCGGACAGCAATTCCTCCCAGGTGATCCGCTACGCCTGCGAGGAGTGAACCCGCGCCAACGCACGCTCCAGTTCCGCCTTGAGGGACTGCGGAACCCGCTCGCCGAATTCACCCAGGTACTTGTCGATGCCGGCGAATTCTTCCTGCCAGAGTTTGGGGTCCACTTTCAGGAGCTCATCGAGGGCGCCCGGCGCCACGTCGAGACCTTGAAGATCCAAGTCGGTTGAGTTCGGCAACTGGCCGATCGCCGTATCGCGCGCCTTGGCGGTGCCCTTGCATCGATCGATGATCCAGCGCAACACCCGCATGTTCTCGCCGAAACCCGGCCAGAGAAACTTGCCCGCGTCGTTCTGGCGGAACCAATTGACGTGGAAAATCTGCGGCGGCGATTTGAGCTTGGCGCCGACGCTGATCCAGTGCGACCAATAGTCGCCGAAGTTGTAGCCGGCGAAGGGTTTCATGGCCATGGGGTCGCGGCGCACGACGCCGACGGCGTCCGTGGCTGCGGCCGTCGTCTCCGAAGCAACCCCGGCGCCCACGAGGACTCCATGCAGCCAATTGCGGGCTTGATACACGAGCGGCGCGAGCGTGCGGCGCCGGCCGCCGAACACGATCGCGGAAATCGGCACGCCGCCGGGTGCGTCGGCCAGCTTTGAATAGCTGGGATTCTGCTTGGCCGCCACGGTGAAGCGGGAATTCGGATGCGCCGCGGGTCCGCCCGCCGGATCGTAGGGTCGCCCCCGCCAGTCGACCACCGGTTTGCCTTCCGGCAGGCCTTCCCACCACGGCTGATTGTCGGCAGTCAGGCCGACATTGGTGAAAATGGTGTCGTGCCGAATCATGTCGTAGGCATTGCGGTTGGTCTTGGCGTTGGTGCCCGGCACGACGCCGAAGTATCCCGATTCGGGGTTGATGGCGTACAACCGGCCGTCCTTGCCCGGGTGAAGCCAGGCGATATCATCGCCCACCGTCCACACTTTCCAGCCCTTGTAGCTCGCCGGCGGGATCAACATGGCCAGATTGGTCTTGCCGCAGGAGGAGGGGAATGCGCAAGCCAGATAATGAGTTTCGCCCTGCGGATTCTCGATGCCGACAATGAGCATGTGCTCCGCCAGCCAGCCTTCCGTGCGCGCCTGCCAGCTGGCGATGCGCAAGGCGTGGCACTTCTTGCCGAGCAGCGCATTGCCGCCGTAACCGGATCCAAAGCTCTTGATCGAGAGTTCCTCGGGAAAGTGCATGATGAAGCGGCGTTTGGGATCGAGTTCGCCGGTGGAATGCAGTCCCTTCACGAAGGTGCCGTCGCGCGCGATGCGCTCGAGCGCTGCGCGTCCCATGCGCGTCATCAACTGCATGTTGAGGACCACGTACGCGCTGTCGGTGATTTCGACACCGCATCGAGAAAACGGCGAGTCGATCGGTCCCATGCAATATGGGACGACGTATAAGGTCCGTCCTTTCATGCAGCCGGCGAACAGGGCATCCATCTGGGCGTGGGCTTGCGCGGGCGCAAGCCAGTTGTTGTTCGGCCCCGCATCTTCCTTGTTCCGGGTGCAGACGAATGTCAGGTGTTCGACGCGCGCCACGTCCGACGGATCGGAGCGGGACAGAACGCAGCCGGGAAAGACTTGTGAATCGAGCGGCAGCAACTCCTTGGAGGCGACCAACTCGCGTTCCAGCGCTTGAAATTCGGCATCGCTACCGTCGCACCAGCGGATCCGATCCGGTTGGGTGAGCTTTGCGGCACTCTCCACCCAGGCGGAAACGTCGCGGCTCAGCGAGGCAAGTGCGATGAAATGCTGGGGTGCGATGGCCATTGGGCGAGTCCTTCAGGCAGTCGTTATTAGACTTAGAAGGATGACAGATGGCTGGGTTCACCGCCAAGTGCGATGCTGTCGCTTCGACAGCGCTGACTTATGCGCCGAGCGTGTAAGATGCCTTCGATCTTTCCTATAAGTAATTGATTATGAATGCCTTACAATTCGGCCGGACCATGAACGCGAACGCCCCATTCACGGCGATACCAACTGGCCTTCTCGGGCTATTTCTGGCGGTGGGCGCCGTCGGGCAAGTCCCGGCCGGCCCGCTGGCGATCCGATCGATTGCCGAGGTTGAATCGAGGTCGATCGTGGCGGGCCGCGAGGTCGTCAAGCTGATTCCGGCGGACCGGGTGGCGCCGGGGGACCGGGTGATCTACACGCTCGAAGTGCGCAATACGGGAGCGACGGTGCTGGATTCGCCCATCGTCACCCACCCGGTCCCCGAGCACATGCGCTATGTCCCGGATTCCGCGGTGGGCCCGGGCGCCGAGGTGAGCTATTCGGTCGATGGCGGGCACAACTTCGAGCGCGCCGAGAATCTCAAAGTGCGGGGGGCCGACGGCCGGCCGCGCGCCGCGGTCGCTGCGGACTACACCGATATACGCTGGCAACTCAAGAACAGCCTGAAGGCCAATTCGGTGGCGTTCGTGCGATTTCGCGCGCTGGTCAAATAGTCGGCCCCGGAACATCGTAGGCTAGGCGAATGAACAGCGACTACAATGACGTGTTCGACCTCGAGGGACCGCTGGCGCGAGCCTTGCCGGGCTATGCGCACCGCCCTGAACAGGCCGCGATGGCGAAGGCCGTGGGTCTCGCACTGGCGCGTCTCGAGCCTCTGATCGTGGAGGCCGGCACCGGCACGGGCAAAACCTTCGCTTACCTGGTTCCGGCACTGCTGTCGGCGCGCAGTGTGATCATCTCCACCGGTACGCGTACGCTGCAGGATCAGCTGTTTCACCGCGATATTCCGCTCCTGGCCAGAGCCTTGGGGTTGCCGGTGAAGATCGCCTTGCTCAAGGGCCGTGCCAATTATCTGTGCCGGCATCGGCTGGAGCTCGCAACCCAGCAAGGATCGCTGCTCGGGGGTGAGCGCGGCGTCGCGCGCACGCTGGCGCGCATTTCGCGGTGGGCCGCGACGACCAAAGCCGGAGATCTCTCCGAGCTCACCGACTTGCCGGAACAGTCGGCGGCGTGGCCGTTGATCACCTCGACCCGCGAAAACTGCGTGGGAACGGAGTGTCCCCAATTCTCGCGTTGCCATGTGTTCGAGGCGCGGCGCAACGCCCAGGCGGCAGACATCGTCGTCGTGAATCATCACCTGCTGCTCGCGGATCTTGCGCTCAAGGACGAGGGCTTCGGCGACCTCCTGCCCGGGGCGGAAGCCGTCATCCTGGATGAAGCGCATCAGGTCCCGGACATCGCGGCGCAGTTTTTCGGCCAGGTGTGGTCGGTGAGGCAGGCGCAGCTCTTGATGCGCGACGTCACCGCCGAGGCGGCCGCCGCCGGCGTGCGCGATCCGACCATTGCTGCGGCCGTGGCCGCCGTGGAGGCCCGGCTCGAAGAGCTGCGCAGCGCATTGCAACTGGACCTCAAGCGGCACGAATGGGCCAGCTTGCCGGATTCATTCTTGGATGCGTTGCCGGAACTCGAGACCGCACTCAGCGACATCGCCACCCAGCTCGAGGGTCTCGGCGCCGGAGCCGGCATCGCGAATTGCGCGCGACGCAGCGCGACGCTGGCGAACGGCCTTGCCGCCTTGCGCG
>Ga0307470_10000618_pt1 | contig 16233 bp, 13 predicted proteins | sample atmos_gasesAM3C__FD_204565 | JGI IMG/M metagenome (GOLD analysis project Ga0307470, IMG submission 204565) | Hardwood forest soil microbial communities from Morgan-Monroe State Forest, Indiana, United States - atmos_gasesAM3C_05 | ecosystem: Environmental > Terrestrial > Soil > Temperate forest... | reverse complement strand
CACCGGAACCGCCTTCAAGCTGGAGTGCCCGGCGGGCACCCCGGTCGCCTTCACCGTCTCCCCGGCCTCGCCGGCGAGCTCGTTCACCCTGACGCCCAGCGCGCCCCTGCCGGGCGGAGTGATCTGCACGGTGACCGTCGTCGCCGCCCAGGTGACCGACGTCGACTTCAACCAGCACCCGGTGGCCGACTTCACCTCGACCTTCACCACCGACACGCCGCCCACCGTGACCTCGACGACGCCGGCCAACGGGGCGACGGGCGTCAACCCGGCCAACGACATCACCGTCAACTTCAGCCAGGCGGTCTCCGTCACCGGCACGGCGTTCACCCTCGAGTGCCCGACCGGCACCCCGATCCCCTTCACCGTGCCGACCGCCTCGCCGGCGACCTCGTTCACCATCCATCCGACGAGCCCCCTGCCGACGCCGCAGACCTGCACGGTGACGGTGGTCGCCTCGCAGGTGACCGATGCCATCGGCACCGCGATGACGGCGGACTACACCTTCAGCTTCACCACCGACGCGCCGCCCATGGTGACCACGACGGTGCCGGCGAACGGCGCCACCGCGGTGCTGCCGACCGCCACGGTGACGATCAACTTCAGCGAGCCGGTCAACGTCACCGGAACGGCCTTCAAGCTGGAGTGCCCGAGCGGCACGCCGGTCGCCTTCACCGTCACCCCGGCCTCGCCCGCCAGCTCCTTCGTCCTCCACCCGACGAGCCCGCTCCCCGCCGGCGTCGTCTGTACGGCGACCGCGGTCGCCAGCCAGATCACCGACGTCGACGCCGGCCAGCACCTGTTCCCGGGGGACTACACGCTGACCTTCACCGTCAATACGCCCCCCACCGTCCTCTCGACGGTGCCGGCGAACGGCGCGACCAACGTCGACCCCAACGCCACGGTGACGGTCAATTTCAGCGAGCCGGTCAACGTCACGGGCACCGCGTTCAAGTTGGAGTGCCCGAGCGGCACTCCGGTCGCCTTCACCGTCACCCCGGCCTCGCCGGCCTCCTCCTTCGTCCTCCATCCGACGGCCAAGCTACCGGGCGGCGTGACCTGCACGGTGACGGTGGTTGCCGCCCAGGTGACGGACGTGGACGCCGGCCAGAACATGGCGGCCAACTTCACCTCGACCTTCACCACCGACTTCCCGCCGACCGTCACCTCGGTGGTCCCGGCTAGCGGCACCATCGACGTGGCGCTCAACGCCACCGTGACGATTACCTTCAGCGAGCCGGTCAACGTCACCGGAACCGCCTTCAAGCTCGAGTGCCCGAGCGGCACGCCGGTCGCTTTCACCGTCACCCCGGCCTCGCCCGCGAGCTCCTTCGTGCTCCATCCCACGGCCAACCTACCGGGCGGCACGGTCTGCACCGTGACGGTGGTCGCCAGCCAGGTGACGGACGTCGACTTCGGCCAGAACATGGCGGCCAACTTCACCTCGACCTTCACCACCGACTTCCCGCCGACGGTCACCTCGACGACGCCCGCCAACGGCGCCACCGGGGTCCCGGTCACCAGCACGGTCACGATCAACTTCAGCAAGTCGGTCACCGTGACCGGCTCGGCCTTCACCCTCCAGTGCCCGAGCGGCACCCCGGTTGCCTTCACCGTCACCCCGGCCTCGCCGGCGGCCTCCTACGTCCTCCACCCGACGGCCAACCTGCCCGCCGGCGTCATCTGCACATCGACGGTCGTCGCCAACCAGGTGACCGACGCGGTCGGCACCCACATGGCCGCCAATTTCACCTTCACCTTCAGCGTCCCGCCGATCGCCACCAACGACACCTACCCGGAGAACGTGATCGGCCACGTCTCGATCAACTCCGCGCTGATCTCCTATAGCGTCACGACCAACGACATCTCCGCCGCGGCCTTCACCATCACCGCCTTCGACGCCACCACCGTCCACGGCGGCACGGTGACCATGACGACCAGCGGCGCCGGCATGGGCCAGTTCACCTACAACCCACCGGTCGGCTACACCGGACCGGACAGCTTCACCTACACGATCTCGAACGCCGCCGGCAGCGGCACCGGCACGGTCAGCCTGACCGTCACCGGGCTCATCTGGTTCATCAACAACAACGCCGCCGCCGGCGACGGCCGCCTCGCCACGCCGCTCAACAGCCTCGCGGCGTTCCAGGCGATCAACGACGGAGCCGCCGGCCACGGGGCGCCCAACCACAACATCTTCCTCTACGAGAGCGGGACGGACTACACCGGCCCGGTGACCCTCCTCGCCGGCCAGAAGCTGATCGGTCAGGACGCGACGGCGACGCTCTCCGCGATCACCGGCCTGACGCCGGGGGCGAGCAGCGCGGCGCTGCCGGCGATGAACAGCGGCAATGCGACGATCGTCCGCGTGACCAGCGCCGGCAACACCGTGACCCTCGCCAGCAACAACACCGTCCGCGGCCTGACGCTCGGCAACTCGGTGGGGATCGCGCTCACCGGCACGAGCATCGGAACGCTGACCGTCCGCGATGCTACGATCAACACCACGGGCGCCGCGCTCAGCCTGACGACCGGCACCCTCGACGCCATCCTCACCAAGGTCTCCTCGGGCAGCGGCACCCATGGCATCTCAATCACCGGCACCACCGGAAGCCTCGAGGTGACCGGCGACGGCGCCTCCGACCCGGCGAACACCACCCGCGGCCGCACCACCGCCAAGAACGGCGGCGGCACTCTCACCCTCGGCTCGGGCGGCACGATCACCGGCGCGACGAGCGCCGGGGTCCTGCTGTCGAACGCCGCCGGCATTACGCTGCGCAACATGACGATCCAGAACAACGGCAGCGGCATCAACACCGGCGGCGACGGCATCACCGCGTCGGCCGGGACCGCGGGCCTGACCCTCGACAACGACCTGATCACCGGCCACGGCGGCAACTTCGGTCTCCACGGCACGACGATCAGCAACCTGACCGTCCAGCACACCGAGATCTCGGCCAACGCGACGACCGCGGGCACCGAGGGAGTGAACGTCTGGAACGTGCGCTTCGACGACCTGACCGGCACGGCATCGATCCAGAACTCGCTCTTCTTCAACTCGCGCTCGAACATCATCGGCATGAACGAGGGGACGATCAACACCACGGCCACCCTCAGCATGACGATCGGCAACAGCGAGATCCGCGACACCGCGGCCGCCGCGCCGGGCAACGACGGCCTCTCGATCAACGCCGCGAACAGCGCCAACTTCTCGCTGGCGGTGACCGGCAGCACCTTCCTGCGCAACCGCTCGAACGCCCTGCAGTACACCGGCAACGACAGCACCGGCGGCGGCACCATCTCGGTGACCGGCTGCACCTTCGACCAGAACGCCGTCGACGTCAACATCGCCCACCAGGGCCTCGGCAAGACCCTGACCTTCGACATCAACGGCAACTCCCTGCGCCAGACGGTGGGCGGCCAGGGGACCTCGATCAACGTCCGGCTCGGCTCGGTCTCCAACGCTACGACGCTCCTGCGGGGCAAGGTCCGCAGCAACACGGTGGGGACCGACGCGGTGCTGAACTCCGGCTCGGCGACCGGCCAGGGCATCGTCCTCTCGGCCTCTGGCGCGGGGACCATCACCGCCCTGGTCGACAGCAACAAGGTGCGCCAGATCCATCAGGACGACGCGTTCTTCGCCCTCTCGTCGAGCCATACCGGCCAGCTCAACGTCACGGTCACCAACAACGACTTCAAGGTGAGCACGACGTCGGGCCTGGGGCTCTTCGGAATCGACCTGACGGCGGGCGCGGTGGCGGGCGACACCGGCACGCTCTGCGCCCACCTCGCCGGCAACGTCGCGGCGATCGGCGACCCGACGCTCTGGGGGATCAACGCGCAGACGGTCGCCGGCACGCCGACCCTGCTGCTCGAGGGCTACGGCGGCGCCGCCAACAACACGACGCAGATCAACACGTTCTTGAACACCACCGCGACCACAGTCTCGCCGCCGGCGCAGTCGTTCGTCTTCGCCGGCACGATCAAGGCGGCACCGTCGCCCTGTCCGACCCCTCCCTAGGTCGGCGGGGCCTCGGCCCGCATTCGCTTGGATGGCTGACTTCAACTGAAGGAGGCGATGATGGCAGAACCGTTTCTGTCCGAGATCCGGATCATGAGCTTCGGTTTCCCTCCCAAGGGGTGGGCCCTGTGCGACGGGCAGCTCCTCCCCATCAACCAGAACCAGGCTCTCTTCTCGCTGCTCGGGACCACCTACGGCGGCGACGGGCGGGTGAACTTCGGCCTGCCGAACCTGCAGGGCAGGGCGCCGATGCACATGGGCAGCGCGCACACGCTCGGCGAGCGGGGCGGCGAGCAGGGGCACACCCTCTCGATCTCCGAGATCCCGACGCACGTGCACACCGTCAAGGCGTCGAACCAGGACGGCGACGGCCCGGTCCCCACGAGCCAAGTGCTCGCCGGGCCGCCGGCGATCCAGCTCTACACGGATCCGGCGAACCTCACCTCGCTCCTGCCGGGCACGGTCGCCAACGTGGGCGGCAGCCAGGCGCACCTGAACATGCAGCCGTTCCTGGTGCTCAACTTCAGCATCGCCCTCCAGGGCATCTTCCCGAGTCAGACCTGAGGAGATCGAAATGGCCCAACCCTACGTTGGCGAGATCCGCATGTTCGCCGGGAACTTCGCGCCGGCCGGCTGGATGTTCTGCGAGGGGCAGCTCCTCCCCATCTCCGAGTACGAGACGCTCTTCAACCTGATCGGGACCACCTACGGCGGCGACGGCCAGTCGACCTTCGCCCTCCCCGACCTCCGCGGCCGGGTCCCTATCCACTTCGGCAACGGCTTCACCCTGGCGGAGACCGGCGGCGTCGAAACGGTGACGCTCACCGTCTCGCAGATCCCCACCCATAGCCACCCCTTCCTCGCCACCACCAACTTCTCCAACAACGCCGACCCCACCAACCGCGTGCTGGCCCAGCTCACCGTCGGCCAGCTCTACTTTTCGGCGGCCGGCAACTCGCCCCTGAGCCCCAACTCCATGACCTCCACCGGGGGCAGCCAGCCGCACGACAACTTCCAGCCCTATCTCTGCGTCGATTTCATCATTTCGCTCTTTGGGATCTTCCCGTCCCAGACCTAGGAGAGAGCCATGGATCCATTCGTCGCCGAGATCCGCATCTTCCCGTTCAACTTCGCGCCCAAGGGCTGGGCGTTCTGTGACGGGCAGATCCTGCCCCTGTCACAGAACACAGCGCTGTTCTCGCTGCTCGGCACCACTTACGGCGGGGACGGCAAATCGAACTTCGCGCTCCCCAACATGCAGGGCAGCACCCCCATGCACCCCGGCCAGGGTCCCGGCCTCTCGCTCCACGACCTCGGCGAGACCGGGGGCTCGGACACGGTGACCCTCCTCGAGTCGGAGATCCCGTCGCACAGCCACGCGATCGTCGCGGCGATCAACCCGGCGCTCGTCGCGGGGCCGGCCCCGACGGTCAGCATCGCGCACTCGCGCGGCGGCAACGCCTACCAGTCGAACGTCACCCAGAACCTGGTGAACCTCAGCGACAACACCATCGCCCCCGCCGGCGGCGACCAGCCGCACAACAACCTGCAGCCGTACCTGACGCTCAACTTCTGCATCGCGCTCCAGGGCGTCTACCCGCCCCGCACCTAGTTCCAACCGGTCGCCGGTCCGCGAGCCCGCAGGCCCCGCACGGGGCGCGCGGGCTCGCTTGCTTTGGGGGGCTCGCTCCCTTTGTCAAGCGTTACATCAATGACCATCGACGCTCAGGCGATGCGACGCTTCCGGCGCGGTGTGCTAGAATCACGTCGCTCTTCTTCACATCTCCATGGCACTCGGCCCGCGCGGCCGGAGCGATCGCCCGCAGATCAGCCGGCAGGGAGGGGACCCGACGATGTCGAAGCGACCGAGCGACGACGGAGCGACGCCCTCGCGCGGGCTCCTGCGCCGGCGCGATTTCCTCACCCTGGGATCGATGGGCGTCGCCGGCCTCTGGCTGGGCGGCCTCGGACGGGCGGCGGCGGCCCCCCTGAGCCCGGAGGCCGCGGCCTCCGCCGTCGCGCCAGCCCGGCCGATGTCGCTCGGCTACCTCGCCGGGAGCGACGACCTGCCGAACGTGATCTACCTGCCGCGGAGCATCCTCCGGCCGTCGACCACCGCCCGCGCCCAGGGCGGCATCGGCGCGATCGTGCCGGCGGACGGCCTACCGGGCGGCGACACCTCGCTCGTGGGGCCACCGTTCCAGATGAAGGTTCACGGCCTCTACCCGCCCAACGCCCTCTCGGCGAGCCGCCAGCCGGCGATGCCGCTCGCGATCGATCTCGACGTGATCTTCCCGCCGCCCGACCCGGTCTTCCCCAAGCCCGCGCGCTTCCTCGCCTGGAGCTTCCGGCGGCATCCGGGTTGGGACGCCAGCCCGCCCGTCAAGTTCGTCTTCCCGCTCGACTGGCAGGTCATGCCCGCGCTCGAGATGCGGGTCACCCCCGCCGCCGGCGGACCGGCGACCGTCCTCGCGACGCGCTTCACGCTCGACGAAGAGACCGGCCGCCCGCGGCTGCGCCGCGGCGTCTACCTCCTGGGCGTCAACCCGCAGGCGTGGAAGCAGGAGATGTCGCTCGCCGACCTCGCCCGCATCGCCCCGCTCAAGCTGCTCTCGGTCCTGGTATCCTTCGAGAGCTACCCCGTCGGGACCTGAGACCCTCTCCCTTGCGGAGCGCCGAGACCACCCTCCGCCCGATCACCCCCGAGGACCGCGACTTCCTCCTCCGGGTCTACGCCAGCACGCGCGAGGAGGAGCTGGCGCTCACCTCGTGGGACGAGTCGCAGAAGCGCGAGTTCCTCGCCGGGCAGTTCGCCGCCCAGGACACCTGGTACCACGAGCGCTATCCGGGAGCAACCCTCGACGTCATCCTCGTCGACGGCGTGCCGGCGGGGAGACTCTACGTCCACCGCCGCGAGCGCGAGATCCGGCTGATGGACATCGCCCTGCTGCCGGATTTCCGCGGCGCCGGCATCGGCACCCGCCTGCTGAACGGCCTCTTCGCCGAGGCGGCCGCCGCCGGCAAGACGCTCACCATCCACGTCGAGGCCTACAACCCCGCCCGCCGGCTCTACGAGCGCCTAGGCTTCCAGAAGATCGGCGAGCACGGCGTCTACCACCTGATGGAGTGGACGCCCGCGGGGTCGCCGACCCGGGGATGATCAGGTGAAGACCGCCTCGTAGCGCATGCCGCCGGCGTCGGGACCGAGGGGGACGAGGAAGAGCTCGAGGGTCCCCAGCGCATCGTGTTCCAGGCGGCGGGTGCCCTGGGGAGCGAACGGGCTCCGCGGGCCGCGGAAGTGGAGGGAGAAGGGCTCGCGGCGGCCGTTGGGGCCGACGGCGGCGGGGTCGTCGGCGTAGCGCGCCCGCTGCACCTCGACGAGCTCGAGCGGCAGGGGCTCGCCGTCGGTCTGCAGGCGGAAGACGGTCGCGAGGTGGGCGTCGAACGCGGCGGCGGAGAGCGTCTCGAGATCCGGCATGCGGCGAGGCTCCTTCCCGGCTTCAGGGTGGAGGGTCCAATCTAGATCAGCCGGGGCGAGAAATCTACCGCCTGGGATACTCTAACCGCTCGCCCGCGGCGCTCGAGAGCCGCGCCGGGGCGCGCAGCCCGTCATGCGACTGGTCATCCTCGCGGCAGGCCTGGGCACCCGGGTGGCGGCGATCGCCGGCGGCCGGTCGAAGCTGTTCCTCGAGTGCGGCGGCGGGACGCTGCTCGACCGCCACCTCGAGCTCGCCCGCCGGCTGGACGCCGAGCCGCTCGTCGTCGCCCGCCCTGCCGACGCCGCCGACTTCCGCCGCGCCGGTGGCGAGGTGCTGGTGGAGGAGGAGCCCGCCAGCATGATCGGCTCGCTCCATCACGCGCGATGCCGGCTGGACGGCCCGTTCTGCTGGATCGGCGGCGACATGCTCTTCGCCGACCTCCAACCGCTCGTCGACCTGGCCGCCGCCTGCTTTGCCGAGGGCGGCGCCGGCGGCCTCCTCTACGCCCGCAGCGACCGCTTCAAGGCGAAGCTCCGCCTCTCGCCGCGGAGCGAGGTCCGCGAGATCACCCTCACCCGTGCGCCCGGCTACGAGCTCAGCCTCCCCTGCTTCATGCCAGCGGCGCCCCGCCTCCTCGGCTACGTCGCCACCCACCGCGAGGACTTCCTCACCCCGGCGGTCGCCGCCGGCGAGCGGCTCCTCCTTCGCGAATACACGGCGCCGGTCTTCGAGATCGACACCCCGGCGGACCTTGAGGCGGCGCGCCTCGCCCTGGCATGAAGACCGACCTCCTCTCGGCGGTCTCGGTCAACGGCATGCTGACCGCGGCGCGCGGGGCGAGCAGCCGGCGCCTGGCCGAGGACCTCGCCACGCCCGCCGAGGCGATGGCCGCCCTCTACGAGATCCGCCGCCGTTACGCCGCGGTGCTGGTAGGCACCGGCACGGTCCTCGCCGACGATCCCACCCTCACCTCGCACGGCGGCGCGCCGGTGCGGGCGACCCTCGACCGCGCCGGCCGCATCCCGCCCGGCGCTCATTTCCTCGACGGCTCGGTGCGCACCCTGATCGGCGTCTGCCGGACCACCCCGCGCCCCTACCTCGACCTCCTCGCCCAACGCGGTATCGAGGCGGTCGAGGCGAGCGCGGCGGACGACGGCGGGCGGATCGACCCGGGGCGCTTCTTGGCCGAGCTCGCCGCGCGCGGGGTGGCCCCGGTCGTCACCGAGGGCGGCGGGACGCTCGCCCGCGCCCTCCTCGCCGCCGGTCTCCTCGAGCGCCTCCACCTGCTGGTGATCCCGGCCGTCCTCGACTCCGCCTCCGTCAACCTCTTCGAGGACGGCGCCGGCGCGCTCGTCCGCCTCGCGCTCGAAGGGGAGAGACGGATCGGGGACTACCTGATGCTGACCTACCGCGTCCTCTATGGGAACAGCACCGTCTCCGGGTGGCGGGTCAGCACGAGGTAGAGACCGACCGAGATCATGTCGGCCAGGACGTCGGCGCGGCCGACCTCGGGCAGGAGGAAGCGGTAGATCAGCTCCGAGGCGGGGAGCATGCCGATCTCCAGATTGTGGAGGAGGAAGCGGTAGATCCGCCGGCAGTAGGGGTAGCCCTGGGTGTACTCGGCCACCGCGTGGACGTGGAGGAAGTCCTGGGCCGCCTCCCAGACGCTCGCGTAACGCCCCTGGAGGTGCGGCCGCTGCAACGGCTTCGGCCGCCCCATCCGCTCGTGCTGCCGCGCCGAGAGGTCGTAGCCCAGATGGATGAAGCGCTCGAGGCTCTCGACGTCGCGCTCGGTGGTGTGGCGCAGCACCTCCGGCGTCCGCGCCAGGATCGCCTCGACGTCGCTGGTGGTCCCCGCCTCGAGGAAGATGAGCACCTGGGCCGTCACCAGGGGGGTCAGCAGGTTGATCTGGCCGTAGTTGACCTTGCCGCCGAGGCGGCCGCGCACACTCGCCGCCTGCGCCTCGTAGGCGAGGTCGAAGATGCAGTCCGGTTGGCGCCCCGCCGCCAGCACGCGGTCGGCGAGGTCGTAGAACGCCCAGGCGCTGTTGACGCCGGCGATGACGAAATATTCGAGCTTGGTGCCGGGCGAGGCGTCCTCGGCGCGGCTGGTGAGGCCGGGCTTCTGGCCCAGCGGCTCGAGCGCCTGGCAGAGGGTGACGTTCCTCAGGACCTCGCGGCGGATGTCCATGGGCTCGGCCGGCCTCAGCGGCCCGGCGGGCTCCCGGCGGTCACCCTCATCGGCGGTCCAGCGCCGCGCGCGCCGTCTCGAGCGCCGCGGGCGAGCCCATGAGGGCGACCAGCGCGGTGAGCTTGGCGGCCACCTCGCCGCTCTCGAGGCGGTGGACGGCGAGCTCGACGCCGTCGGCGATCGACTCCGTCCGCCCGGTGAGGTAGAAGGCGACGCCGCTATTGAGCGCTACCAGGTCGCGCTTGGGCCCGCGCTCGACGCCGTCGGCGATGCGCAGGAAGTCCCGCAGGCCCTCCTCGGCGCTCGCCGGCTGGACCGCCTCCTGCGAGACGGTCTTCAAGCCCACCTGCTCGGGCTCGAGCCGGAAGTCGACGTCCTCGCCGCGGCGGAAGCCGCAGACGCGGCTGGGCGCGGCGAGCGAGACCTCGTCGAGGCCGTCCTCGCCGCGCACGGCGAAGGCGCTCTCGTAGCCCAGCCCGCGGAAGAGCTCGACCAAGAGCTCGAACGAGTTCATGCGGTTCAAGCCGAACATCCGGTAGCGCAGCGTGAGGGGGGTGAAGATCGGCGCCAGCATGTGGAAGGGGGTGGGGATCCCGAGCCCCTTGGCGGCGAGCAGGCCGCCGAAGCGGGCGACGTTCTCGAGCTCGCGGCTGACGAAGAGGGGCGAGTAGAAGGCGACGCCGACGGTCGCGAGCGCCCGCTCGATCTGCGGCAGGGTCGCCCGCGGCACCTCGAGCCCCACGGAGGCTGCCGCGTCGGCGCTGCCGGCGAGGCTGGTGACGCGGAAGAAGGACTGCTTGGCGACCGCGATCTCCGGGTCCCCCACCACCAGGGCCGAGAGGGTCGAGACGTTCAGCTTGCGCAGGCCGCTCGCCCCGGCGCTCGCGATGTCCATCAGCGCGCCGGGCACCGCGATCTCGTACGGCCCGGTGAGATCGGCCATGGCGTCGAGGAAGCCGAGCATCTCCTCGCCGGTCTCCCCCTTGGTCTGCGAGGCGACCGAGAAGGCGAGCATCCGGTAGCCCTCGGCGTCGGTCTCGAGGAGCCGCCGCATCAGCTCGCGGCTCTCGGCGCGGGTGAGGTCCTGGCGCGCCATCAGCCTGCGGAGGAGGTTGTCGTCGGCCGCCATGTCGTCGGGGCTCCTTGCGAGACGCCGCGGCGCCGGCAGGGCGCGGCCCCCCCGGCGCGCGGCGGGCCTCGCCGAAGAAGTTGTCCTTTCGGATTCTAACAAACCTTCCTCGCAGGGCCGTCAACTGCTGGATGCTACGATCCCGCCCGGCGCCCCGCGGCGCGCCGACGCCGCCATGCCGCACTCGCCAGAGCGCCAGTCAACTCCCCGGAGACGCATGACATGACCCAACGTCTCCTGCTTGTCATCGTGAAGATCGCTCTCTTCTGAGGAGCGCGCGCGAGGCTGGATCTGTGGAGTGGGCAAGAAGCCGCGACCCGCCGTCGGGTAGAATGCCTCCCCCCGGCGGGCCCGGCTTCCCGCCGCCTCCGAGGCCTCCCCGAGACCGACCGTGCAGCCCGGACGCCCCCGCAACCTGGTCACCGCCGCGCTCATGCTCGGCAACGCGCTCGCCGCCCTCGAGGCGACGGCGGTGGCGCCCGCCCTCCCCACGGCGGTGGCCGAGATGGGCGGCGTCGCCCGCCTGTCGTGGATCTTCTCGGCATACCTGCTGACCTCGACCACCACGGTGCCGCTCTACGGCAAGCTCGCCGACCTCTACGGGCGGCGGCGCATCTACCACGTGGCGGTGACGCTCTTCCTCCTCGGCTCGGCCCTCTCCGGGGTGGCGCATTCGATCGGCCAGCTCATCGTCTTCCGCGCCGTCCAGGGGCTGGGGGCGGGCGGCGTTCAGCCGATCGCCCTCATCGTCGTCGCCGACATCTTCGCCCTCGAGGAGCGCGGCCGCATGCAGGGGCTGTTCTCCGGGGTGTGGGCGGCGGCGAGCCTGATCGGCCCGTTCCTGGGCGGCCTCATCACCGTCGCCATCTCCTGGCGCTGGATCTTCTACCTCAACGTCCCCCTGGGCATCGCCTCGGCCCTCCTCCTCCAGCGCTACCTCAAAGAGGAGCGCGGCCGGCGCGAGCACCAGCTCGACGTCCTGGGGACGGTCCTCCTCACCGTCGCCGCCACCCTCCTCCTGCTCGGCCTGACCGAGGGGCCGGAGGCCTGGGGGTGGGGCGACCGGCGGACGCTCGCGCTCTTCGCCGGGGCCGTCCTCGGTCTCGCCGCCTTCCTCTGGCAGGAGCGGCGCGCGGCGGAGCCGATGCTCCCCCTCTCGCTGTTCGCCAACCCGGTGATCTCGGTCTCCGGTGCGGGCAACGCCATCATCGGCATCCAGCTCTTCGCCATCACCGCCTACGTGCCGATGTTCGCCCAGGGCGTCCTGGGGGGAAGCGCCGTCGACGCCGGCACCACGCTCGCGCCGATCCTCATCGGCTGGCCGATCGCGAGCACCCTCTCCGGCCGCTTCATCACCCGCGTCCCCTATCGCCGGCTGTCGATCGCCGGCGCTCTCCTGCTCTGCGCCGGCGCCCTCCTCCTCGTCCATGCCGGCCGCGCCGGGGGCCGCGGCGAGGTGATGGCCGCGATGCTGATCTCCGGCCTCGGCCTGGGGCTCCTCTCGACGCCGTTCCTGATCGCCATCCAGAGCGCCGTGGCCTGGGGCCAGCGCGGGGTCGCCACCTCGTCGGTACTGTTCTTCCGCACCATCGGCGGCGCGGTGGGGGTGGCGGCGCTGGGGGCGTTGTTCAACGCCCGGCTGGCCGCAGCACCAGGTCTCCACGGCGCCGACGCCAACGCGCTCCTCCAGCCGGCGCTCCGCGCACAGCTCGCGCCGGCCGCCCTCGCCGGGCTGGTGGCGGCCCTGCGCGGCGCCCTCTCTTCCCTCTACGGCGTGCTCGCCGCCGTCGCCGTCCTCTCCCTCGCCGTCGCCCTGCTCTTCCCCGCCGGCAGCGCCGCGGCGCTCGCCGTCGAAGAGATCGGCGACGTCGCTCCGGCCGCCGAGCTCGACGCGGAGACCCTCGCCTGAAGGAGCATCAGATCTTGGAACGTCATCTGCGCACCGCCCTCTTCGTCGACTTCGACAACATCTACCTGCGCCTCCAGCACGAGGACCCGCGCGCCGCCGAGCAGTTCGCCACCCATCCCTCGCGCTGGCTCGCCTGGCTGCACGAGGGCCTGCCCTTCGACGAGCCGCCTTCCACCCCGCCGCCGCCCCCGCCGGCACCCCGCCGCCGCAAGATCCTCTTCCGCCGCTGCTACCTGAACCCGTCGCAGTTCGGCCGCTTCCGCCCCGACTTCAGCCGCGCCGCCTTCGAGGTCGTCGACTGCCCGCCTCTGACCAGCGGCGGCAAGACGAGCGCCGACATCCACATGGTGATGGACATCCTCGACACCCTGAACCACCCGACCCACTTCGACGAGTTCGTCATCCTCTCCGGCGACGCCGACTTCACGCCGGTCCTCCTGCGCCTCTCGAAGCACGACCGCCGGAGCGCCGTCCTCGCCATCGGCCCCGCCTCGGCGGCCTACAAGGCGGCCTGCGACGTGCTGATCGACGAGGACGCCTTCCTCGAGGAGGCGATCGGCGTCGACAGCAGCCCGGCGGCGCGCGGCGCCGGGGGGGCCAACGGCTCCGGCATGGCCGAGCTGCTGGCGGGGATCGCCGACAAGGTCTACGCGCAGGCGAGCGCCTCGGGCGAGCTGGTGGCGACCGATCTCCCCGCCATCTACCGCGACTTCCCTGATTTCACCGCCAGCACCAACTGGCTGGGGTTCAACAGCCTGCGCGGCATGACCTCGGCGGTGGTCCACGCCCGCGCGGACCTCGCGATGGTCGACGGCGATCCCTGGCGGGTGCGGGTGCGTCCGGGCGTCTCCCCGCCGCCGCTCGCCGCCGCGGCGTCTCCGGCCGCGGACGTCCCCGCCGACGACGACGCGGCGCCGCCGCCGGTCCACACCGACGTCGACCTCCCCGACCTCACCGATCTCACGATGCGGATCGTCGAGCACGTGCGGGGGATCGTCAACGCCTCGGACTCGGCGGTGCCGATGGCGCGGGTGGCACAGATGGTCATCGGCCGCTTCGGCGACGTGGTGCTCGCCACCCGCTGGGCCGGCGCCGGCACCTTCCGCGAGCTTTTAGCCGGCGTGGAGCGGCCCGGCTTCGACATCTCGCCGCAGCGGCCGGGCTACCTCTACGACGCCGACCAGCACCAGGTCCCCGCCGCCGGACACCCGGACGAGATGGAGATCGGCGACCCCGAGCTCGCGGCGCTCGCCTATCGGGTCCACCAGCTCACCGACACGCCCTACCTCACGCCGACCGAGTACGCTCTGCTCTTCCGGCTGGTCGCCGAGGAGGTCAACCAGCACGGCTACTTCCTCCATCGCACCTCGAAAGCGGTCCGCGACCGCTGCATCGAGGAGGGCTCGCCGATCCCCCGCGGCAGCGTCAACTCGATCCTGCGCGGCATCGCCTTCTCCGGCCACCGCATGGGCCAGGCGCCGAAGGAGGAGCCGCTCGCTCTCGCGGAGCGCTTCGCGATGAACGTCCAGGCGCTCGCCGAGAGCGCCGGGCTCGCCCTCTCGGCCGCCGACCACGAGCACCTCGACGATTGGCTCGCCGGCGAGCTGCGCCGCGCGGCCCCGGCGACCGCGGACCGCGGCGATGCCTGAGGAGACCTCCGCGGCGGGCTATTCGCCGTGCGAGTGGTCGGCGGCGATGGCGGCGGCCCACCGCGCCCTGTCGCCCGTCGACCTCGCCTTCCGCGAGGCGGCGCGGGCGAGCCCCGAGCTCCTCGACCGCGAGACCTTCCGCGCCATGGCGGCGGACGGCGTGCTGGTCGAGAAGCCGGTCCAGCCGTGGCTCACCTTCCTCGGGGGCGAGAAGCGCGCCGAGCTGGCGGCGGCGAGCCTCGGCGTCTGCGCCCTGATCAAGAGCATCCCACAGCGGATCTTCGGCGGCGAGCCGGCATCGATCGCCCGCTTCTACGGCCTCTCGCCGGTCTTCGTCGACCTCTGCCTCGCCGAGCCCAACGGCCTCGCCGGGGCGCTCGCGCGCGGCGACTTCATCGCCACCGCCGACGGCCTGCGCTGCATCGAGTTCAACATCAGCTCGCGGATCGGCGGCTTCGAGACGGCGGTGATCGTCGAGCGCGCCCGGCAGGTGCCGGCGATGGCGCGCTTCCTCGCCGGGCAAGGGATCGCCGGCGCCGCGGCCTGCACCGACACCCTGCGCGAGCTCTTCGCCTACGTCCTCGCCGCGGCGCGGGCCAAAGGGCTCGCCGACGGCGGCGAGCTCAACGTCGCGATCGCCAGGAACCGGCGCGAGCCCAAGCGCAAGCCCGGCCTCCAGGCCTGGTTCGACCGCGAGCTCCAGGCCGTCTGCGGCGAGCTCGCCCCCGGCCTCAGCGGGCGGGTGGTCGACGCCTACCCCGACGAGCTCGTCGTCTGGCAGGACAACCTGTTCTGCGGCCAGCTCAGGATCCAGGCGGTCATCGTCTGGGCCGACGAGACGCCGAAGCCGGTCTACCGCTGCTTCAAGAGCGACCGCATCGTCCTCTTCAACGGACCGGTGGAGACCCTGCTGGCGAACAAACGCAACCTCGCCCTGCTGTCGGAGAACGCCCAACGCCCCGACCTCTTCTCCGCCGCCGAGAGACACCTCATCGACCGCCACATCCCCTGGACGCGTCAGGTCTCCGCCGCCGCGGACGGCCAGGGCCTCGAGGCGAAGGTCGAGCTCCGTGGCGAGGAGCGGCCGCTCGCCGAGCTGCTCGCCGCCCACCGCGAGGAGCTGGTGCTCAAGAAGGGGGTCTCCTACGGCGGTCTCGGGGTGGCGATCGGCCGCTTCACACCGCCCGCGCGCTGGCTGGAGCTCGCGCGGCAGGCGGCCGCCGAGGGGGGCTGGGTGGTGCAGGAGATCGCCGAGTCGCTCCCCTACCTCTACCAGACCGGCGCCCGCGGCTGCGCGGCGCACGACGTGATCTGGGGGCCTTTCGTCTTCGGCGACCGCTACGGCGGCGCCTTCCTGCGCATGCAGCCGAAATCCGCCGAGGACGTCGTCAACCTCACCCAGCACGCCACCCAGGGGTTCCTGGTCGAAGTCTGAGCGCGAGCCCGTGAGCCCTCACCTGATCGCTACCTTCGTCATCCTCGGCGCCGCCGTGGCGCTCCTGCTCTCCGACCGGGTGCGCGCCGACCTGGTGGCGCTCCTCGTCGTCCTGGCCCTGGGGGCGACCGGCGTCCTCTCGTCGCAGGAGACCTTCTCCGGCTTCAGCCGCTCGGCGGTCATCACCCTCTTCGCCATCTTCCTCCTCGCCGACGGGCTCGAGCGCACCGGCCTGACCGAGCGGGTGGGGCGGCTCCTGGTGCGCCTCGCGGGGACGGGCGAGCGGCGGCTGGTGATCGCGGTGATGGCGGCGGGGGCGACGCTCTCGCTGGTGATGAACAACATCGCCGCCGCCGCGGTGCTGCTGCCGGCGGCGACGGGCGCGGCGCGGCGCTCGGGAGTCAAGGCCTCGCGCCTGCT
>Ga0307470_10000617_pt1 | contig 16233 bp, 11 predicted proteins | sample atmos_gasesAM3C__FD_204565 | JGI IMG/M metagenome (GOLD analysis project Ga0307470, IMG submission 204565) | Hardwood forest soil microbial communities from Morgan-Monroe State Forest, Indiana, United States - atmos_gasesAM3C_05 | ecosystem: Environmental > Terrestrial > Soil > Temperate forest... | reverse complement strand
AGATGGCACCTTCGTAACAACCTCCTACCTCGGCGACAGCAAGCGAACCACAACCAGCGAAGTCGTCAGCTCTACCGACACCACACCGGCCAGAACCACGGTCAACACGGTCGAGAAGATGGACCGCTACGGCCGTATCTGGTATTTGACGGAGCCCAACGGCACGGTCACCGCCTACGGCTACGGCGTGACCGGCGCCCTCGGGCGCGTCTGCATGAACGCCACTCTCACGGGCGGGGTGTTGTCCACAGCAACCTGCGGGCAGGAGCGGACGTTCGCCTACGACAATCGCGGTTTTATGGCGAGTGAGACGCACCCGGAGAACGGGACCGTCTCTTACACTTACGACGCACTCGGCCACGTTCTGACCAAGAGACTAGCCGCGACCGGACCATTCGACCTCAACTACACCTACGACGACGCCGAACGGCTCACGCAGGTTAAGTCCCGGGAGACCGCGACTTCGGCCTCTTTCAGAGTCTCTAAGGTATTCACGTTCGGGCCGGACAATGATGGAGTAAATCTGAAGCGCGGCAAGCTGGAGACGGCGGCGCGACACAATTACCGGCCTGTCGTTGGTAGCTCCGACGTCGACATTCAGATCACCGAGACCTACGCGTACAACGATACCGCCGGACGTCTCACGGATCGCACGACGGAGATCAAAGACCTCACGACGACAGGCGGAATCAACGAGACCGTTACACAGAAGCAGGACTACACAACCCTCGGGCAGGTCAGCTCACTCACCTATCCTTCCTGTTCGAGCGGAGTGGCCTGTGGGGAGACTATGTCTACCTCCGTGGGGTTCACCCACGCCAATGGTTGGCTCACAGCCATTCCGTCAACCGGCTCTTATGCCAACCTCGGCTATCACCCAAGCGGCATGATCAACACGGTGTCGCACGGAAATGGAGTGATTGATACGCAGTCAATCAACAACACCAACGGGATGCCCCGGCCCGACTCCATCACCTTCGATGGTTTCGGTAGCTGTGTGGCCCCCACATTCAGCAGCTCACCGCTGGACTCCGCAGCCATCCAATCGGGATCTTCGAAAACGTGGACTGTGAGCGCGAGCGGTTCGGGGACGCTTGTCTATCAATGGTACAAGGATAGTGTTGCCGTGGCCAACAGCACGGCGGCAACGTTGAACACCGGCCCACTGACCGACGGCCCGCACGATTACTTCGTGCGCGTGGCCAATAGCTGCGGAATGGTTCAAAGCAACACGGCCAGGATCACGATCGCAGCTCCGTTGTCAACACCCTGCTGCCTGAGTGCAGCCATGCCGAATACCCTATCGGTCCAGCCTGTGCACTTGACCTGGGGCACCTCTTCCGGAGCGGACCACTACGAAGTCTGGCGCCGCGAACATGCAGGCGTTTTACACAAGATCGGCGAGAGCGGCTCAACCAGCTACGACGACATGTCAATCGCTGCGGACACGGCCTATTTCTATCAGGTGTGCGCTTCACCGGCGCCGGGGGCTCCCTGCACTTCGGCGTTCAGCAATCAGGATCTGGCTACGACGGTCGCCTTCAGGGATATCAGCGCTGATCCGAGGGTCCACTTCGTGGATCTCACGCAGTTGCTGACGGCGGTCAATGCCATACGGGCCGCGAGTCCGGGAAGTGCCGGAACGCCTGTGGCGTGGGCGGACATTCTCCATAGCTCTCCGCCACCAACGCTCAACGGCCTCGTCTACGGAGAACACATCATGGCACTGCGAGCGCAGATGGAAGCCGCGCTCCAACTCCTCGGCTTTTCGCCGCATACATACGCCGATCCGATTCTTCCGAGCTCTCCGAGGGTCAAAATCAAGGCGATTCACATCACCGAGCTGAGGGACCGCATACAATGAAAGGCCTGATTCGAATTCGAACGTTCCGAGCCTTGTGCGTGCTCCTGGCCGTTGCTGGCCAAGCTTCGGCAATCCTCGCCCAGAGTGGGCCGCCCAGCAAAGACGAGTACATCATCGTTCTGAAACCGCCGAAGAGCGGCGTGCCGGAACTGTCGGACCACGACATCACGGCCGGTGGCGGAAAGATCGAGTACAGAGTGCCCGGCCGCATCCAGGTGACTCTGCCGGCACCTGCCGTTGAGGCACTGCGGAGGCAGGAACGCGTCAAATACATCCAGAAAGTCATCCTGGGCCCGCTGCCGGACGCCTCGGCACCCGCCGCGTTGCGGATGACGCCTTCGACAGCATCACTGCATGCAAGGGCCGAGTCGACTCCGCCGACATGGAGGTCCGGGACGTACAAGTACGACGCGTCCGGCAACATCTACGCGATCGGTGTCGCGGGCGACACCGGCTCACCCGTACAGCATCGGTACGCCTACGACGAGCTCTCTCGTCTCAAACGTTCCGACACGCTCACCACGCCGGCTCACACGGAGACGTTCACCTACGACATCTACGGCAACCTGACCGAGCACGTTGACGGATCGTCGACAACATCCACGCCAGTCGAGGACCCCAACACCAACCGCCTTGCCTGGAGCGCGGCGCATCCCTACACGTACGACGCCGCCGGCAACCTCACGGCCGACTACAACGCCACATACGCGTATGACCCCATCGGAATGCTGCGCGAGAAGGACTACGGAAGCAAGCAGGAGTTCTACATCTACACGGCCAACGACGAACGTATCGGTGTCAAGTACGGAACCTCAAGCGGCAGCCCGACGATCTGGAGCATCCGCGACTTCAGCGGAAACGTGCTGCGCCAATACGAGGGACACGACCAATCGCCACAGATGGCCTGGCTCTGGGTGGAGGACTACATCTACCGCGACGGCCAACTCCTGGCCGCGGAGCGCGTGCCGGAGGAAGGCGGGCGCCGCCACTTCCACCTCGACCACCTCGGCTCCCCCCGCCTGGTGACCGGCCAGGACTCCAAAGAGATGTCCGAGCACGACTACGAGCCATTCGGCCTCGAGTCAAACTATCAGGAGACTGCCGGCGGCTTCGACCGGGAAGACCCGAAGCGGTTCACGGGCCATGAGCGGGACTATGCGGCGCCACCCGATGCACCGGCGTCGGCGTACTATCTGGACTATATGCATGCTAGGTTTTACGCGCCGAATGTGGGAAGGTTCCTTTCCATCGATCCGGTGCTTGGCAAGCCAAAGCAACCGCAATCATGGAATCGATTCGTGTATGTCCGCAATAATCCTTTGCGCTTCTCTGACCCCGCCGGCCAGTATATGTGCGAAGGCACGACGGTGGAATGTAGAAATTTCAATGCCTCACTCCTCATACTCCGTGCAGCGGCGTTTGAAGCTGCCCGCGCTGGACGGCCGGGGGCAACGAGGCTTCGAGATGCCATGAATTACTACGGGGCGCTTAATAAGCCAAACGGCGTGACCGTCGTCTTCGGCAAGAACTTGGATGGCGTGCCGATGATGCAGTCTAAGAACACCGTCTATGTCGATCGAGAGCGATTCGCCGAGAACTTTGGCGACCATAACTATTTCATGATCGCAGTCCAGGCAACGCACGAGGCGGATCATGGCCTTTATGGACCGACTGCTTGGAGTCGATCAGAACTCATGCGCGAAGAACAGAGTGCCTATCGGACTCAAGCATTTCTGAATTCAATACTTGGTATCGAGGATGGATACCAAATATGGCAGAGGTCGACACGTTTTCACAGGACTCGGTTTGATGAGACAGAAATCGACTGGTGGGCAAAACAGAGCGTAGATCATGAATGTAGCGTTACGCCTTGCGAACCATGAGAAGACTCATTGCAATTCTGGCTTTGATTTCTTGCGCATGGTCATCGAGCTGCACCCGCGAGAGTCCAGTGATACTCAATGCGACACTCTGTTCAATCGTCGCTTCGCCGTCAACCTTCAATCAGAAGATTGTCCGGTTCAGAGCCTCAGCGGAATCTGACCCGGAACACTCGATCCTCATTGATCGGAGATGTTCGGCCAGCGGGATTGCGCTTCAATGGGACTCGGGCTACCGCTCGACTCATCGAAAGCTTCTTGACGCGCTCTACCCCATGCCGGCGGGATCTCGCGGCCGCGAGATTGAGGCCACTTTCACAGGCAGATTCGTTTGGACACCATCAGAACGTCCCGCGCGCGCTCTCGTGCTCATGCACGTCGAGGATCTTAAGATTAGGAGCGACGGCTTGTAATCGCCCGGGAATCGGTGCCCTTGCGGGTTCACCTGACGTCCCCGAACTGGTCCTTCACACATGAGAAGATATGAGCGAGTGAAGAACACTCAAAATGTAGTCCAAGGCGTGCTTCCGAATGCGTCAGGGCCCGCCGCTCCACACGGCAGCGCCGGTGCCCGCCACGATCTGTCGCATCTGAAGGAGCGGAAGAGCTCCACCGGGCGGAGGCGCGGTCTGGGCGAGACGCACTGGGGCCGCCGTGATTCATAGTAAGTATGGCGTCGTTAGTATGGCCATACTGCTGCACTGCGCGACACGATGTCAGCAGGAGCAAGACAGAGTCTCCCTAACTGAAACGACTCTTTGTTCAATTTGCCGATCAGCCCTAGTATCTTGATGATCGGACGGCTAAGTTTACGGCGTTCTTTATTACGGATGGTATCGAGCACTCGGCCCGGCACGATGAGACATGCGCGAACGTTGTCACTACGGTCGCGAGCCCAACGGGAGATCGCACCGCCGATGTGCATCAACTAATGGACGCACTCGGCCATCGCAGACGTAGCCTGGGCAATAATCTGATACGCGGTAACTTCGTAGTATCTTCAGATGGCACCCCCTAGGGCGTAATCCGAGAACGATGGAGTTGGTGCGAGTATCGGATGTCAGAGTGACCCTATAGCGCGAAGATTACGCGTTTCCCGGAATGACCCTGCTGACGGCCGCGCAGCGCACATCGCTGCGCAACCGGATACGGACGTCCAATCCTGTCATGCAGGCCTCGATCAGCGTAGTCGGCGCGCTGGACGTTGTCTCGCAGGCAGTCGGCCAGCCCGCCGCGGAGTTACGTGACTTGGCCGATGAGTCCAACCGCCGGACCGCAGTCGAGGATGAGCTCCGGACGATGCTGAGCGGCGTCTCCGGCGCAAACCTCATTCGCCGCCATCGCCTGGCGTTCATCGCCGCGCAGGCGTACAACATCGGGACGAGGATGGCGCTCGATCCGGCCAACGCCATCCTCGTGCCGTATGTGGAGGAGGTCAAACGGCTAAAGAGCTTCCGGCGCCGAAGAAAAGCGGCGCCGGCTCCCGACTCGCCGCCGTCTCCCGCGCCGGCTGCCGACCCTGAGGAGGAGGAGTCCTCGACGTCCGAGAGCCCAAAGGCGTGATGGGTGGGAGGCACGCAGTTCCCGCACAAACGCGTCGGTTTGGGGTGCAATTGGCGGGGCCGAGCTCCGTCGCTGGATCGGAAGTGTCGGGCTTCGTGAGATACACAATTCGGGACCCACAAGGTGAACGGTGCGGGATCGGCGGCCACTCTAAAATCCCCCCGGCCAGCTAAGAACTTACCTATGTTCCAGATTGCAAACCGATGGACGCACAGGGGAAGCCAATACGGGCGTCAGCTTTACCTCGGAGCTTGCGCGATGGAGAATCCGCAGCCGTATTTCACGTAAGCGAGAGCGGTCGACGGATTTCGGCCGCAGCCCGACAGCACTCAGGCGAGGACGCCCGAGTGCCCGCGGTCGAGACGACCGCACTCCTTCGCGCATGCAAAGTTGTCGTGCTCGTTGGAATGCCCGGTCATACGGCCTTCGGCCACCTTCTCCCCCACAAGAAGCGTGGGGATGTGCGAGAGCGGTCAGTCTGGCGATCGGACCGTGTCGCCCCGCAAATTGTGAGCGAGGCATCGCGTGAATGGTTCTAACTAAAGCGGTGTGACGAGCGCTTGAGCCTCATTCACTGCGTCCTGCAACGAACCACCGGTCTTGATGTCGAGCATCTTCACAATGTCCGCAAGGTCAGCGTATTGAATAGAGGTTCCGGAGCTCTTGTTGCTCGCCACCATCCGAGGCGTACTGTGATACGCAGCTCCCCATTTCTCGCTCAACCCGCCGCTGCTAGAGTTCGCAGCCCGCGAGATTGGTACGATGCGCAGATACCGGAACCCCTTCAGACGTGCCACGCGGCGATTCATGACGTGATCGAGCACCAGACCGGTGAGATCTTGCTCGGGAAAGGCGATCGAATACGCGCGCCGATAGCCACGACAGTCGACATCGACCCATACTTGGCGTGGGGCGCGCAAGATGTCTGCTCCCGGCTGCTGCCAAATCGGAAGACGGTTGTCTGCTTCCGGAACATCGTAGGAGCGAACAAGCAATGCTTTCTTCTGCCCGCTGCTGACCAGCACAGACTCGACTTGCCCCACAAATCGCTCCAGCGCGTCTTCATCACGCGCGGCAATCGCGACATGCAGACAAAGTGGTAGAGCGTAGCGGATGAGCGCCACGTCTCGCGCGAGCGCGTCAATTTGGGGTGCCTTCATGCCGGAGTGGTTCATCAGATTACGCCAGGCGGCGCTTTTGAAACACACTCGCGCTGCGCCGACGCGCGTCGCCCACCTCGTCTCCCTCTCCCATTTGACAACGCCATCAGCGTACGCGTATAACGCCTCGCCAATGACGCACCAGTCTCTCGCGATGTCGATGTGTTGCTGTCCCACGACATGCGGGAGAGGCTTGGCGTCCTGACCATTTAGACGACTCACTTCATCAACAACCAACCCCGCACGGCCTGTTCGTCGCGGGGTTTTTCATTTTCGACCTCACGCTCCAACCGGCCGGCCGCGGACCAAAGGAGAGCGCGATGTCACGGTTGAAAAGCCTCACCATTCTTTACGAGCACCCTCACTGGTTCAATCCGTTGTTCGAGGAGCTGGAGCGGCGCGGAATCCCTCACGAGCGCGTTGATGCGGCGTCCGCGGCATTCGATCCGGACGGCTATGGACCGGACGACGTCGTTTTCAACCGCATCAGTCCTTCCGCCTGGACCCGCGCTCGCGGCGCCCTGATCTTCCAGACCCTCGGGTGGACGCGGCAACTGGAGCTGAGCGGCGCCGATGTGATCAACGGCTCGGCCATCTTCGAGCTCGAGATCAGCAAGGCGGCTCAGGGCGCGTTTCTGCAGCGTATCGGCGTGACCACGCCGCGCACGGAAGTCACGACACCGGCAGGCCTCGAGGCTGCCAGCGAACGGCTCGAATTTCCGCTACTCGTCAAACCGAATGTCGGTGGTAGCGGCGCCGGCGTGCGGCTCCTGCCAACGCGCGAAGCGTTGCTGGACACCGTCGAATCAGGAGCTATCGACCGAGGAGGCGATGGACTTCTGTTGCTGCAGGAGTACCACGCTCCGGCGGGTGGCTTCATCACGCGCGTGGAGACGCTCGACGGCGCCTACCTCTACGGCATCCGCATTCACCTCGGCGATGACGGAGGATTCGACCTCTGCCCCGCTGATGTCTGCAAGACCACCGACGGAGCCGCACTCACCAGCAGCGCCTGCCCAATCGATAGCCGCAAGAAGGGGTTGAGCGTCGAGGCCTTCACGCCGCCGGCGGATGTGATCGATGCGGTCGAGAACATCGCGCTGCGATCACGGCTGGACGTCGGCGGCATCGAGTATCTGGAGAGTGCACGCGACGGGCGGCGCTACTTTTACGACATCAATGCGCTGTCGAACTTCGTCGCCGATCCGCAGCGGGTGATCGGCTTCGATCCCACCGCGCGCGTCGTCGATTCCATCGAAGAGCGCCTTCAGGCACGGCGCCAGCGGAGGGTGTCATGACGCTCCGCTTCGGATACTGGATGCCGATGTTCGGTGGCTGGCTGCGCAACGTCGAGGACGAGCGGATGGAGGCCAGTTGGGATTACGTGCGGCGGCTGGCGGTGCGCAGCGAAGAGCTGGGATTCGACCTCTCGCTGCTCGCGGAGTTGAATCTCAATGACATCAAGGGCGTGGAAGCGCCGAGCCTCGACGCGTGGTCGACGGCCGCGGCGCTAGCCGCCGCAACGCGGACGCTTGAGCTGATGGTGGCGGTGCGCCCGACGTTCCATCCGCCCGCGCTTTTCGCCAAACAGGCCTCGAACATCGATCACATCTCGGGCGGTCGCCTGGCCCTGAACGTAGTCTCGTCGTGGTGGCGCGATGAGTCGCTTCAATACGGCGTGCCGTTCGATGAGCATGATGACCGCTATCGGCGCACCGAGGAGTGGCTGGCGGTCGTGAAGGGGCTGTGGCAGGAGAAACGATTCTCGTACGACGGCCGGCTGTATCGCGTGAACGACGCCATCGTCGAGCCGAAGCCGCTGCGCAAGTCCCTTCCCCCAATTTACGCGGGAGGAGAGTCGGCCGCGGCGAAGGACCTCATCGCCCGCGAAGCGGATGCGTACGTCATGCATGGAGACCCTCCGGAGAATCTGGCGCCGAAGATCGCCGACATGAATGCGCGCCGCGCGAAGCTTGCTCCCGGCGCGAAACGGCTGCTCTTCGGCGTGGCCGGCTTCGTCGTCTGCCGCGATCACGCCGAGGAAGCGAGGCGGGAGGTGGAGCGAATCACGAACGTGCATGCCAGCGCCGCCGGCAACGCCAACTACGAGCAATGGCTTTCAGGCACGAAGCTGGAGCAGCAGGTGTCGATCCAGGACTACTCGGTCTCGAACCGGGGCCTGCGCACGAACCTGATCGGAAGTCCGGAGGAGATTGCATCGCGACTGGTGGCCCTGGAACGGACCGGCATCGACCTGGTGCTGCTCCAGTTCAGTCCGCAATACGAGGAGATGGAGCGCTTCGGGGAGCAGGTGATTCCGCTGGTGCGGGAGATGTCGAGGGCGGTGGCGTGAAGGAGGTTCGCGTGAATCGCATGCTAATCTCGCGAAACGGGGCGCACGCGTTGGACGTATACAGAAGGTTGAGAACGATCGTCGCCATTCTGGCGGCAGTTTTCGCCGCGTCTTGCGGCAGTGCCGTTCCTGAAGGACGGATCGTGCAAGTCACCCTCGAGCGCACGACCTGCTACGGTACTTGCCCTGCCTATCGCGTCACCATTTCGGGCGACGGCCTGGTGACGTACGAAGGAAAGCAGTACGTCGAAGTCAGCGGGATTCGTACCAAACGAATCGACGCGGAGGCGTTGAGCGCACTTGCAGACGAAGTGGCGCGCGTCGACTACTTCGTGCTTCAGAACACGTACGACTCGGCGGAAGATGGATGCCGAAGGTTGTGGACCGATAACCCGGCGGCAAACACATCGGTCCGGATAGCCCGGACCACCAAGACCATTCATCACTACCTCGGCTGCCGGGAAGATGGACGCGAAGGTTCCTTCAGCAAGAGCTATCCCCAGGCGCTCACCTCGTTCGAGGATGCAATCGACCGTATTGCCGGAACGAAGGAATGGATTGGGACGGGAAGCGAGCGATCACGAGACCGGTAGCCGGCCATGCGATTGGTGACGTGGAACTGCTGCCGCGGTGCGTTCGCGCGGAAGGCTCCTTTGTTGGAGCCGCTCGCGTTTGACGTCGCCGTGATTCAGGAATGCGCGAAGCCTTCACTGGAGTCGGATCACTGTCTCTGGTTCGGGGGCAACCCGCGCCAGGGGATCGCGGTTGTTTCCCGTGAGCCGTACCGCATCCGCGCGATGGAGCGGCGCATCGGCGTTCCGCGATACACCTTTCCCATCGAAGTGATTGGACCGGAGAGCTTTCTGCTGCTGGCCGTGTGGTCGAAGGGTCAGCAGCGCCACCCGTACGTCGAGGCCGTCGTCAAGGCGGTCCGGCTGTATCGCCACCTCTTCACGCAGCCGGTTGTCCTGATGGGAGACCTGAACTCGAACACATTCTGGGACGGGAACCACGATGACGACCGCAACCACACCGCGTTGGTGCGGCAGCTTTCGGCGCTGGGGTTGGTCAGCGCCTGGCACACCTTCCACGGTGAGCCCCACGGAGGCGAGAGTCGGCCCACGTACTATTTCCAGTGGAAGGAGGCCCGTCCGTTTCACATCGACTATTGCTTCATTCCCGGCGCCTGGTCGTCACGCATTCATCGCGTCGAGGTCGGCTCTTATGGAGAGTGGAAGGAGCACAGCGACCATCGGCCGCTTCTTGTCGATGTCAGGTGATCATCATGCGCGTAAACTGACAACAGATCGATGAGCGAGTACCAGTACTACGAGTTCCGAGCCATCGACCGGAGGCTCACCGCGGCCGAGATGGCCAAGCTCCGATCCTTCTCCACTCGCGCGCGGATCACGCCGACAAGTTTCGTGAATGACTATCAATGGGGCGACTTCAGGGGAGATGAGGACGCCTGGATCGACAAGTACTTCGATGTGTTCCTCTATTTTGCGAACTGGGGAACGCATACCTTCACGGTGGCACTCCCCACTCGTCTGCTCGAGATGAAGGCGGCGGATGTCTATTGCGGCGGTGAATCCGCATCCGTGCGCCAGCGCAACGGGAAAACCATCCTTACGTTCACCTCGGAAAAAGATCCCGAGGAGTGGGAAGACGAACCCGAGACGCTCGCGGACCTGATGCCGATTCGAGCGCAGCTCGCACGGGGCGATCTACGCAGTCTGTATATCGGCTGGCTTCTTTGCGCCCAGACCGGAGAGCTCGACGACGATGAGATCGAGCCGTCAGTTCCGCCCGGACTCGGCGACCTGGATGGATCGCTCGAGCATCTGGTCGATTTCCTCCGAGTGGATATGGATTTGATCGAAGTTGCAGCCGCTACCAGTCCTCCCATGCCCTCGCGGACCCTTACGGCCGGCGTCGTGAAGGAGTGGATTGCCGGACTGCCTCATGCCGAGAAGGATGACTATCTCGCACGATTCATAGCCTCAGAAGAACCAACGCTCGCGGCCGATCTTCAACGCCTGATCGCCAATCGGAACGATGCAGCCGCTTCGTCCGGCAGTCCGAGAACGGTTGGCGCACTTCTGCGCGCCGTCGAGGAGGCCCGGGATGAGCGGCAACGCGCCGAGGCGGCGCAAGCCGAGGTCGAGAAGAAACGGCGCGAGCGCGAGGCAGCACTGGCACGATCGAAACACCTCGAGGCCCTCGCAGCCAGAGAGCCTGCCGCATGGTCAGAGATCGACTCTCTGATCGCCACGAAACTGCCCGCGAGCTACGACCGCGCCGTAGTTCTGCTCGTCGACCTGCGCGATGTCGCCGCTGCGAAAGGTAGCGAGTCCGACTTCCTGAGCCGCCTGAATGCCCTGCGAACGGAGCACGCGCGCAGGCCGTCGCTCATCTCGAAACTGGAACGCGCCGGCCTGCGCTGATTCGAGCCCACAGCCTGTACGCCTCGACCCACTCCCAACCGACGGGAACCAGGAGGGGAATCGGGAGATCGAGAATCGACTGCTGGTGTCTTTCGGACGAGCAGATGGCGACGATCTGATCGGTCTGAGTGATGTCGATACGCTCGACCGCAACCGTCACGCCGAGAACAGCCGCTTCGAACGGCACCGCGAGATTCTCATCGATCATCGTGAACCGGCCGGAGACTTGCTCCGACTCGCCGTAGCAATCGCTACGATTGCCTCTTTGGCCATCGCCTCAAGCGTGGCTTTCGGAATGCCAGGATACCGGCTCTCTCGGCTTGTCATGACTGAGTCCGCTCCCGCTGTGTCAACGCCCGTACGATCGCATCCAGAACCGCGTCGAGCTCCTTCCCCACATCCTCGGCCAGAAAGCGCAACACCCAATAGCCGTTCTCCTGGAGCAACCGGTCCTTCTGCCGGTCACGCCGGTAGGCGATTGGATCCGAGAGGTGCTGCGCGCCGTCGATTTCAACCACGACACGTGAGCCGGCGCACAGGAGATCGACTTCCATCTGGCCGCGCGCATCGAACGCGATCGGCAAATAGGCATTCAGCGTAAAACGTCCCCGAGTCTGACTCAGAGTCTCCAGCCGGCGATAGAGGAATGCCTCGCTCGCGCTGCGCGCGCGGTCGAGCCCCTCGGATTCCGGAGTAACGCGGCGAGCTGCGTGAACAAACAGGTTCGCCAGCGGCGCATCGACCCCGTCACGGATCAGCCGGCGCACACTGGCAGCGTAGTCGTGTTTCCAGCCCGGATCGGCGGGAAGAGGCACATCCGCAGGCCAACCGGCGACCGCGCTTGCCGGAAGCGTGATCGTATAGCCAACGGCTTCGTATCCCCGGCAACGACGGTCGAACATTCGCGCCAGCATCGGCACATTGAGATCCGCGTAGTCGTACACCCGGACCTCGCGCTTGCTGTCGTACAGGCGGTGTAGCCGCCCGGCGTATTGGGCGATGGTCCCGCGCCACGATACTGGAAGCGTGAGCATGAGAGTGTCCAGTCGCGCATCGTCGAACCCTTCGCCGATGTACTTGCCGGTTGACAGCAGAACGCGTTCCTCACCCGCTGGAATGGTTGCCAGCCTATCGGTGATGAGGTCGCGCTGCTTCTTGCTCATTCCTCCGCGAAGCACCAGCAGATGGCGAACGCTCCCCGCAAGCTGCGCTGCAAGGTGATCAAGATGGTCGTTGCGCTCGGTGAGGACGAGTGGCGAGCGGCCGTCACGTACCGCCTCGACGACGTCGTCGCAGATTCGCTGATTGCGCAACTCGTCGCCGATCAGTTCGCGGTACAGGCTTTGAAACGCTACGCGCTGTTCCATTCCGGCGATACCGGCAGATTGAAACGCCGTCGGACGGACGATCACCGTATGCTCAAAAGGCCGCGCGGTCGCCTGCATCTTGGCACTCACCCGATGACGGATCGGGCCGCACTGCATGAAAAGGATCGGATGATGACCGTCTTTACGTGCAACGGTCGCTGACAAGCCGGCGACGAACCGGGCCTTTGCGCGGCGGGCTACCTGTTCGAAGCTGTATGCCGGCAGGTGATGACATTCATCCACGATCAGGTGCCCGTAGTCGCCGACGCGATCGTCGACCACGCCTTTACGGCCCAGGCTCTGAATGAGGGCGACGTCAAGCGATCCGTTGGCTCGATCGCGCCCGCCGCCAATTTGACCGATCCCGCCGGCAGGCAAATCCAGAAATGCTGACAGTCGCTCCACCCATTGGTCGAGCAGTTGCCGCCGATGGACGAGAACCAGCGTGTTGACACCGCGCTGAGCGATGAGCCATGCAGCAATGACCGTCTTTCCAAATGCCGTCGTGGCGGACAGCACGCCGGTTTCATGCGCGAACATTGCGTCCGCGGCAATCCTCTGCTCGGGCCGAAGCTCCCCACGGAACGCCACGCGCAGAGGCAGACCCGGCAGACGTTCATCCCGGACGACGGGAGTGATCTTCAAATCTGAGAGCAGTTGCAGCAGATCACCGAGGCAACCGCGCGGTAGGCCGATGTGCTGTGGATGAACTTCGGCGCAGCCGATGATTCGCGGCTTGTCATATGTGGCCAGCCGCATCGCCTGCGCTTTATAGAACTCGGGATTCTGAAAGGCCGCGAGCCGGAGCAACCGGTTGCGAAGCGCGGGGACCAGTCCTTCTTTCGCGACGTAGACCTGATTCCCGAGGACCACCTCCAGTGAGCGGGGCAGCCCGGCGATCGACGGCTGTTTCCGATAGCCCGATGCCGGCGCCGTCCACGGCTCGTCTTCGTCCTCGTCAGCGCGTGGAAAACGGATGCCCACGATCTGCCCAGTTCGCTCGGCGTCGCGCACGATGTCTTCGACGCGAGACCGGGTGATCCGGTGAACTGTCGATAGAAACGCCCATTGGTCTAGATACGGCGTGAGTGTCTCATCAACGAAAAGGGTGTTGCCACGCTCACGCGCGCGCTTCTGCAAGGGCAGCGCAATCAGATTGCCGAAGCCTCCCCGAGGCATCGTGTCCTGGTTCGGAAAGAAGCGGTCATACGAATCCAGGCCGACTTCCGGCCGGCGCTCCATCGTCTCGGTCAGAATGTGCGAACCGAGCCTGCGCGCCAGGGCGGCTGATATGGCCTCCTCGAAGAAAAGCCACACGTGTCCACCCTGCCCGGAGCGCGAACGTTCGATGGCGGCTGGAAGATTCATCCGGCGGCAAGTTTCGGCGAATGCCGCCGTATCCTCCCGCCATCCTGTCTTGTCGAAATCGGCAGCCAGGAAGAAGCACGCCTCATCGAGGAGCATGGGATAGACGCCCGCGACAAAAGGCTGGCCGTTATCGTCACGGCCTGACAAATGCCGCCGGACGACATCGTCGGTCACAGGAAGAAAACGTTGGTGAGTACAGTCGGCACACCGGATCCGAGGCTTTTCGCAGATCCCTCGCACCCACTCGTTGGCACATGCAGGAGAGTACCCTGATTTACCCGTTTTCCGACTCTCGAAGCGCTGTGCGTAAACGTCTTCACGCCCACGGAAGAGTGAACGAAACAGCGCAATCTTGGCCTGCGTGGGGGACCGTGAGTGGACAGTGGTCTCTGTTCGATCGAGCGACATGAGGGATGGTTACCAACGCACCGAACAGCGTAGACGACCTGATTCTACCAACGCTACGACGGCTGGCTCGCATTGAGACAACTTGCGTTCGTCCTGCCGGGTCCAATCGGCGTCACTGCCTGCACCAACCCCCCGATTGCCTGCGCCATGCCGGCGGGCTTCCATACGGCACCCCTGCCGGGCGGATTTGCGGTATTCTACATGGGTCTATCGACAACCAGAGAGGTGCTTCATGAAACGTTCCGCCGCCCTTCTCCCGGTCATCGTTTTTCTCTCGCTCGCCACGAACGCGTTCGCATGGGGACCCGACGGCCACAAGATCGTCTGCCGCATCGCGTACGAGCTCCTCGACAGTGACGCACAGCGCGCCGAAGTCGACCGGCTCGTCAAGGCCTACAAGCTGCCGAACAGCCTGCCCGGCTACACGTCGTTTCCGGACGCGTGTACGTTCCCGGACCGCGCGCGTGGCAACGCGGTGGGCGGCGTATCGGGATGGGAGCGTTTCTCAATGTTCGATGAATGGCATTTTCTGAACGTGCCTCGGACTGTTCATCATGTCGATGAGAAGTTCTGCCATGACAACTGCGTCACGCACGCGATCACGTTTCACAGTCATGACCTCGGCGATACGACGCTCGGCGATCAGAAACGTGCCGAGGCAATCATCTTCCTTGGCCACTGGGTCGGCGACATCCATCAGCCGCTCCATATCAGCTACGCCAACGATCAGGGAGGCAACAAAATCCCGGTGACGGGCGGCTTCTACAAGGCTGTTAAGCTGCACAGCGTCTGGGACAGCGGTTTCATCTCCAAGACCGAGGGGCCAGCGACGGATGCGTGGATCGCGTACGCCGATCGTTTGAAGAATGAGATCACACCCGCCAAACGCGCGGAGTGGGTTGCCGTGGCGACGCCGATCGAGTGGGCGGACGAGTCGTATGCAATCACCACGACCCCGGACGTGCTGTACTGCCATTGGGCCGGCGGCTCCTGCAAATCGAGCCTCAAACCGCGCAAGCTCGGCCAAGCGTATCAGGACGAGTTCAATGACGACGTCAGTCTGCGACTGCAACAGGCGGGAGCGCGCCTCGCGGAGCTGATCCGCACTCGCATCGGAAAATAACCAGATTTTTGGTTGTTTTGGAGCGGGCGACGAGATTCGAACTCGCGACCAAGAGCTTGGGAAGCTCCTACTCTACCAACTGAGCTACGCCCGCCTGATGCCGCAACCCCTGTGCTTTCCGACAGATACAGTCACTGAAAACCAGCTCGAAGTGCGAAACATAGTTTATCACGTTCCTTCTGTCCACGAGAGTCAACGAGTGTCCAAGAGTCCCAAATGGAGACCGAAGTGGAGACGCTGATTTCGACCAAGGAGGGCTAGTTCTTGCCACGCGCGAAGCCAATCATCCTCGCCTCACCACCCTCGCAATGCAGGCCGGCGATCCTGCGCCATCGGAACCGCGCTCCGAGAGCGGACGGAGGCAGGGTGGTCGCTGCGTCGGCACTGAGCGCATCATAAATCTTGGCGAGCGCCTTCGGCGCAACGCGATGCTCACGACCTAGAATCGTTCAGCGCCCATGCGCGTTCCACTTGCTTGTGACACTTGCAACGATTATCCATCGGTATCAGGGCAGGCAGAATACGTCATCGAGCGATGAGAAATGGCTCCACGCATTCGCTGATCTCTTGAATGCCACGCCGGCACTCGATGCCGAACTGATTCGAAAGGAACTCCTCTGCACGATCGGCTATCTTCCCGGGCGAGTCGTGACACTCGTTGAACAATCAGCGAAGTATGTCAGCAATCGACCACCGGTTG
>Ga0307470_10000616_pt1 | contig 16242 bp, 11 predicted proteins | sample atmos_gasesAM3C__FD_204565 | JGI IMG/M metagenome (GOLD analysis project Ga0307470, IMG submission 204565) | Hardwood forest soil microbial communities from Morgan-Monroe State Forest, Indiana, United States - atmos_gasesAM3C_05 | ecosystem: Environmental > Terrestrial > Soil > Temperate forest... | reverse complement strand
ACGCGCCGTGCAGCGTCGAGCGGATGCACGCATCAGTCTGCGCGCCGACGAGAACGAGCCGCCCGACCCCAAGGCCCGACAGCACAGCCTCCAGGGTGGTGTCCTCGAAGGAGTCGCCGTAGTGCTTCTCGACCAGCGGCTCGGTGTCGCCCGGAGCCAGCTCGGGGACGATCCGCCAGTCGTCGCTCCCCCTCACAAGCTGCCCGTCAGAGTGCTGGACCCAGACAACGGGGACCCGTCCCCGCCGCGCCCGCTCGACCAGGCTGCTGACGTTCGCGACGACCGCGTCGCGCTCGTGAGCCCCCTCGACGACGCCGTTCTGCACGTCGACGACAAGCAGTGCGGTGTTCGGCCGGTTCTCGAGTGTGGTCATGTCTCCCCTTAGCTCACGCTGGGCATCTCTGGCCACCCACGGTAGGCCCACCCACCGACAACGAGCCGGAACGAACCTCGGACCGCCCGGTCCACTGACGCGGGGAACGGATCTCTCCCCCCGCGCCATTTCGAACGGACGGGCAACGATGCCCTCCCTCGACGCGGCCGACCTGGTCCACGCGACGACCCTCGGTCGTCGGTGATCTGCCACTACCACGACGCTTTCGGGACGAGGCGGATCAAGCTCAACACCGCGGCCACCGGCTTCGGAGTGATCTTCTCCTCGGCCTCGTTCGAGGCGCTCGGAGATCAGCGCGAACGGACGGGCCACCGCGGCCTCGTCACAGGCTTGTCGACGCACCGCGTCCAACGCGACGGGCTCGATGCCGTTACCGTCGAGCCGCGGCTCGACGAACGCAGGGCTCCTCCTCGACACTGCCCGGCGCCGCGTCGAGCACCTGCTCCTCGACGTCGACCACGCCCTCGACGCGAGCCTGGTCCTCGGATGTGGACCGGCGTTTCGACGCCGAACTCGTCCGGTGCCTCGTGCGTTTCCTGAGCCGGTTGCGCGACGACCGCGGTGAGCGTTCGGGCCCGTCGCGGGTGGGTAGCTGAGCCACGCCCGGGCGACCCGCAGGATGACCGGTCATGGCCAGTCGCGGCGCGCCCAGCTCGTCCAGCCGCGGCTCCTTGCCGCTCGACGACATCCACCCGCGCCGCCGAACTACGGGAAACGCAGCGTGTGCTGGCCGACGTACCGGGGCCGCAGGCGCGGCCCGCCGTGCAGCGACACACCATCCTCAGCCCACCAGGCGTCGGCGAACCCGCCGGAGACGACCAGCGCGATGACCGAGCCGAACACCGTCACCACGATCAGCACCCCGTTCTCCGGGTCGAAGTTCACCACGCCCCACCACACCAGGACGCCGAACCCCAGCAACCCGACGACGGCGAGGATGAACCAGAGGCGCCGACGGGTTCGGGCGGCCGCCGCGGCACGAACCGTGCAGGTCACCGTCTTCGCGCACACCGGACAGACCAGATCGTGCACGGCCGATCCGGCGGCGGGCCGGGACACCGGAATGACGTGCAGCTCCCAGATCGTCAGAGCTCCCGGCCGGATCGCGTGCGCTAGCTGGATCCGTGGCTGGTCTTCGACTGTGCCCCGTCGCCTCAGCGCGGCGCGGTAGCCGCCTTCCGGGCACCGCACCCAGGCGTAGACCGCCACCCCGATAGCCGCGCCCGCGCCGATGATCCACACCATGGGCTACAAGGTAGCCCGGGGCGCAACTAGAGGCATGGGACGGATCTGTGCACAGAATGTGCACGCGGTCCTTACCTCTAGGTCGCGGCGGATACCACCAGATCACAGGTGACAGCTCTCTGACCTGGGCGTATAGATGCCTCGTGGTGTTCGGTGGCACTCGATGACACCCGGTACCAGGTGCGCTGTGGGACTCATATTCCATCGGTCGAGAGATGCGTGCCGTGGTCGGTCGACTGCCCTCCGGCGTGCTGTAAGCCCAGGTGCCCAGCTACTGACCGTTCCTGGTCACCCGTTCGTACACCCGGGCCGACGACAACGTTCTCCGACATCTTCTGCGGCGCCGGGGTCTTCGATCGGCCTCATGGCCGTCGGGCCTGGACTGGCCACCGCCGCGAACACCGGCTGCGATTCAGACCTGCCGCAGGCTTCCCACGCAAGGTGGAGGAGTTGAGCTTCAGGCCAGCAGCGTGGCCGGGGTGAGGTTCCGGTGTGCCCGCAACCCCGCGGGCACCTCATGTCGCAGTGGTCGAACTAGGCTTGGCGGGTGCCGATCCGGATGCGACCGATGAGTTGATCGGGCTTGCGTCGTCTTCGTGGATGACGGAACGTTCAGCGACTACGTGGGAGAAGCATCATGAGGAAGATCACCGCAGGCCTGTTCATCTCGCTCGACGGCGTCGTCGAGGCGCCCGACCAGTGGCACTTCCCGTACTTCAACGACGAGATGGGTGCTGCCGTGGGCGCCAGCCTCGGTGCGGCCGACACCGTCCTGTTCGGTCGCAAGACCTACGACAGCTTCGCCGGGGCCTGGCCCGAGCGGGAAGCGGCCAGTGGGGAGGACGCCCCCTTTGCCAAGACGCTCGGCGACGCCCGCAAGATCGTCGTGTCGAACCAGCAGCTCGAGCTCACCTGGCGGAACTCCGAACAGATGCAGGGCGACCTCATCGAGGCCGTCACCGCGTTGAAGAACGAACCTGGTGACGGCACCATCGGCATGAGCGGCTCGGTCTCCGTTGTCCGCCAGTTGCTGGCCGCGGGGCTGCTGGACGAGCTGCACCTGCTGGTGCATCCGATCGCCGTCCGCAAGGGCATGCGGCTGTTCGACGAGGGTGAGCCCCCGATCCCGTTGACACTGATCTCGTCGCAGACCTTCAAGACCGGCGTGCTGAACCTCGTCTACGCCCCAGCCGAGTCAGCCGGCAACGCTAGCTATCAGGACGCAAAAGTCCACCTGTCCCAGCCCGAACAGTAGAACCCCACGGGACCACCGGTCCCAGACGACCTCAGGACGCCGAGGCGCCCGTTCCGGCGGGGCGCTGCGACGACGCATGGGCATTCCCCTACCATCCGTGGAGCCGGCGCCCGCCCGTGCCGAGATTCGGAATACCGAGCTGAGCTGTGGAGAGGCTCTCCTTGACCGATGTGCGATCCGACCCCGACACCGTGCTCAAGGAGCTAACGCAGGACAACCCGGAGCCGCTGGCCTGTTGGCTGACCGCGCTCGGCGTCGACGTCGATGGTGTCCGCGCGCTGCCGCAGTGGAACTCGCATCTGTCCACTGTGGGTGGGCGGCCGCGGCACCGCCGGTTGCCGGCCGACTTCGACCGGCACGTGGGCAAGGTGATGGACGCGGCGTTCCGGGTGGCCGTCGACACGCCACTCGGCGCGGCGCTGCTGTGCTGCTACGTCCGCAACCTGTGCGAGCAGGCGTGGAAGAACAGCTACCACTTCGACCGGATGTGGGCCACGCTGCGTGGGGCGCGACGGGCCTGGCTCGACCACCGTGCGGCCGCCTGGCACGACGCCGACCGGGCGGTCACCGACGTCATGTGCCTGCTGCTGGAGGTCCTCGACTGGGAGATCGCGGTCGAGAACGAGATGATCGGCAACAATCTGGAGCGGCTAGCGGTCGCGGCGCGGCGGGCGGCTGGGTGCGCCGGCGCGGCGGTCGTCGCCGCCGAGGGCATCCGCTGCCAGCACCCCCAGTTCGCCGACTTCGCCTCGGCCGCGGCCGGCGCCTCCCGGCAGGTCGATTTGGCACTCGCCGAGGCCGGCCGCGCGCTGCACGGATTCCTCTCCGCCGAGACTGGCGGTGACTCAGGCCCGCTTGACGCGGCGCTGCGCCGGCTGGCCGGTGTCGAGCGCGGCTTCGAGTGCGACCGCGACCAGCGCAGCGAGCTGCGGGCGTACCGGAACAGCCTGGCGGCGATATGCGCGCACGCGGCGTCCGACTGGCTGCACATCGACGAGGGCACGGTCGTGCACGCGTACCCGTTCGCGGTGCGCGGCATGCAGCCCGTTACGGTGGTGGCGGCGGCGCGCGCCAGCGGAAACTCGTGGAACCTCGATGGCGTCCGCCCCGAGGCAGTGCACCAGACACTTTACCTCGACGACATCTGGAACGGCTCCGACGCGATGGGCCGCCGCTACGAAGGCGCGGTCATCGTGCTGCCCGAGGTGACGATCGACGACCTCGACGGCCGCCCGCTCGCCCGGCTCGCCGCTGACCTTCGCCTGTCCGAGCTGGGAAACCACTACCTGCGACTGCGGGCCGACCTGCGCGAGGTGTCCGCGCACGACCTGTACGGGGCGATGCTGCGCTCCGCGCCCGAGCATGCTGAGGTGCGGGTGCGCTGTGGCGGCAGCGACCGGATGTGGCCGCGGCTGTCCGCGTTCGCGGTCGACGTGATCGACTCGGTGGGCGAGTGGCTGGGGCCGCCGGCCGCGGTCAGCGTCCGGCCCGGCATGTTCCACGTGCTCGTCACCGTGTTGGAGGCATCACTGAGTGCCGGCCCCGACGCGCCGCGACACCGCCGCCGGCCGGTCCGTACGACGGAGGAGCTGCTCGGGGCAGTCGGGGGTGGGGTGCTCCAGCAACCGGTACCCAACATCATCGGCGCGCCGGTCGAGTGGGTCCACTACGCGGGGCGCTGCGACGACCTCACCGCCGAGGTGGGCGGGCGGCGCGACGAGCTGATCGGGCAGACCTGCAACACGACCGTCATCGCCGCGCTCGGCTCGCCGGCGTACTGCATCAGTACCCGGCTGACCGTGGCGGAGTTCGTGGCCTCGCTGGAGGGCTTGTTCGCCGGCTGGTTCGACGCGCTGGCCATCGTCTTGGATCGGGTGACGAAGCAGGCTGGCTGGTCCGGCTCCGACGCGGTCGACGATGTGGAGGAGCTGACCCGCCGGGCGCAGCTGCTGGAAGAGGAGCAGATGCGGCTGTACACGTTCGCCGCCGACGCTCGATCCACGCTCGACCTGATCCGGTCGCCGGCGCTGGTGGCCTCGCCGCTGGTCTCCCGGGAGCTGCTGGCGTTGCTGCGCGCGTCGAGCTTCGACCGGCGGGAGGCGGAGCTGAGCCGCAACATCGACGCGGTGCTCGACGAGCGCTTGGGCTACTGGCTCGACGCCCTGGTGCGCCGCCGCCGCGAGAAGGAGGCACAGCAGGCGCGCGACCGCGAGCGTAGGCAGCGGGTGCGGCTGGACACGATGCTCGCGGTCATCGCCGCCGTCGGCATCTCCGGCCTCGGCCAGATCGCCCAGGCCGGGTACGACCTCCGCCGGCTCGACGCGCTCACGGTCATCATCGTGATCGTCACCATCTGCGTGCTTGTGGGCGCGGTGGCGGGGTGGTGGTCGAGCGACTTCGCCCGGCCGCGGTCCCGGCAGCGCCGCGGCCCCGAGGCCGCCCACGACCGGTCAGGCGCCGGCTACCAGCCCGGTCCGGCCGACGACGGATGAGGGTCGGGCTGCGACAGCGGCAGCGCCGCCGGGTCGTCGAGCGGTAGCAGCGGTACTCCCTCGGGCCGGTCGAGGCAGCGCCACAGTGCCGTGCTCGCCGGGTCGTCCCCGACGGCGCCCTCGGTGGCGGTGAAATATCGGGTCAGCAACCGCCGGACCGGCTCGGGCGCCACCGTACCGACGCGGCGGCCGGCCCCCGTGCTCGTCAGCGCGAGCGCTACGAGGACCAAGCCGTACACCCGGTGCCGGCCGGGTGCCAGTGCCGGCTGGAAGTACGGCAGATCGAGGGCCCGGCCGCCGTGGCGGGCGTAGAAACGCAGCCGGGCCACGGGATCGCCGTACGCCTCGCTCGCCGGGTGCGCCGCCGGGTGCTCCACCTCGGCGAGCAGCGCGCAGCCGCCTACCCGGGGCAGCCACACGTCGCGGGAGCGTGCCAGCAGCGCCCCGCCGAGCCCGGCACCGCGGTACCCGGGCCGGACCGCCAGGTAGGACAGCAGCAGCACGTCGCTCGATGCCGACCAGGTGCCGATCGCGACGGCCAGCGGCCGGCCGTGGTCGTCGAGGATCGCGGCGCCGAGGCTGCCGGCCGCGAGGTCGTCGCGCAGGTCCTCGGCCGTCATCAGCTCGTCGCCCGGGAACGACGCCGCCAGGATCTCATCGTACGCAGTGTCGAGAAGCGGGCCGGGACCGGTTATCTCGGCCACGCGCATGCCCTGCCCCCTCCACCGTGCCGCCGTGCCGCCGTCGGGATCATTATGCTGCGGCCGGCCGCCGTCCAGGGTAGGTGTTGGAGCTGGCCCGTGGGCGGGGCAGCGACTGGGCACTGACGCGGATGCGGTCCAGCCGGCCGAGCCGGTCCGGCTGTCGCGGCGGTTCGGCTCAGGTGGCGCGGGCGAACCGACGGCTGGCCAGCGCCAGGGCGGCCGCGGTGAACGCTGCCACCAGGCCGAGCTCGAACGGCAACGGCGGGTGCCAGCCACCCCAGGACACTGGCTCGGACAGCGTGGACCCCGATCCCAGCCGTGCATCTGTAGTGCGGCGCATCGCGTCGACGGCGTAGGTCAGCGGGTTGGCCAGGGTGAGCGCGGCCATCCAGCCGGGCATGGCGCTGACCGGGAACATCAGCCCGGACAGGAACAGCATCGGGGTCATCAGCACGCTCAGCACCGTGTTGAAGGTGCGCATCCGGCGGATGGTCACCGCGATCACCGCGCCGAGCACGGTCATCGCCAGCGCGGTCAGCAGCAGCTCAGCCAGCAGCAGGGCGAACAGGTCGCCCCGGTACGGCACGTGCACCAGGCCGGCGCTGGCCAGCACCATCGTGCCAGTGGCGGTGGCCACTGTGGCACCGCCCAGGCATTTGCCGGTCAGCACCGTGCCGCGGCGTACCGGCGCGACCAGCATCTCCCGCAGGAAGCCGCTCTGCCGGTCCCAGACGATCGAGGCCCCGACCGAGATCGCCGGCGCCTGCGCGGCCATCACCAGCACGCCCGGGAACAAGAAGACGAGGTAGTCCACCGCGGGCCGCCCCCCGCCGCCGGAGCCAGCGAACAGCCGGGCCAACCCGATGCCGAGGACGAACAGGAACAGCATCGGCTGCAGCAGTGACACCGCGGCGCTGGTCGGGTCACGGACGAAGTGGAGCAGCTCACGCCGCCACACCATCCGGGCGGCCCGCAGCTCGGCTCCCAGCGCGGCCAGCCCGGCCGGTGGTTCGGGCGCGGTGTCGAGCGGTACGGCGGCGGTGGGGCGCTGGACCTCGGTCATGGGGGTCATGCGCTGCCTCCAGCCGGCCTGATGGGGTGCCCGGTGTAGTGCAGGAACACCTCGTCCAGGCTGGGTCGGGTGACCGTCACCTCGTGGATGGGCACGTCCAGCCCGGCGCACAGCCGGGGTACCAGCCGGGCGCCGTCCTCGGCCTGCACGGACACCCCCTGCGGCCCGAGGGTGGCAGCCAGGCCGAACCGGGCCCGCAGCTCTGCTGCCGCCGCGATGTCGTCGCCGGTCCGTAGCTGCACCCGATCGGCGCCGAGCACCGCCTTCAGCGCGGCAGGGGTGCCCTCGACGACGACACGACCGCCGTCCACGATGGCGATCCGGTCGCACTGCTCGGCCTCGTCCAGATAGTGCGTGGTAAGAAACAAGGTGGTGGCCTCCCGCTCGCGCACCGCACGCAGGTACGCCCAGACCTGGCTACGTGCCTGCGGGTCGAGGCCGACCGTGGGCTCGTCCAGGAACAGCACCCGGGGGTGGTGCAGCAGCCCGCGGGCGATCTCCAGCCGGCGCTGCATGCCGCCGGACAGGGTGCGCACCAGGTCGTCGCGCCGGTCGGCCAGCCCGACCAGGGCGAGCATCGCGTCGATGCGCGCCGGCAGGGTGGCGGTGGGCAGCGCGTAGAGGTCGGCGTGGAAGCGCAGGTTCTCCGCCGCGGTCAGGTCGCCGTCCAGCGTGGTCTCCTGAAACACCAGCCCGAGGCTGCGTCGCACTCGACCGGGCGCCCGCCGGGTGTCGTGGCCTGCGATCTCGATCCGGCCCGCGGTGGGCACCGCCAGGGTGCACAGCATGGCGATCATGGTCGTCTTACCGGCGCCGTTCGGTCCGAGGAAGCCGAAGATCTCGCCCTGCGCGATGGTCAGGTCGATGCCGCGTACCGCCTCCACCTCCGGGTACGCCTTGCGCACGCCGACCGCGCGGATCGCCGGCACACTCACCGGATCCGGTCCATCCAGTGCTCGGGGACGACGAAGCCGAAGCTCCACCGGTGCCGCGCCGTCGGGTTGACGATGCAGTGCCAGAACAGCCGGTCCGGGTCCTGTTCGGCTTTGAAGAACCGGACGATCCGTCGGCTCTCCCGCAGTGTCACCAGCTCCCCCGTGTGCGGGTTCATGTACCGGAAGAACGACGTGTCCGCGGGGCCGGCGAAGTCGGCGTCGAGGTCGATGACGTACATCCGCCAGCCTGGCTGCGTCTCGTTGGTGTGCCACAGCCGGTAGCTGCGGGGCGGATACCACATGCTCCCGGAGAACCGGACCTCACTGCCGAAAACCTGCTCCAGCGCGGCCACCGTGCGCACCTTGGCGTCGAAGTATCCGTCGTAGTCGGGGTGGTCGACGTGCTCGTCCAGGTTGACCAGATGGAAGTCGCGCCGCGGCGCATCCGGGCCGGCGTCCGGGTCGCGCCAGCCGGCTGCGGCCATCCCCCGGTGCCAGCGCTGGAACTCCGGGTCCGCCGGGGACTGCGAGGTGGAGCGTAGGTCCTCCTCCCGAAAGCTTCGGTCGAACTCGGCCAGGTCCACGCTCGGCGGGCTTACCCGCAGCCGGGGCAGCTCGGCCAGCACCGGCGCCAGCGCCGGCACGTCCGCCAGCTTGTACTCGTAGTGGTAAAAGGTCGCGTCCGCGACGGGCGCGGGATCCGGTGCCGGGGGTGACGCGGCGTCGGCCGGGCGGCTGAACGTCGATGACGCCTTCGCCAGGTCCTCGATGTCGAAGGTGTAGCCGTGCCGGCGGCCGAGCTGGACCAGCTCGCCGGCACCGGTCATCGCCTTGAGCTGGCGGGCGATGCTGGTCGAGCCGTATGCCTCGCGTAGGAACGTCGTACAGGATTGGACGGACATGATCGGTCCTCCTCAGGTGACGGGGTTCGGTCAGGTATCCGTGGGCGGGTCCAGCAGCAGTACCGACGGGACGGCGTCGGGACGGGCAAGCCGGAGGAAGTGCATTCCGAAGCCGGCCATGCCGACCATCAGCCCGGGGAAGAAGCCGGCCGTGCTCGCGGCGGCTCCTGCCTGCGCCTCGTCGAGGTTGCGCCACTGGGCCTGCACCTGGACGTTGGCCTCGAGCTGGAACGCCGGCTCGTCCCGCAGCCGAGCGAACCGCAGCAGCAGCTCGGCGTTACCGGCCCGACCGTGGCACAGGGTGTCGTTCATCAGCCGGGGGAAGTTGCGCATCGTGGTGGCCAGCCCTTGGTGGGCCTCCCGCAGCAGCAGGTCATCGTCCCGGCCGAGGAGCGCCCAGCTACTGATCCGGCTCAGCCCGATCCCGGCCGCCCCGTTACACCAGGCGTTGGCGAAGTGCCGGCCGTTGCGGACGGTGCCGTCCGGGCTGGTCCGCAGGTCGTACCAGTCCTGCTCCATCTCGTCGAAGTACCGGGTCTCGTAGGCGAACGCCTGGCGGCCGGCGGCCAGGTAGTCCGGCCGGTCGGTGCGGCAGCCCAGCGTGATCAGCGCCCAGCCGATGCCCGCGGTGCCGTGCGCGAAGCCGGTCAGGTTGGCCACCGCTTCGCCCGGGTCGGCCAGTGGCCAGCTCAGCGCGTCGCCATCCGCCTCGGCGCACCGCAGCAGGTGCTCGGCGCAGTGGTGGGCTAGGTCCAGGCCCTGCCCGCCGGTCCGGTCTGCCAGCGCGAGCAGCACCGGTACCAGTCCGGCCGAGCCGCCGAGCACGTCGAAACGCTTGTCGCTGGCAACCAGCGGCGGCAGGTTGCGGCTGAGCCGCACGGCCCGGTCGAGCAGCGCGTCGTCCCGCCACAGCCGGTGCAGGTGCAGCAGCAGGTAGATCACCCCGCCGGCGCCCTGGAACACTCCGAGCCGCTGCCGATCGTAGTGATCGAGGGTATGCGCCAGGGCCCGTTCCGCTGCCTGCCGGAAGTCCGGGTGCGGTGCCAGGTGGTCCAGGTAGGCCAGGAACAGCGCGATGCCGGCTGAGCCGTGGTAGAGGTCGGCCTCCACGTCGGCCTCGACGATGCCGTCGCCGGTGAGCTGGTACGAGGTCCACGGTGCCGGCGCCGACGGGTCGCAGAGCAGGTCGCACAGCCGGCGGCCGACCCGCACGGCGTAGTCCAGGCAGGCGGCCACGAAGGCCGGGCTGCTCACCTCGGCGGTGCACAGGCTCGCGGCGATATACCGCCCCTGCCGCTCCCGGTTGTCCTCCGACAACCACCGGATCCGGTCCGCGGCGTGCTCCAGCGGCGAAGTCTCCAGGTAGGCTGGTACGTCGCCGTAGTGGTCGTGCACCAGGTGGTCGCCCTCCGCGGGCGCGGTGAAGATCGGCACGTCCAGCCGCCACATTGAGGTCAGCTCCCGGTCGGCGAGGATGCCCTCGTGGTCCCAGTTGCGCGGGAAGGTGCGCACGGTGTTGGCCAGCAGGTCCACCTCCAGCGGCTCCATCAGGCACTTCGGGTGCCGCGCGGACATCAGGAGCTGCGAGTACACCTGGGTGCCCCAGTTGATGAACCGCACCGACGCCCCGGCGAAGCTCTTGGCCAAATGGCTGACCGCCTCCTCCGGTTGCTGCTGGAACCACCCGTACACCCGGCCGAAGCCAGCCGTGATCGAGCCGGCGAAGTCCTCGGGCTGCATCAGCCGGTCGCCGAGGAAGACCCGGTTGGACCGGTCCGGCTCAACATGCACGCCGGCCCGGTACGTGACTGCCGCCCCGAAGGTGCCCCGCCGGTCGTTGAGCTGCGGCACCGGGATCGGCAGGTCATACCCCTCGCCGCCGGCGTACCCGCTGATCCGCATCTCGCCCGGCGCGGCGCCGGCCGCCGCCACCGCGCCCCGCGGCCACTCCAGCAGCCCCGTCCGGAACACCGAGTCGAGCAGCGTGCCTGGCGGCCGCGCCTGGCCGCGGGGCAGCACCCCGAGCGCGGTCTCACAGTCGCAGACGTAGGCGTGCCCGTCCGCCACCAGCACATTCTCGAAGTGCAGGTCGCCGCCGCCGAGCACATAGAAGATGGCCAGGTAGCCGCCCAGCTCGGCGTAGACCTCCGCGACCTGCGCGCGGGTGCCGACCCGGTTGCGGCCGGCCGGCACCAGCGCCTCATAGCCGTACCCGTCGCGGGGCAGCACAGTGCGGGTGGCGAAGCCAACCACCCCGTCGGCGGCCAGCCGGCCGAGCAGGCCCTGCATCGCCGACTCGGCCCGGATGCAACGCGGCTTGTAAACGAACGTCGCGGTGCCGCCGCCGGCCAGCTCGACGTCCACCATCGCCACGCTGCGGGCGGCGGCGTGGTAGTCGGACCGCCCCGGCCGCACCGACCGGAACGCCGTGACTCGCCGCCCGAAGAACGCCTCCCCGATGGCGTCGGCGTCGGCGGCGAGGTGCTCGATGATCTCCCGGCCGTAGTCGGCGAGCAACCGGGCCAGGTGCGCCAGCCACCGGCCCAGTACCGGGAAGGTGAGGTAGAAGCGGTGGTACGCCGCGCCGTCCCGGAAGGTCGCGTTGAGGTAGTCGAGGTACGTGGTCGCAGTCGCGGTGGCCGGGTCGATGCCCTGCATGGCGCAGTACACCTTTGCGTCGGTCTCTACTGCCCAGGCCAGCGGCAGCTCGAACCGGTTGAGCAGGTGCTCCTGCAGGTCATCCACCACCCGCCGGTCCACCAAGCCACCGGTCCCCTGCCGAGCCTCCTCCAGCTCCCGGCTGAGCCACCCCAGGAACGGCTCCGCAGCCTTGGCCAGCCGGCCGTGGTATGCCTCGTCCCGTCGCCAGCACGCGTCGCCGTCGGGTTCGGTGTCGTCGAAGCTCGCCAGCGCTGCCTGGTACGTGGGCAACCAGGCACGGTGCGTCTCGACGAGCAGCCCGGCGAGCCTGGCGGCACCGGGCAGCCATGACTCGTAGTGCCGGTAGGCCGTCAGGATGTCGACCAGGTCGTCCCGGGTGTACCGGGCCGGCGTCGAGCGGTGCAGCGACTCCTTGTGGAACTTCTCTGCAAGCTTGCTGGCTAGCTTGTCGATCTTCCACCTGCTGAACGCGTCGAGCGCGCCACCTTCGCCCGGCGGGTCATCGGCGGCACGCAGCGCGGCCACGATGCGCACCCGCTCGGACAGGTTGCTGGCGCGGCCGGCGATGTCCAGTGGGACGCGGCTGTCCATGGCTGGTGAAACTCCTTCCGGACCGGGTGGCGGCAGTCGAGCGATGGCGGCCGGGTGATGGGCCGGCGGTTGCCGACCCACCACCGTCAGCCGTTAGCCGGAGACCGTTCGGGCACCGGCCCGGCTACCGGCTGCCTACTTGGTCGTGCCGTCGCAGACGATCGTGAACGGGCCGAAGCTGCAGCTGGTCGCGCACGCGTAGATCTCCGTAGCGGTGACGCCCTCGGTCCAGAAGTCCAGCGACTCCTGGTCAGGCTGCTGGACCGGAGCCGGCAGCGAGCCGACAGCGACGCCGAAGGCGCCCGGGTGGGCCAACAGATCGCCCCGGAACTCGCTGTCAGCGGCGGCCTGGTGCATCATCGTGGCGGTCATTGATTCCTCCTGAACACATCGTGCTGACGGATATTTACGGCGTTCTTTCGGGGACCACCTTCAGGCCGGTCTGCTCCTCGATGTCGAGCAGCTCCCGTATGGCGGTCCCCATGTTCTCGCTGTTGTTCTGCCAGTCGACCAGCTCCTTCTCCTTGGCGGAAATGCCGTCCTGCAGCCAGATGGACTCCAGCCACGCCTTGACGGAATGCGGGTGCAGATCGGTCACCGGTGCGACCCGGGCGAGCACTGGTTCCTCGGGTAGGGCAAGCGCCATCGCGAGCAGTTCCTGTAGTTTGCCGTCGGGCGGCGTCAGCGCGCAGAGCATCATCAGATGCTGGACCTGCCGGATCGTGTCGACGCCCGGGTAGATCGTGGGACCCTTTACGCTCATAGCGACCTTCCTAGTCCGGGTTCATGTGTGCTCCGCCGCGAATGGCAGATCAGGTGCCGTTGCTGCATGCCGACGATGGTCGGGCCCGGTCACCCGCCGGTCACGGCTGGCTGACCCGCCGGTCACGCGCCGCGCGACCGGCGAGTGACCGGTGCCGGCGAGCTCAGTCGCGGGGGCTCGGGCGGGTCGCCGCGAGGAGGTCGCGCAGTGGGATGGCGTACAGCTCCGGGTTGTCTCCGGCGATGGCGAGCGCGGCGCGCAAGCTGTCCGCCTCCACGTCCAGCCAGGTCGCGGCCTGCCGCTCATCGGCGAACGCGAGCGGTCGCACGCCCGGCGCCGGCTCGGGCAGCGCCGGCCACGGCGACGCGGGCTGGCACAGCCGGACCGCCGCCGTGGCGGTGTGCAGGTAGAAGTCCAGTAGCCGGCGGCGGGCCGCCTCCCGCAGTGCCGCGGGCTCGGCCGGCAGCGCCTGGCTGGACGCGTGCGCGCGGACCAGTCCCGGCAGCCGGTACCGACCGGGGCTGGGCTGCTGGAGCAGGTGCACGTCGACCAGATCCTCCAGCAGGTCCTCTACCGCGGGCAGCCGCCCGGAGGCCAGCGCGGCGGCCAGGTGCACGTCGAAGCTGTCGCCGGGGACGAGTCCGAGCAGCCGGAACAGCCGCTGCTGAGGGCAGGTCAGGTGCTGGTACGACAGCCCGAGCTCGGCGGCCACGCTGCGGTCTCCGGTAGCCAGCTCGGCCAGCCGGCGCTGCTCGTCGCGTAGCCGCCCGGCCAGGTGCACCACCCGCCACGCCGGCCGGTCCCGCAGCCGGGCGGCGGCGACCCGGATGGCCAGCGGCAGGTACCCGCACAGCCGCAGCACCTCCTGCAGCGCCTCCGCTTCGGCCTGCGGGTGCCCGGCGATTCGGTCCGCGCCGACGATCCGGGTGAACAGCTCGCTGGCCGCCGCAGGCGAGAGCACATCCAGGGTGTAGGTGTGCGTGGTGTCCAGGTCGGTCAGCCGCCGCCGGCTGGTGATCAGCACCAGGCAGCCCGCGCTGCCGGGCAACAGCGGCCGCACCTGGGCGGCGCTGGCGGTGTCGTCGAGCAGCACCAGCGCGCGGCGCCCGGCCAGCGCCGCGCGCCACAGCCCAGACCGCTCCTCGGGGGTGTCCGGGATCTGGTTGTCCGGCACGTTCAGCTTGCACAGCATGGTCTCCAGCGCGACGGCTGGCTCGGTGGGCTCGCGCCCGACGCTATGGCCGTGCAGGCCAAGGAACAGCTCGGCGTCGGGATACCGGTCGGTGAGGTGGCGGGCGGCGCGCACCGCGAACGCGGTCTTGCCGACGCCAGCCATCCCATTGATGGCGATGACGGTGGGTACCCCGTCCAGGCTGGCCGGCAGCCTGGCGAGCAGCGCCCGCAGGTCTTCCTCGCGACCCACCAGGTCGGGTACGTCGGCGGGCAGGTCGTTGCGCCCGATCGGCCCGGCCCGCGGTGTGCCGGGCGACATGGCGTACGTGGCCGGCGGCCGGCCGGCCGGGATCGGGACAGGCGGGATCGGCCCGACCGGCGCGGCGGCCGCCGCCCAGCCGGGGTTCCACGGCTCGGCCGCCGGTCTCAGCCGCGGGTCGTTGGTGAGCACGCCCTGGTGCAGCTCCCGCAGCCGCAGTCCGGGGTCGACGCCCAGCTCCTCGGCCAGCAGCTCGGCGACCTCCTGGTAGCACTCCAAAGCCTCGGCCTGCCGGCCCGCCTGGTACAACGCGAGCATGAGCTGCGCCCACAGCCCTTCCCGCAGTGGGTTGGCGGCGGTCAGCTCGCGCAGCTCGCCAATCAGGTCGCGGGGCTGGCCTAACCGCATGTCCGCGGCGATGCCGACCTCGACCGCGGCCAGCCGAAGCTCGTCCAGCGCCGGGACCAGGTCGCGGTGCAGCACCTCCGAGGGCACGTCCAGCAGCGGCGGGCCGCGCCACATCGCCAGCGCCTCGGCGGTCAGCTGGGACGCGCGCTCCGGCTCGGCAGCGGCGCTCGTGGCGGTGCGCACCAGCGCCCGGAAACGGTGCAGGTCCACCGCGTCCCGGCCGACCTCGATGAGGTATCCCTCGGGTCGGGTCTCGATCAGTCCCGCGCCGACAGACTCGCCCACCGTGCCGCGCAGCCGCATCACGTAGTTCTGCAGCGTGTTGCGGGCGCTGCGTGGTGGCGCGGTGTTCCATAGCCGGCCGACAAGCACCTCGACCGGGACGACCCGGTTCGCGTCGACGAGCAGCGCCGCCAGCAGTACCCGCTGCTTGGCCGCCCGGACCGGCACTGCCCTGCCGTGGTGCAGCACCTCCAGCGGTCCTAAGAGCCGGAACTCCAGCTCCCCCGTCATCCCTGTGCGCCCCCTCACCAGTCCCACGCGACCGGGAAGATTGACCTCCCCCGTCGGCCCTACCCACCTCCGCGCGAAATATTACCCTAGGTAAACAGATTGTTACTGGTCGAGACCATTTCCCGCCCGACACCCGCGGATCGGGCAGTGGCACGACGTGACTCTGACCCGAATCCGCGAGTGGTCGGATGGGTTGATCTTCGTGTGGTGTGGGTGGTCTTTGGGGTGTGGTTGTGGGTGGGGGTCATGCTGGTGGCCGGGGTGTCGGGTCGGGTGGTGGGTTGGGGTCGGTGGGCCGGGTGGTCAACCATGGGGCATGGCCACTTGCCGGGCCTGGCGCCGAGGCAGGGCGTGGGGGGTTGGGTGGCTGCTGTCCGGCGTGTTGCGCCGGTGCTTGCCGTGCGGCGGCCACCGTGTCGTGCTGTGTCATGCGGTTCGTTTTCGGTGTCGGTGGTGTCGGATAGGTTTGCGTTCGGGGTCGACTGATGGTGGGGGTAGGAGCTCGGGTAGTCCGTCTGCTGCTATGTGTACGTCCCAGCCGTTGTGGTGTACGGCGCGGTGGTGGTGTCCGCAGAGCAGGACGCCGTTGTTCTGGTCGGTTCTGCCGCCGTTGGCCCAGTGGGTGCAGTGGTGGACCTGGCACCACTGGTAGGGGCGGTCACAGCCGGGGAAGACACATCCGCGGTCGCGGAGGATGATGGCGCGGCGGGCCGCGCCGACATAATGGCGGGAGCCGCGGCCGAGGTCTAGCACCTGGCTTTCGCCGCTGAGGACGGCGGGGATGATGTTTGCGTCGCAGGCGAGGCGGCGGACCTGGCTGGCCGGGAGGATGTCGCCGGTGGGCAGCGTGCCGGCGCCGGTGGCGGCGGCGAGCT
>Ga0307470_10000615_pt1 | contig 16256 bp, 10 predicted proteins | sample atmos_gasesAM3C__FD_204565 | JGI IMG/M metagenome (GOLD analysis project Ga0307470, IMG submission 204565) | Hardwood forest soil microbial communities from Morgan-Monroe State Forest, Indiana, United States - atmos_gasesAM3C_05 | ecosystem: Environmental > Terrestrial > Soil > Temperate forest... | reverse complement strand
TCGAACCCAAAGGGTGAGAAGATCGGGTACTGGGTAGCGGCTGTGGCGTCGTTGGCCTTGAACTCGCGGGACAGGATGGTACTGTTCCTGAGGTTCGGGTAGCGGTTAAGCAGATTCACTGCCCCAATGTCGAACTTGAGGTGTTCACGTATCTGATAGCCCAAGTCGAGGTTCGTGATCGGCGTTACGCCGATATTGTCCTTGAAATATACGACATTTCCAGTCGGGCCATCGCCGTCGTCGTTCTCGTAGTCAGAGGTGGGACCGTAGATTTTTTCCAACAGACTGACCGACGCCTTGCCGTACGTCCAGTTGACGCCAAGATTGACCACGTACTTGGGGCTCGCCGTAGTCAGATCAGTAATCGCCGTTCGGTCGTAAAACGGCTGCCCGGCAAATTGAGCCGGTGTCGCCGGAAGCCTCGTGAGGACGGTGTCGTTATAGGTCGCCCCGATCGTGTAGTCAACGTGACCCAGGTCGTACTCGACCGGGAAATCGAACGTGAAGTCGGCGCCCCGAGTCCGGGTGTCGATGCCATTGGCGAAAACGTAGACGCCTGTCGTGCCCGTCGCCAAGACCGCCGGATCGAGTGCATTGCCATTCGCCTGGATGGCGGCATTGACGTACGGTGCGGCCGGGGTCGGCACGCCGTTGACCTGACCCAGAATTTCGCCGGTACCGACTATGCGGTTGGTGACTGTGATCTGGTAGAGGTCTAAGGTCATGCTCATGGCCGGCAGCGGCCTGAATACAAAACCCAAGCTGTAATTGACTGACTTCTCGGGTTGCAACCCGTTGCCGAGGCCGAGCAGCTTGCCGCCCGGTGAATCGGGCGGCAGCGTGACTGAGCATCCGCTTATTCCACAATTGGTCGCGGAGTAATACGCCTCAGCCAGCGTGGGCGCCCGGAAACCGTTGCTGATGGTGGCGCGCATGGCAAATTCAGGCGCGAAATCGTAGCGAGCAGTGAGCTTGCCGACCGTCGCGTCGCCGAAATCGCTGTAATGCTCGAATCGACCCGCGGCATCGACGCGCAGGCCCTCGATGGGTTTGGCTGCCAAATCGATATAGCCGGCTTCGTTCTTGCGATCGTGGTCGCCTGCATCCGTCGGCGTCAAACCTTCGAAGGACGATGCGCCGCCATCGATGTAGGAATTCGGATTGCCCGCGCCGATCTTATAGGTTTCACGACGGTACTCAGTCCCGAAGGCCACGTTCAAAGGCCCGGCAAGCCCAATGTTGAAGTCCCGATTGATATCGATCGTCGAGGTCCATTGCGTCGTCTTCAACAAGCCATCATAGAAGTTAGATGGGCTGGGCAGGCCGTTGGCCCCATACGCGTCACTGACGGAATCATTGGTAAATTGATCGACTTTATCGCCACCATAACTGCTGCTGACATCCCAGTTCCAGCCGGCGACCGCGCCTTTCAAACCGGCCGTCACCTGGTAGTCCGTCTCTTCGATGGCTTCTTGGGGGTTGAAGCCGAAGGGAAACGGATAGGTGGTGACGCCGGTCAAGGGATTGGTGTAGCTGACCCGTTGAGGGGTGCGATAGTTCTCATAGGATGCCGCGTGTTTGTCGCCGTAACTTGCGGTCAAATAAAACTCCGTGCCCCCGCCGAGTTGAAATCCGGAGTTGAGCATCGCCAGCTTGGTGTGGGTTTCGGCGTCACCCTCGATCATGTTTAGATACGGATAACCGGGAACCTGCGTCATGTTCGAGTTGGGATAGGTGCCGAGGGCGAGGATCGCCGGGGGATCGATGCCCGACCGATTGCTGTGACCGTGATTGCGCGTTTCTCCAGTGATATTCAAATAGCTGCCGTCCAGAGGCTCGAAGCCGGCATTTCCACTGACATCCCCGGTGTTGCCGCCGCCGTCATAGTATTTACCGTAGGTGCCGTCCAGTTTGCCGCCGCTGGAATTTTTCTTGAGGATGATGTTGATGACGCCCGCGATGGCGTCAGTGCCGTACTGCGCGGCCGCACCTTCCGTCAGCACTTCGATGTGATCGACCGCATCCAGGGGAATAAAATTCAAGTCGACACCAGCCCCGCCTTGATAGGGCGAACCGGAATCCACGGCGAGATTGGCGGTCGTGTGCCGCCGTTTACCGTTGACCAGCACCAAGACATGATTGGGACTCAAGCCGCGTAGTCTTGCCAGCAACGTCTGGCCAGCCTGGTCGAAGCCGAAGGCCTCCATTTGCAAAGAGGGTACGAGCTGCGCCAAGGCGCTCATGAGATCCGGCGCTCCGGAAGACTGAAGTGCTGCACTGCTCACGATTTGAATCGGGGCGGGACTGTCAATGGCGGCCAAGCCGCTTTGGCGCGTTCCGGTGACGACCACTTCTTGCAGATCGGAGCTTGGTGCGGTGGTCGCATCCGCAGCTGCGGCGAGACTTGGTGCTACATACAACGCAGGAACTGCGATCGCGAACGTCAGCGCTGCGAGCACGGTCATGCTCTTTTGCGTCCAAGTTGAACTTACGGTCATGTAGATCTCCCAGCGCCGGTTCGACCGGCAAAATGTTGTTTTTGCACCCACAATCTTCGACTCAACCGAGTGCCGTCTCTTGAGCACAGCTTTCCACTTAGACTTAGCGTCGAATGGTAGCGCTCCCATCCTACCCGTTGCCATTCGTATGTCAAGCGTGATAGTCGGCTCGGCTTGCTTCCCGAAATACCAAACCTCGTTGATAGATCGACCACCGTGAGTGCGCATGATGATGGGCACGACCGTCTCGTACCGGACCCCGCGGGTATAGAGCTCCGGATAATCGCCGTTGCCGCCCACGGTGGCCCTGGCGTCGGAACGGTCCAGCGACGGGGGTCGCCCTCGTCTTTTTTGTTTCTGTCAGTATTTGCAGTGTCGCGCGATGATGCTCTCGGCGAGTTCCTGACGACCGGAGCGCGGCCTGGGATCAAAACCCTGTTCGGCCGCATAATCGGCGAGCGCACTCAAGGTGAATTCGCCGCCGTCGATGCGCCGTCCGAGTTCGCTGCCCCACTCCTGATAGCGCTCCTTCTGCAGGGCCCGCAGCTGCCCCTCGCTAACGATATCGGCGGCCGCCAACAGAGCCCGTGCGAGGGTGTCCACTCCGCCGATATGAGCCAGATACAGATCCGACGGATCCACCGACTGGCGCCGCAATTTAGCGTCAAAATTGAAGCCGCCGGTCGTGAAGCCGCCGTCCTCGACCAGCTGTACCAGCGCCGGCACCAATTCCTGCGCGTTGTTTGGAAACTGGTCGGTGTCCCAGCCGTTGCGTGGATCGCCGCGGTTAATGTCGATGGAGCCGAGTATTCCGTAGGCGCGCGCGGCGGCGACCTCGTGTTCGAAATCCAATCCTGCCAGCGTCGCGTGGTTGACTTCGATGTTGACCTTGACCTCCTTGGTCAACCCGTAGCGCTGCAGGAAAGCGAACACAGCGGCGGTATCGCGATCGTATTGATGCTTGGTGGGTTCAAACGGCTTGGGTTCGATCAGAATCGCACCCTTGAAGCCGATGCGGTGTTTGTGTTCGACGACCATGCTTAGAAAACGGCCATACTGGTCAAATTCCCGTACAAGATCCGTGTTCAACAGCGAGTCGTAGCCTTCACGCCCGCCCCACAGGACGTAGTTCTCGCCGCCCAACCGGTGCGTTGTCTCCAGACAGAACCGCACTTGGGCCGCCGCCCAGGCAAAGACCTGCGGGTCCGGGCTGGTGGCTGCGCCGCCGGCATAGCGTGGATGGCTGAACAGATTCGCGGTCCCCCATAAAAGTTTCACGCCCGTGGAGGCCATTTTTTCGATCATTCCGGCTTCTATGCGCCGCAGGTTCTTTTCGTGCTCGCGCACCGAACTGGCGGTAGCCATCGCATCCACATCATGAAACGTGAAATATGGCACTCCCAAACGCGCAAAGAAATCAAAGGCGGCATCGAGCTTTTCGTCCGCCATGGCCTGCGTGATCGCAGTTCCGAGCCAAGGCCGCGGCAACGTTCCAGCGCCGAAGATATCGGCACCGGGCCAATTGAATGAATGCCAATAGCAGACCGCGACTTTGAGCCAATCCTCCATCCGTTTGTTGAGCACCATTCGGCCTCGGTCGTAGGCGCGATAGGCGAACTCATTGCTCGAGTCGGTGCCACCGAACTGTACAGGTTCAATCTCTGAAAACAGACTCATGTTGCAAACTCCACGAAAGTATCTTTAAGGTCACGATAAAGCTTCACGAAAATGCGGCGGCGATCGGCAAGCAATGCGGACAGCTCGGCGTCCGGTTGAATCACGTGTGAGATCGGCGGCATGACGCACACCGCCTGCGGCGATTCGCCGGTTACGGCAAGACGCCCCAACCGCGCCGCACCCATCGCCGCGCCGATTTCGCTGCCGACCCGATATGTCAGCGGCCGATTGAGCGCCGAGGCGAGCAACTGTCCCCAATAGCCAAACCGCGCGCCGCCCCCGGTGACGCTGATCTCGCCGACTGCCCCGCCGTTCTCGAGCAGTACGTCCATTCCATCCGCAAAGGCAAACGCGACGCCCTCAAGGACTGCCAAGGCAAGATCGGCAGGCACGGTCTGCGAGTCCAAACCAAAAAAGACGCCGCGAGCATGCGCATCGTTGTAGGGAGTACGTTCGCCGGAGAGATAGGGCAGGAAATACGGCGTCGTTCGGCGCAAACCTCTCGCTTGCGCCGCGGCAACCAGGCGCTGCAGATCGGATTCTCCCGTCAGTTGCCCCACCCAATCCAGCGCGCTGGCGGCGCTCAACATCACGGACATTTGGTGCCAGCGGCTCGGCAGGCAATGACAGAAGGCATGCGCCGCTTTGTCCGGATTGGGACGAAATCGGTCCGTCACCACGAACAAGACGCCCGATGTGCCCAACGACAGGAATGACTGACCCGGCGCGATGACGCCCATGCCCACCGCACTTGCGGCATTGTCGCCGGCTCCGCCGGCGACGACGACCGGGGGCAACCGCAATTGCTCGGCCACTGTGGGCGTCAGGCTTCCCGAGGGTGCACTCCCCTCCACCAGCCGCGGCATATGCGAGCGATTAAGCCCGGTCGCCACGAGCATCTCGTCGGACCAATCCCGTCTGCCCACATCCAGCCAACCGGTTCCGGCCGCATCGGACATGTCACTCACTGCCTCGCCGATCAATTTCAATCGCACATAGTCCTTCGGCAGCAGCACGCATGCCGTGCGCGCAAAAATCTCCGGCTCGTGGCGAGACACCCAGAGCAGCTTCGGTGCCGTAAAGCCCGGCACCATGATGTTGCCCGTGATCGCGCGCGAACGCGGTTCTCGGCGTTCCAATTCCAGGCATTCGAGCGTCGCACGCCCGTCATTCCACAGTATCGCCGGACGCAAAGTCTTCCCGGACTGGTCCAGCAGCGTCGCGCCATGCATTTGTCCGGCGAGACCGACGGCGCGCACCGCGGCACGCGCTGCAGGCGGCAGAGTGACTATCGCAGCCACGGTCGCCAGCCACCAATCATGTGGGTCCTGTTCGGCAAACATCGGTCGCGGCCTCGCAACGGTGAGGGGCATCGCTGCCTGAGCCACGATCGATCCGCGTTCGTCGATCAGTACCGCCTTGACGCTCGAGGTACCGATGTCGATGCCTAGAAACACGTCAGGCCGCTCCGACCGCAAAGCTGACCTGAATCTCGAATCGTGCGCCCGGCTGCACCACTGTCGCTTCGTTCCGATTTAGTGCGCCGGCCGCCGCGCTCAGCGGCTCCACGCAGAAGAACTCGCGGCCCGATGGCGCATAGACGTGCAGGTAACGGCAGTTCGTCGCCCGAATGTCGACCCTGAGATCGGGCCAGCGGATGACCGCGGTACCGTTCCAGTGCGTAAAGCAATGATCGAGCGGCACCGCCGTGATCAATCTTGCCCGATCGAAGGACCAGTCGAGCGGTGTGGCGACCTCTTCGGTGGGCAGGGACGCGCTGTCGGTTAACCACACACTCGGGGTCTGTGCCTGCAGCTGCGCCTGATTCGGGTCACAAAAATACGGATGCAGTCCGAGCATCACCGGCATAGGTGAATGGGCAAGGTTCTCGATCGACAATCTGATCGACAGCGCACCTTGGCTCAGTTGCAAATGCTGTTCGGCCAGATAGTGCCACGGCCATTCGTCCGCGCCACCTTCGAACATCAGCGATGCACTCGATGCTGAGTTAGCAAAAACTTGCCATGGCGAACGCCAACCTTGGCCGTGCAGCGGGTGCGGATCCGCTCCCCAATTCCTAATCAGATGCACCGCGCGCGTGCCAAAGTTGAAGCGGCCGTTCGCAATCCGGTTGGCGTAGGGAACCATGGGGAAGCACGCCAGTGCGAATGGGTCAGTGCCGGCAATGCGAGGCGTCGGTCGGAAAATAGTTCGATCACGCCAGCTGAATTCCCGTATTGCGCCACCGCGCGCTGAATCCAAAGTCAGCTGCGTGTCCTCATGCCGAAGCACCAGATGAGCGCTGTCGACTTTCATGGCGCTGACCGGGGCGGACGCTCAAGATCGCGATCAGTGCGTCGCACCGCTGCAGTTACCGTCAGCCCGCAGAGGATTGTTTGATTGCCGCTCGATTGGGTATCGCGGCGGCGGCGGAACCGAGCGGCATATGCTCGCCGGGCGACCACAGGTGCTGAATGCCTTCGAGAGTACGGCGCTTGGTTTCCGGTACGTAAAAATACACAAATGCGGCGGCTAACACGCTCATACCGCCGTAAATCCAGTAGGCAAATCCGTGGTTGAAGGAAGCATTGAGCGTTGAATTGCCGTCCACGACCTTGAATGACCAGGACACGAGCAGATTGGCGATCCACTGCGCCGCGACTGCAATCGCCAACGCTTTGTTCTTTATCGAATTCGGGAACATCTCTGACAGCAGCACCCAAGTCACAGGTCCCCACGACAACGCAAATCCCGCGATGTAGACCACGACGGCGATCAGCGCGACGGTGCCCACAGCCTTAACTTGAAACAGAAATCCAAGCGTAATCATTGCCAGCGCCATCACCAAGCCGCCCCCAATTAACAGCGGCTTGCGGCCGAGCCGATCAACCGTGAGAATTGCGACCAGGGTGAAAATGACATTGGCGAGGCCGACGATTATCGTTTGCCACAAGGCGGTATCGGTGGTCGCGCCCATGTTCTTGAACATCAGCGGCGCGTAGTAGAGCACGGCGTTGATGCCGACGAATTGTTGGAACACCGAGAGCAGGATGCCCGCGACGATCACCAGCGAGCCAAACGCAAACAGGGGTGCGCCCGCAGGATGCGTTCGCACGACCAGAGTGGTTTCGATCTCGGCGATTGTCGTTCGTGCCTCGTCGATCCCGACCAGGCGCGTTAACACCACCAGAGCCTTTTCGCTGCGGCCCTTCATGACCAGCCACCGCGGCGTATCCGGAACAAGCAATAGCAGCAGCAGAAACAATAGCGCGGGAATGGCTTCCGATGCCAGCATGAGCCGCCAGCCGGTGGTTCTGATCCAAGCGTCGTCGCCTTGAGAGGCGATCGTCCAGTTCACAAAATAAACCAGCAACATGCCGAGCACGATCGAGAGTTGGTTGAACGAGACCAGGCGGCCGCGAATCTGGCTCGGAGCTATCTCGGCGATATAAAGGGGCGACAGCATCGATGCGATGCCGACTCCGACGCCGCACAGGATGCGATAAAAGATGAACGGGGTTAGCGCCTTCGGCCCCATTGCGCCGATCGGCCCCAAACCGATCTCGGGAAAGGCCGAGCCCACCGCGGAGATTAGGAACAACGCGCCGGCAACCAGCATGCCGCCTTTGCGCCCGATGGCGTTGGAGACCCATCCCGCAATGACTGCCCCAATGATGCAGCCGAACAGCGCACTCGATACGGTCCAGCCCGACAAGCTGCTTCGCGCAGTCTCGGACAAATGAAGTGGATCAATGAAGTTGGCGTCGATCGAGCCGACGGCGCCCGATATCACAGCCGTATCGTAGCCAAAGAGTAGTCCGCCCAGGGTTGCGACAAATGTCAGTCCGGTGACTAGCGATGCATTGCCTTGCGTCATGATCCCCCCTTCCCGTCCGATCACGAAGTTCCGGGGGCGGTATTGGTCGGTCCCCAAGGATTTATAATCAAGTCCTGAGTGTATATGGTAGCGCTATCTTGCCGCAAGTACCATGTATGCGCGCGATGCTGCCGGGGCTAGAAGATCTGCGGCAAGGCATATCAGCCTGTCACCGCCGCGCCGAAGACTCTCGTTTGACCAGCGAGAAATTCAGAAAGTGTTGCAGCGGCTCAAGGGTGCGGCCCGTGCTGCGAAGTCGAATTTCCTCCAACAGCAACTCCATGGCCTTGCGCGCCATAGCGGCGACGGGCTGTCGCACGGTCGTGAGGGCTGGCCAAATCGTCGTCGCCAGCGGCGTGTCATCGAACCCGACAATGGTCAGGTCAGCGGGCACGTCCAAATGTAGCCGATGCGCCACGGCAACGGCAGCCGCAGCCATGTCATCGTTGCTCGCAAATATCGCGCTCGGATGATCGCCCACGGTAAGCAATTTCTCGGCCGCGACCAGACCCGAGCGATAGCTGAAGGACCCTTGTTTAACCCAATCCCTGCGTACCTCCAATTTGGCCTCATGCATTGCGGCCGCAAATCCTGCGTAGCGTTGGCCGCTGGCCGTCTGGTTCGGAGCACCGAGAATAAAGCCGATCTTTTGGTGACCCAATGACAACAGGTAGCGTGTCATCGCGGCGGCGGCCTCGTAATCGTTGATGCGCACCGACAGGCCTTCTGCTTCCGGGCGTCCGGTTGCCACGGCAATGAATGGAATCTTGGCGGCGCGCAATGCCTCCAGCGCCACCTTCGAGTCCGAGAGCGGCGGCGGCAGGATTATTCCGCCGACGCCATCGCGCAGAAGTTTCTCGATCACCGTTTGCTCGCTTCGAGCCCCACATTTTTCCAGGATGATCTGGCATCCGGCGCGGCTGCTTTGTTCCAATACACCGACCAACAATTCGTTTAGGTAGGCGGAGCTCGGATTGTTGTACAAAAGGCCAATATGAACACTGGCAGCCTTGGCCAGATTGCGTGCTGCCACGTTCGGTGAATAGCCGAGTTCCTTGATCGCGGCTTCCACACGCCGCCTCGTCTCTGCGCTGACTTTCGCGTCGCCACTGAGGACACGCGAGACAGTCATTGGCGCGACGCCGATATGCCTGGCCACTTCGTGCATCGTCACCGCGCTGCGACGACGTCTTGTTTTTGCTTTTTTCACAACCCTCTCCGGTAGCGGTTTGTCGCCACTACTTGCCCCCTAATACGCACTTGTCTGCGCTGACGATAGTCGATCAATTCCTGGATTCATTCTATCCTCCAACAGCCCTGAGCGCAGGCTATCGATGCCGCTGCACCTTGCCCCTGGGATCGGTGCTCGGCGGTGGGCGAAAAGAAAGAGGGGCAGCGAGAGGGAGCGATTTCGCCATGCTTGACATACAAAAGCTAGCAGATAATATGGGAGCGCTATCATAGCAAAGTTTATTTATACAAATCAGGCTTGCGCTTGAGCAGGCGGCCGATTCCTTCGTAAAGGTGACCAGGTGGTAGAGGAAGGCAAGCGCCTGCGCAGCACGCGCAGTTACGGACCGAAAACCAAAGATGGGTTCATTCACCGTAGCTGGATGAAGAGCGAGGGACTGCCGGACAATGTCTTTGACGGCCGGCCCGTAATCGGGATCTGCAGTACCTGGTCAGAACTCACTCCGTGCAATGCCGGTTTGCGCGATATTGCCGATTACGTCAAGCGCGGTGTCTGGGAGGCCGGCGGCCTGCCGCTCGAGTTCCCGGTCATGTCGCTCGGCGAAACTCAGATGCGGCCCACCGCGATGCTGTTTCGCAATCTTTTGGCCATGGAGACCGAGGAGGCCATCCGCGCCAACCCGATCGACGCCGTGGTGCTGCTTGGCGGCTGCGATAAGACCACCCCAGGTCAACTCATGGGTGCGGCCAGTGTCGATCTGCCCACCATCGTGGTCTCCACCGGTCCGATGCTGAGCGGCAAGTTTCGCGGTCACGATATCGGCTCCGGGACCGATGTCTGGAAGTTCAGCGAAGCAGTACGCGCCGGCGAGATGTCCATGCGCGAATTCCTCTCTGCCGAGAGCGGTATGTCCCGTAGCCCCGGTACTTGCATGACGATGGGCACCGCCTCGAGCATGGCAAGCATGGTGGAAGCCATGGGGCTGACCCTTCCCCATAACGCCACGATTCCGGCGGTCGACTCGCGTCGCCGTGTCCTGGCCCAGGAAAGCGGGCGATTGATCGTGACCATGGCTCGCGAGGATCGGCGCCTCTCCAAAGTCCTCACGCGTGCCTCTTTTGAAAATGCCGTGCGCACCTTAGCCGCCATCGGCGGCTCAACCAATATCGTGTTGCACCTACTCGCAATTGCTGGACGATTAAGCGTACCACTGACGCTTGAGGACTTTGACCACCTCTCGAAGGACGTGCCGTTGCTGGTGGATCTGCAGCCGTCGGGCCGCTTCCTGATGGAAGATTGGCACTACGCCGGCGGCCTGCCGGCCGTGCTCAAGGAACTGACGTCTCTGCTACATCTGGACACCACCACTGTAAGCGGCGTCTCTGTGGGCGAGCGCATCCGCGAAGCAGAGTGCTTCAATCGGGAAGTCATCCGGCCCCTGAGTGAGCCGGCCAACGCGCAGTCCGGCATCTGGGTCTTGCATGGCAACTTATGTCCTGGGGGGGCCGTCATGAAGCCCAGCGCTGCCTCGAGCGCGCTCTATCGGCATCGCGGGCGTGCGGTCGTGTTTGAATCGATCGAGGATTACAAGGCGCGCATCGATGATGCGGCGCTGGAGGTCGATGAGAATTCCGTGCTGGTTCTCAAAGGGTGCGGACCGCGCGGATATCCGGGCATGCCGGAGGTCGGCAATATGGCCCTTCCCCAAAAACTACTCGCTCGCGGATTCAGGGATATGGTGCGCATCTCCGACGCCCGTATGAGCGGAACCGCATTTGGCACGGTGATCCTGCATGTGGCGCCGGAATCCGCCGCCGGCGGTCCGTTGGCCGTTGTGCGAACCGGGGATGAGATTCTGCTCGATGGGCCTGCACGTAAGCTCGAATTGCTGGTCTCGGATGCGGAACTCCATGGGCGGCTGGAGATTTGGCGGCAGGTGACAGCCGCTTCACCCTACACGCGGGGCTACTACCAGCTCTACCAACAGCATGTCTTACAGGCCGACCGGGGCTGCGACTTCGATTTCCTCGTGGGCGCGAGCGGCTCTCTGGTCGAGCGAGAATCGCACTGATGACCGGCGCACCCTTCGCCGATCCGATTGACCGAGCGAGCCTGATCGTGAACCGTGACGATGCCCACGCCTACGACGCCGTGGTGCCGCCCATCGTGCAGTCCTCGTTGTTTACCTTCCCGTCGTACGAGGAATTGGAGGCAACCTTCAAGGGAGAGAAAGTTCGCCCGATCTACAGCCGCGGCCTCAATCCGACGGTTCAGCAGTTGGAGGCCAAGCTCGCAGCTCTCGAGGCCACCGACGAGGCCGTCGGCTTCGCCAGCGGCATGGCGGCGATCTCCTCGACGGTGATGACATTCGTAAAGCCAGGCGATCGCATAGTCTGTGTGCGTCACATCTATCCCGATGCCTATCGCCTGTTCGAGACGCTGCTCAAGCGCTGGAATATTGCCGTCACCTATGTGGATGGCGCCGACGCGGAAGCCGTCGAGGCGGCGCTGCCCGGGGCCACGGTGTTTTATATGGAGAGCCCGACCAGCTGGATGATGCAGGCGCATGATGTCGCCGCGCTCGCCGCACTGGCTCGAAAGCATCGGGTCCTCAGCGTCATCGATAACAGCTGGGCCTCCCCAGTGTTCCAGCAGCCGATCACGCTCGGGGTAGATTTGGTGCTGCATTCGGCCTCCAAATACATTGGCGGCCACAGCGATACGGTGGCCGGCGCGGTAGCCGGCCGGGCCGAGCTGGCCGCCCAAATCCGCAACACTACCTGCCCGTATCTGGGCGGCAAGCTCTCACCTTTTGAGGCCTGGCTGCTCTTGCGCGGTCTGCGCACCCTGCCTATGCGCATGCGCGCCCATGAGGCAGCGGCCTTGACGATTGCCGGGCGCCTGGGCGAACACCCGCACGTAACCGCCGTCCATCATCCGGCGCTGGGCAAGCGCCTTCCGCGCGGCCTGCAGGGCACCTCGGGACTGTTCTCATTCGTTTTGGGCAACGGCGTGGACATCCCGACGTTCTGCAATCAGCTGCGGATCTTCAAGATGGGCGTGAGCTGGGGTGGACACGAAAGTCTGGTGATGCCGGCGCTCGTCACGCGTGTGCAGGCGGCCGGGCCGAACTCCGCGGTCGACTTCGGTGTGCCCGAGCGCGTGGTGCGATTGCATATCGGTCTCGAGGGGGTGGACGCGCTATGGGACGATCTGCATGCGGCCATTCGCGCCAGTTTGAAGCGGGCCCGCTCATGAGGCCGGCACTGTGGCTTGCCGCCGGCGCCTTGGGGCTTGGCTTGTCGCCCTCCGCTGAGGCAACTACGACCCTAAAGCTGGTCGAGGTAATCACCAGCCCCGAGCGCACCGAGACCCTCAAGAGCATCGTCAAGACTTTCGAGGACGCCAACCCTGACGTACGGGTCGAAATCACTTCCCTGCCCTGGGGTCCATCCTTCGAAAAACTCGCGACCATGGTCGCCGCCGGCGACACGCCCGATGTGGTCGAAATGCCCGACGTATGGCTGGCGCTCTACGCCAACAATGCCGCGCTCGAGAGCCTCGAACCGTATCTGAAGACCTGGCCGCACACGGGTGAATTGAACCAACGGACACTACAGTTGGGCCGGGTGGTCCGGAACACCGCCTATATGCTGCCTTTCGGGTTTTATCTACGGGCGCTCTACTACAACAAGAAGCTGTTTGCCGCAGCAGGCGTCAGCGCCCCGCCCCGGACTCTCGATGAGTTTGTCGCGGTCTCGAAGAAGGTGTCGAGCCTGCCGGGAAAATATGGGTATTGCCTGCGCGGCGGCGCCGGCGGAGTCAACGCCTGGATGATGTTCGGTGCCCTTGCCAATGGCTCGGATGTGTTTTTCAAAACCGACGGCAGTTCGACCTTTACCGACGCCGGTTGGATCAAAGGTTTCGCCACGTTGGCGGACATCTATAAATCGAGACTTGCGCCCAAAGACAGCGTGAATTGGGGCTACAACGACGTCATCGCCGGCTTTTATTCGGGCACGTGCGCGATGATCGAGAATGATCCGGACGCTCTGATTGCGATCGCCGAGCGCATGAAGCCCGACGAGTACGGCATCGCGCCATGGATCAAAGGGCCATCCGGCAAGAGTTTCCCGACGATCGGCTACACCGGATGGTCGATGTTCGCCAGCAGCAAGCACAAGGAGCTGGCTTGGAAACTGATCGCCACCCTCGACGGTGTCCCGGGTAACCTGGTTTGGAACCGCCGCATCGGCGCGCTGCCTATCTATACCACAGCGGCGAAAGATCCGCTGTACGCCGACCCCAGGCTCAAGGGCTGGTTCGATGAGCTCAATGATCCCGACGTCGTACCGATGGTGATGCCCGTAGACCTCCGCGTCTGGGCGCTTTTTGCCAGCTCGATCGTCCCCCGGACCAGTCAGAGTCTGCTGCTCGGCCAGCTCACGGCGCCGGAGATGGCGCAGCAATGGGCGCAGGTCATGACCAAAGCGAAACAGACCCAGAAATGAGCGCCGTTAGCAGACGCCTTGCGATCGGCGCGGAACCATATCTCTATATCGCGCCGGTACTGATCGTGATCGTTGCGGTCATGCTGGTGCCGTTGAGTGTGGGGTTGTCCTATGCGTTCCGTGACATCCAGCTGCTCGATCCGTTCAGCGGAGGCTATGTCGGCTTCGATCATTTCCGTGAGCTTAAGGCCGATCGCAATTTTCGCGCCGCGCTGTTCAACACCCTGATCTGGGCTGGCGCATCGGTGGCGCTGCAATTCATCTTCGGGCTGATTCTCGCGCTCCTGCTGAATCGCGAGTTTCCGGGTCGGCGGCTGGTGCAAGCGCTGGTCTTCCTGCCCTGGGCCGTACCCACTTTTCTGGTTGGACTCGATTGGGCGTGGCTGTTCAATCCCGTGGTTGGGCCGCTGCCCGGATGGCTGTTCGCCCTGAAGATTACGCACGATACCAATAATTTACTGGCCGACCCGGGCACGGCCCTGATCGGGCCCATTGTTGCCTCCATCTGGTGGGGCATACCGTTCTTCGCCATCACCAACCTCGCCGCGCTGCAATCGATCCCGAAGGACTTGTACGAAGCGGCGTCGATCGATGGCGCCGGCGTGTTCAACCAGTTTCGCTCCATCACGCTGCCGTTGCTCGCTCCCACCCTCGCCATCACGATTTTACTGCGCACGGTCTGGATCGCCAATTTCGCCGACCTGATCGTCGTCATGACCAATGGTGGTCCCGCCGATTCCACCCAGACGGTGGCCAGCTACATTTTCACGGTCGCGTTTCGGCGTCTGGATTTCGGCTATGCCTCGAGTATCGCCGCAGTGTTGCTGCTGCTGTTGTTCGTTTACGCGCTCGCCATCCTGAGCCTGCCGCGCCTCATCGTGCAGCGGCAGTCTTAATCATCCTCGTGCTGCGCCGAACCCTCTACTGGAGCTCGCATTACCTGCTAATCGGACTCTACGTCCTGTTCGCTCTGTTTCCGCTGTTCTGGCTGATCAAAGTCGCCTTGACGCCCGACGATCTGCTCTACAGCGAGGGCATCAGGCTGTGGCCGTCACACACGAGTTGGGATCACTTCCGATTCGTCCTGACCCACAGCGAGTTCCCACTGTTCTTTCGCAACAGCTTGATCGTCTCCTCCAGTACCGCCGTGACCGTGACCCTAGTCAGCGGCGCCTGCGGCTATGGCTTGTCACGCTTTAGTTTTCGGGGCAAGCCGCTGCTCGTGGCGCTCATGCTAATCACGCAGATGTTTCCTCTGGTCATGCTGGTGGCGCCGATGTTCCGGCTGCTCGCGCCTCTCGGACTGACCAATAGCCTGACCGGGCTGGCGATCGTCTACAGCGCTTTCAACGCGCCGTTCGCCACCTTCCTGATGCAGTCCTTCTTCGATGCCATTCCAAGGGAGCTCGAAGAGGCGGCCATGATCGATGGCGCCACGCGCTTCGGCGCGTTCCGCCGCATCATTCTGCCGCTGACGCTGCCAGGTATCGCCGCCACCGGCGGCTTTGTGTTCACCGCCGCCTGGAGCGAGTTGCTGTTCGCACTCATGTTGAATTCCTCGTCCCAGGCCAGCACTTTTCCGGTCGGGCTGTTGTCCTTCGTGTCGAAGTTCTCAGTCGATTTCGGGCAAATGATGGCGGCCGGAGTGCTGGCGCTGATTCCGGCCTGCCTTTTCTTCCTCCTGATTCAACGATATCTCGTGCGCGGCCTGACTGCCGGCGCCGTGAAGGGCTAAAGGGGGACGCCGTGAGCGCAATCGACATCAGCGGCGTGAGCAAGCGCTACGGCACCACCCCGATACTGCATGAGATCACTCTTGCCGTGGCCGCCGGAGAATTCGTGGTGCTGGTGGGACCCTCGGGCTGCGGCAAGTCGACGCTGTTGCGCATGATCGCCGGACTCGAGGAGGTCAGCGCCGGGGAGATCAGGATCGGTGGCAAGCGGATCAATGATCTGCCTCCCAAAGCGCGCGATATCGCCATGGTGTTTCAATCCTACGCGCTATATCCCCACATGTCGGTAGCCGACAACCTGGCCTACAGCTTGCGGCTGCGACGCACCTCCAAGCAAGACATCGAGACGGCGATCAATGCCGCGGCGGCGAAACTTGGACTCGGTCCATTGCTCGAGCGAAAGCCTAAGGCGCTGTCGGGCGGACAGCGCCAGCGCGTCGCGATGGGTCGGGCGATCGTGCGTCGACCCAAGGCATTTTTGTTCGATGAGCCGCTGTCCAATCTCGATGCGCGCCTTCGCGAGCACATGCGCGCCGAGATCAAGAAATTGCATCGTGAGCTCGGAGCTACCTCGATCTACGTCACGCACGATCAGATCGAAGCCATGACCTTGGCGGATCGTATTGTTGCGATGAACGGCGGCCACGTACAGCAGGTGGGCAGCCCACTCGAACTCTACGATCGGCCGGCCAATCTGTTCGTTGCCGGTTTCATGGGGTCACCGGCCATGAACATGTTTCCTGCGCACTTCAGTCGTTCCGAAGGCCG
>Ga0307470_10000613_pt1 | contig 16308 bp, 15 predicted proteins | sample atmos_gasesAM3C__FD_204565 | JGI IMG/M metagenome (GOLD analysis project Ga0307470, IMG submission 204565) | Hardwood forest soil microbial communities from Morgan-Monroe State Forest, Indiana, United States - atmos_gasesAM3C_05 | ecosystem: Environmental > Terrestrial > Soil > Temperate forest... | reverse complement strand
GAGGGAACCTGCCAAACCGGCAAGACTTGCCGACAGAACGAAGGCCACGAGTTTGTAGCGGTCGACCTTGTACCCGAGCGAGATGGCGCGGGGCTCGTTCGCGCGAATCGCATTGAGAACCTGACCGAAAGGCGAATGGACGATGCGGCGTATGAATGCGAACACCGCAACGAATGCCGCCAGCACGAAGTAGTACATGGTCCGGTCCTTTCCCAAGGCCATCACTCCGAAGATGGCGCCCCGCGGAATCCCCTGCAAGCCGTTCTCGCCGCCGGTGAAATTCGCTTGCAGGCAGACGAAGAACACGAGCTGCGACAGCGCCAGTGTGATCATCGCAAAATAAATGCCCTGGCGCCGCACCGCGATCGCGCCGATCACGAGGCCGAGCAGCATGGCGACCGCGACGCCGGCGAGAACGCTTTCGATGCTCCCCCACCCGTGTACCGTCGCCAGCCACCCCGTGACGTAGGCCGACGACCCGAAATACGCGGCGTGGCCGAAGGACAGCATCTTTGTGTAGCCGAGCAACAGATTGAACGCGCATGCGAACATCGCGAAGCACAGGAGTTTCATCAGAAATACCGGATAAAGGCCGAGCCAGGGCGCGATCAGGGCCAGGACCGACAGGACGGCATATATCGCGGTGTGGGCACGCATCCCTCACTCCCTGCCGAATAACCCGGTGGGCCGCCAGACCAGAACCACCGCCATGACGACAAAAACCACGATATTCGATGCTTCGGGATAGATCACCTTGGTCAATCCCTCGATCATCCCGAGCACCAGGCCGCTGACGATCGCCCCGATGATCGAACCCATGCCGCCAATGACCACCACCGCAAAGACCACGATCACGAGCGACGAGCCCATCAGCGGACTCACCTGAGTCACGGGCGCGGCGAGCACCCCTGCCAGCGCAGCGAGCGCCACGCCTGCGCCGTACGTGGTCATGACCAACAGCGGCACGTTGATGCCGAAGGCCTGCACCAGCCGCGCATTCTCGGTTGCCGCGCGCAGCATCGCCCCCAAGCGGGTCCTTTCGATCAGAAACCAGGTCACGCCGCACACGGTCAGGGATGCGAACACCGCCCAGGCTCGATAGATCGGCAGCACCATGAACCCGAGGTTGAAGCCTCCCTGCAGCGACTCGGGCACCGGATAAGACTTGCCGGAGGCGCCGAAAAGGCCGCGCATGATCCCTTCCGCAATCAACGCGATGCCGAACGTCAACAGCAGTCCATACAGGGGATCGAGTTGATACAAGTGGCGCAGGAACAGGCGCTCGATCACGATTCCCAGCAGCCCCACTGCCAGCGGCGCGAGGACCAGCGCGCACCAGTAGTTCACTCCGAGGAATTGCAGACCGATGTACGCGGCGAACGCTCCCAGCATGTAGAACGCTCCGTGGGCGAAATTGACGACCCCGAGGAGCCCAAAGATCACTGCCAGACCGAGGCTCAGAAGCGCGTAGAAGGACCCATTGACCAAACCCAGCATGAGCTGGCCGAGAATCGCCGGCAGCGGCACGCCGAATACGGCGGTCACAGGTTGCTTACCGTCATGGTATGGGCCGGCCGGAAGCGCGTTCTATTTCTTGCTCAGGGAACACGCCGGGTCCGGTTGCGCCCCGTCGGCTTCCTCTCCCGACATGACCTTGATCACTTTGTAGTAGTCCCACGGGTACTTGGACTCCGCCGGAGTCTTGACCTGCATGACGTACATGGTGTGAACCATCAACCCGTCGGCGCGAATGTAGCCATTCTTGGTAAACATATCATTGATCTTGGTCTTCTTCAGTTCCGCCATGATCAAGTCCGGATCGGTCGACCCCACGGTTTTGACCGCCTTCAGGTATTGCAGCGTGGCCGAGTAATACGCGGCCTGGGTCATGGTCGGCTCCCTGTGCATCTTCGCGAAAAAGCGCTTGGCGAACGCGCGCGTCTCGTCGTTCAGGTCCCAGTACCACGCCGTCGTGAGGTACAGGCCCTGCGCGGTTTGCAGCGTCAGGCTATGGATGTCGCTGATGAAGGCCAGCAACGCCGCCGGCTTCATGGTTTTGGTGATGCCGAATTCGTTCGCACCCTTGAGCGAATTGGAGAAGTCGGTGCCGGCGTTCGCGAGTCCCAAGACCTGCGCCCCCGACGCCTGCGCTTGCAGGAGAAAGGACGAGTAATCGGTCGTGCCGAGAGGCGCGCGCACCGCACCCAAAACCTTGCCGCCGTTCGCCGTCACGACCCGCGCGGCCGCCTCCTGCAGCTGCGTGCCGAACGCATAATCGGCGGTCACGAAGAACCAGGTCTTGCCGCCCTGTTTGACGATCGCACTCGCCGTGCCGTTGCCGAGCGCGGTCGTGTCGTACGCGTAGTGTATCGAATAGGGCGTGCAATCCGCGCCGGTGAGCGAGGCGCCCCCCGCACCGATCGCGAAAAACGGCACCTTCTTTGCCAGCGCAACCTTGGCCATCGCAATGCTCACGCCGGTATTGGACCCGCCCAGGAGCATATTCAGGCCGTTCTGATCGGCCCATTCGCGGAATTTCGAGGCGCCGATGTCGGGTTTGTTCTGGTGATCGACGCTGAGCACGATGACTTTCTTGCCGAGGATCGTGCCTCCCAAGTCGGCGATGGCCATGTTGGCGGCCTCGACGCCGCCCTGACCTTGGACATCCGCATAAACCCCCGATAGATCATCGATATCGCCAATGACGATCTGGTCGCCCGCGGCGGCCGCCTGCGAATATGCATAGAGGCTGAGAATCGCGCCGAACGCGCCGGTCACTGATTTGAGCATCATCTTGTCGTCCTCTTGTCGATGTTTGATTCAAACGCCCAGATATTCGCGAAGCAACCCCATTTGCGAATCGAGCTCGGATTGCTCGAACTGTTTGACGATGCGGCCGCTCTCCATGACATAGAACCGGTCCGCCAGGGGAGCCGCAAACCGGAAGTTCTGTTCGACCAGCACCACGGTGAAACCCTTCGCTCTCAAGGTGAGGATGAGATCGCCGAGCTTCTGCACGATCACCGGCGCCAAACCCTCCGATATCTCATCGAGCAGCAGCAGCCGTGCGCCCGTGCGCAGAATGCGCGCCACCGCCAGCATTTGTTGTTCTCCGCCCGACAAGCGGGTGCCGGGACTGGCGGCGCGCTCGCGCAGGTGCGGAAAAATTCCGTAGATCTCTTCGAGCTGCATCGTCCGGCCGCCGTTCAACCGCGGCGGCAGCATTAGATTCTCCTCGGTCGACAACGACGAGAAGATACCGCGCTCCTCGGGACAATACCCGACGCCTATGCGGGCGATCCGATGCGGCGCCAGCCGCACCGTCTCCATCCCGTCGATCCGCACCGAGCCGCTGCGCGCGCCGACCAATCCCATGATCGCGCGCAGCGTAGTCGTGCGTCCCGCTCCATTGCGCCCCAGGAGCGTGACGACCTCGCCTTCCTGCACCGTCAAATCGACGCCGTGCAGGATATGCGATTCGCCGTACCATGCCTCGAGATCGGCAATTTTCAACATCTCTCGCGCCATCAGCCGGCGCCCGCAAAGCCGCTACCCGATGTCCCCATGTAGGCTTCGACGACCTGCGGATTCCTGGAAACCTCGGCATAAGGACCCGCGGCGATCACTCGTCCCCGCTGCAGCACCGAAATGGTATCGGCGATGGACGAAACCACGCTCATGTTGTGTTCGACCATGAGCACGGTACGGTTGGCCGAGACTTGCTTGATCAGCTGCGTAACCCGCGAAACGTCCTCGTGACCCATGCCTTGTGTGGGCTCATCCAGCAGCATCAGTTCCGGGTCCAGCGCCAGAGTGGTGGCAAGCTCCAGAGCGCGCTTGCGCCCGTACGGCAGGTCGGACGCCGGGGTGCCGGCCCATTCGTCCAGGCGCACTTCGGCCAACAGCTGCATCGCTCGATCGTCGAGCTTCGCCAGGCTTTTTGCCGAACGCCAGAAATAAAACGAGGTATTGAGGCTGCGCTGCAGCGCCACGCGCACGTTCTCGAGCACGGTAAGGTGCGGAAAGACGGCGCAAATCTGGAAAGACCGTACCACGCCGCGTCTGGCGATGTCGGCGGGCTGTTCCTGCGTAATGTTCCTGCCGCGGTAGATGATTGCGCCCGAAGTGGGCTGCAGGAATTTGGTGAGTAAATTGAAAAAAGTCGTCTTCCCGGCGCCGTTCGGGCCGATCAAGGCGTGCACCTCTCCCCGCCGCACACGCAGCGACACGCCGTCGACCGCAACGAATCCCTTGAACGCCTTGACCAAGGTGTGCGTCTCGAGGATCACCTCCTGTCCCAACGCCATCGCCCCCCCCTTTTTCATCGACGCGATTCGGCTCGGGCTCGCTCCCGGACCGCACACGCGACGGTAAACTCTTTTAGGCTTCGATGTCGAGAAAAAAGCGCTGCTGCCGCGCGCGGGACCTTGGGTGTAGGGCTAATCGTCCCCGTCGGCGTCGGTGCTCTTGCGGCTCGTCTGGTTGGGATTCTTGAAGTCGTCCGGTTGCAATCGGTATCGGGCCAGAAGCTTGTAGAAATCGGTTCGAGTGCGCTTGGCAAGGCGCGCCGCCTGAGTCACGTTGCCGGCGGTGCGCTGCAGGTTTTCAGCCAGATAATCGCGCGAGAATCTATCCCGCGCCTCGTCGTAGCTCGGGATCATCGTGGGTTCCCCGCCCAAAGACTTCTCGACGAATTCCTTGCTCATGACATTGCCGTGCGAGAGAGCGACGTTTTGCTTCACCAGCTCGAAAAGCTGCCGCACGTTCCCCGGCCAGTCCGTGGTCGCAAGCAATTCGATGGCCTTCGGGGAATATATTTTTCTTTGGCCGCCGGGCTCCGTCGCTTGTTCCAGAAAATGCGACACCAGCAGTGGAATATCCTCGCGCCGACGGCCCAGCGGCGGCATTTCAATCGGCAGAATGCTGATTTGGTAGTACAAATCCCGAAAAAACTCGCCGGTATCCAGCAACGGCTTGAGATCGCGCGATGTGGTGCATATCACCCGAACATCGGAGCGCTTCGCATCCGCGCTCCCGCGCGACACCATATCATCCTTGGCCAGCGCCTTGGCGAGCGCGCCCTGCAGCTTGATCGGCAAATCGGCAATCTCATCGATCAATAGCGTGCCGCCGTGCGCTCGTTGGAATGCCCCGCCCTGCGGCTCCCCGGCCGGGCTCGATTCGTCCGGCTCGCCGCCGAATAGTTCCGATCCCGACGCAGAGTGGGCCGAGCCTCGGCAAGACACCACGACAAAAGGTCTTTCGCGGCGCGCGCTCGCCGCATGGATCGCGCGCGCGAGAAGTTCTTTTCCGGTGCCGTTTTCCCCGGTGAGCAGCACCGGTACATCGCTGGCGGCCGCCCGATTGGCGATTGCCAGTCGATCCTCCATGAGCTGACTACGCGACACGATGGCCGCGCGCCAGTCGCCGTCCGTCAGCGTAAACGTCGAGACGGCCGTCGCCCGCTCCACCTGTCCCAACAGCTCTTCTTTGCCGACCGGCTTGACCAGGTACCCGAATGCGCCGCCTTGGGTGGCCTGCACGGCCTCGGAAATGGTCCCGTGCGCGGTAAGGACGATCACGGTCAACTGCGGCCATCGGCTTCTCAGCTCTTTGAGGAAGGCAAGCCCGTCCATGTCCTTCATCCGCAAATCCGTGATCACGAGATTCGGTCGAGAACGCACACAGGCGTCCAATGCCGCTTGCGCGCCGTCAACGGTCTCCACCGCATAGTTCGCCCCGCCCAGACGGGTCACCATGAGCCGACGCAACGCCGGATCTTGATCGACCACCAAGATTTTGGCTTTACGGGCCGCCGGCGGCTCAGTATCGGTTCCTGCGCCCGTGGAATCCCTGGGTCTGCGGCCAATGCCAAATCCGAGCGAAGCCGTCGACGGCGGTGTGTAAGGTTTTTTCAGAGTCCCTCCAGACAGGCTAGTCCAAAAAGACGACCTACCGATCAAAGCCAGCCCGGCAATTCTTGCCCCGCCGGACATTGGGGAAAATCTTGGCATATCGGCGCAGCAGCGTCATGGTCAACACGGACAAACTGTGATCCGGCAAACATTTTCCCCTTGGCCGCCGCCGCAGCGAAAATAACATACACCGCGCGCCTCATGCGCCGATTGATCACTCCACGCTACCAGGTATATGCGAACGACAACGCCAGCGCGCGCTGCACGGTTCTTTGAGTGATCGGGCTTTCCCTGGCGCTTCCCAACAGATGGTTCACGGCCGCATCCATATTGATCAGCCAGTGGTCCGTGATGAACCGGGTCGCACTGAAGCCGAGTCCCAATGCGCTCGTGCCCGCATGGACATCATAGACCGGGTATCCGGAGGCCAACGCTTGGGCCGGGGTCACTCCGAACTCCTTTTGCAGGTATCGGTGATCCGCATACGTCACCGAGGGACCGGCGAACATGATCAGCTTTTTTGAGCTTCCGGGAAGCGGCATGTACACGCCCACATCGGCCACGACGCCGTCGGCACCGCCGATTATCTGGCGAACATCTCCGCGCAGCACCAATGGAAACTCCTTTGAGATCGCATAGGAGGCGAACACTTCGGCGGCCGGCGCGCGCCTGATGTCCCCAAGTCCGCGCAGGTGCCCTAAATCGTCCGAGACTCGGCGACCCAAGTCATATCCGATCAAGACCCCCGCACGGTAATTCTCGCCGTGGAGCAGGTTCACGCCGACACCCTCCCCGACGGACACGAAGGCAATGTCGCGGTATCTAATATTGATCACGGGACCGCCTTGCACCCGGCTCAGCGCCGCACCGTCGTACAACGGTTTTGCCTCTGCAGCCGCGCCAAGCACCACGCGCCATTCCGGCAAGTCCGGCTCGAACAGCCTTTCCAGCACGATCCCGCCCGAATACTGCCATTCCTGGAGCGGCGACGGCGTTTGCGACCATGCGGTCGAGGGGACGCCGGCCCACAGCATGAAGGCTAGACAAACCAACCGCCGCGCCGCCGGCGCTGTCCTGAGTTGCTTGTCCCACATCTTGCTAGCTGGCGTAGGCGAGGCGCGAACAAGCGCTCGTACCGCAGCTATACCTCGCCGAATCGGCCGGATCGCAAGACATGGCACGCTCCCGCTCCGTCGAACATACAGTAAAAATTACAACTTTCATCGGCGCTCGTACCTAATCCAAATAAGAGCGTCACGCACGGCGTTCAGTTCCTCGGCGGCACCCTGAATCGCGTACGAGCGGGCGTCGGGCGCAGGGCATGGCGCCAGTCGCAGATGCTGCATCAAGTCGGCAGGCGCCGCGCGGCCACGCTTGCTATCCTCGACGTACGCACCCGTTACCCGTCTGAGGAAGCCCCGATTTGAGCTCGAGGTCCGAGACAACCGAATTGCGAGAATTCCTTCATGAAGTTTACCAACCGGGTTCGACTTCTCTGGATCTTCTGCCTGGCCATCGCCGGCGCGAGCAGCGCACACGCTCAGATGCAATCGCGCGAAGAGTTTGTGTGCACGTCCGGCTCGGTCAAACGAGTGGTCGCCATTTTCAACGGCAACGCCGCCAACGGCTCAGGCGGCTGTCGCGTCGACTACACGAGAGACGGAGCAACCAAGACCGTGTGGACATCGAAGACCGATTACGCCTACTGCGTCGCAAAGGCCGTCCTGCTGGTCACCAAACTCGCCGAAGGCAATTTCTCCTGTAAGCCCGAATCGATAGAACGGCCCGATGAAATCGAGCCGCCGCATCCAACGCCTGCGCCTCGGTAGGCTCTCGTCGTCCGCACACCGCCTGCAGCCGGCGTCGTTACTCGAGGCTATGATTCGGCGTCTGCGGCGCGATCGTGCTGGTCACCGAGCCGTGAATCGTGTTCTGCCGAATGCGCTCGAAAGCGTCTTCGACAACTTCGCGGCCGCCATTACCGGCGTGATACATGCCTGACAGAAAATAGATCGTACGCATCGCCGCGTCCGCGAACTCGAAAACCGAGTCGATGAACTGATTGTCCTTGAAAGTCGGCGAGATGTCGCCTCGATAGATCAATTTACATTTTTCGAACGTACAGCCGTGAAATCGGTTGCCGCTCAGTTCAACGCTCTCGTTCCTAAAAGTTTGACTTTGGAAGTAGTTCTGTTTCATGCGCCAACTCCTTGCCAGGGCCGGATCCAACACGGATTCTAGATCAAAAATGGACAGGAGATCGAGGTGAGGTTACCTTTGTGCGGTGAAAATCTCGGGCAGGCACTACCGCACGATCTGGCCCACCGCAGCCGGCGCCGTCCGGGTCATCGATCAGTCTCGACTGCCGTTTGAATTCTCGACGATCGACCTCGATACTCTCGATGATGCCGCGCGGGCAATCCGGACCATGGTGGTGCGCGGCGCTCCCCTGATTGGGGCGACTGCCGCGTACGGCATGGCACTCGGTCTGCGATCGAACCCGTCGGACGCGCACCTTGACGAGGCGGCGCAGATTCTGCGGGCTACGCGTCCGACCGCGCACAACCTGGTCTGGGCGCTGACCAGAATGTGCAATGTGCTCGAGGGAGCGGCTCCGAAGGAGCGCGCCGACGCGGCGTTTCGAGAAGCTGCGCTGATTTGCGACGCCGACGTCGAGCAATGCCGTGCAATCGGCCTTCATGGCCTCGAGATCGTCCGCCTGTTCGCCGGTAAGGCCGGCCGCGTCGTGAACATTTTGACCCATTGCAATGCCGGTTGGCTTGCCTGTGTCGATTGGGGTACGGCACTTTCGCCGGTTTACATGGCGCATGACGCCGGAATTCCGATTCATGTATGGGTCGACGAAACCCGGCCGCGCAACCAGGGCGCTTCGCTGACCGCCTTCGAACTTGCCGCGCACGGAGTCAATCACACGGTGATCGCCGACAATCTCGGCGGCAATCTCATGCAGACGGGCCGGGTCGATATGGTTATCGTCGGCAGCGACCGGATCACCGCGGCGGGCGATGTCTGCAACAAGGTAGGCACGTATCTCAAGGCGCTTGCCGCCCACGACAACGGCATACCTTTCTATGCCGCGCAGCCGCTCAGCACCATCGACTGGTCCCTCGATCAAGGCCGCGATATCCCAATCGAGGAACGATCGTCGACGGAAATCACCCATATCACCGGCCTGAGCCGCTCCGGCGCCCTGGAGACCGTAAGAGTGGTGCCGGAGGGCAGCCCGGTCCTCAATCTGGGGTTCGACGTGACGCCGGCCAAGCTGGTGACCGCATTGATCACGGAACGCGGCTCCTGCGCCGCAAGCCGCGCCGGGTTGCAAGGCCTCTATCCCCATCGGCAAGAGCTGCGATGAACGCGGGCGCCGCCGCCATGACCGACAAGGAGCTGCGCCAGGCGGTGATCGCCGCCTGCCGCGCGCTCGCGCAGCGCGGCTTGTCCTACGGCACGTCCGGCAATGTCAGCGCGCGCCGGGATGAACGGCGGTTTTTCGTGAGCCCGACCGGAATGCCGTACGACGACCTCGAGCTCGACGATATTCCGCTCATGGATATCGACGGACGCTGGTTCGGCCGCCGCCGCCCGTCGAGCGAATGGCGTTTTCATCGCGACATATTCACATCCCGGAGTGAAGTCGCCGCCATCGTCCATACACATTCCCCGAAAGCAACGAGCCTCGCCTGCACCGGCCGGGGGATTCCTGCATTTCATTATATGGTCGCGGTTGCGGGCGGCCCCGACATTCGTTGTGCGCCCTATTTCACCTTCGGCACGCAGGAGTTGTCCGACGCCGCGGTTTCGGCCTTGGAAGGCCGCAAGGCATGCCTGCTCGCCAATCACGGCGTCATCGCGGTGGGCGCAAACCTCCCTGCCGCCGTGAGGCTCGCCGGCGAGGTCGAAAATCTCGCTGCGCAATATTGCGCGGCGTTGACGATCGGCGACGTCCGTGTTCTCGACGACATCGAGATGCGCCGAGTCGCCGAGAAGTTCCGCACCTATGGCAGACCCGACGCGGCAGACTCCGGTCTGGTGTTTGGCGGCGGGGACATCCCAAGCGCGCCCGCCCAAGGGTGTTGATCGTGGCGAATGAAGAGGTGGTGTCGACCTATCGGATACTCGATCCGAAGAGCCTGATTTCGCTGGTGGGAGATCTCGAGGAAGTACGCGCACTGCTCGGCGGCCGGTCGGACGAGTGGCAAGTCCGCGAAGTGGGCGATGGGAATCTCAATCTCGTCTTCATCGTCGAGGGACCCGATGGATCCGCCTGCGTCAAGCAGGCCCTGCCCTACGTTCGCGCCGCCGGGCCATCGTGGCCGATGTCGCCTGAACGCGCATCCTTCGAGAATTCCTACTACACCGCCGTGGCTCCGCACGTAGGTGCATTGATACCCAAGATCTATCACTACGACTCCGAGATTTATTGCACGGTCATGGAGCGGCTGACGCCCCATATCATCCTGAGGCAGGGATTGATGGCAGGGCGCCGCTACGACAACGTTGCACGCGCCATCGGCGAGTTCATCGCCCGCGCCTGCTTCTTCACCTCCGACTTCGCGCGGCCGTTCGAACGCAAGTTGGACGGAATCGCACTGTTCGCCGCGAACAAGCCCCTGGTGCGCATCAGCGTAGACCTGATTTTCACGGATCCGTACCTCGTCGGCGCGCGCAACCGTCACACCTCTCCGCAACTCGACGGCATCGTCTCGACCCTGCGCCGCGACGCCCGGCTCAAGGTTGCCGCGGCACGCTTCGGGCACAAATTCCTCACGGAAGCCCAAGCGCTCGTCCACGGTGATCTGCATTCCGGCTCGGTGATGGTTGCGGAACACGATAGTCGCGTGATCGATCCTGAATTTGCTTTTTACGGCCCAATCGGCTTCGACCTGGGCGCGTTTTTCGGCAATCTTCTGCTGAGTTGGTACTCTCAGCCCGGGCACTCAACTCCGGCCGACGACCGCACCGCTCATCAGGATTGGATTCTCCGCCAGGCGAAGGTCTTCTGGGAGACATTCCGCGGTTGCTTCGACGCCCTGTGGAACGAGGATGCAAGGGGTGATGCGTTCCCGACCTCCCTGTTTTCCTCTTCGGAGGACATCGCCGCGCTTCGGTCGGCGCGCAGCGCGTTTCTGGATTCGCTGTTTGCAGACATGCTCGGCTTCGGCGCGTGCAAGATGATCCGCCGCATACTCGGTTTCGCTCATGTTGCCGACTTTGAATCCATTCAAGATGCTGCTCTGCGCGCCGATTGCGAAGCCGGCGCACTGGCGATGGCGCATGTCTTGCTGACGCATCCGGAGCAATTCCGTTCCGTTGGTGACGTGATCGACGCCGTGCCGCGCATGGCGCGGCGCGCGCGGTAGGAGCCGGTAGAATAGCTGTTCAAGTATGGTTAAAAAGAACTGAAGGCCAATAATGTCACTCTTTTCGAGCTTGTTTCGTAAAGCGCCCCTGCCTTCGGCCGCCCCGGAAAAGCCGCCCGAGAATTCCGACTCGGCAGATCCTGAGACGAGTGTCCCCGACCGCTCGTCGGTGGCCGAACAGGAGGAGGCGGCGCTCCAGGCAGCAATCGACGGCGGCGATACCGAAGCCATAGCCCGGCTGGTCGTCGAGGGTACATTCACGAAAGTTCGCCAGCTCGCCGCCCTGGCTATTGAAGATCCCGCCATGCTTCGGCAGCTCATCCGGAGCGTCCGCGGCGGCAACGACAAGAGCGTTTACAAAATTCTCACCGACAAGCGCGATACCCTGCTGGCGGCGGCGCGTAAGCTCGATCAACTCCAGGCCGAGATCAGCGCGGTATCGGCGGCGATCGAGCGCCATAGTGTCCGGCACCACGATCCGTTGTTCGGCCCGACTTTGGAGCAGCTCGAGCAACGATGGAAGGCGGTTGCCGCGGATGCGCCTCCGGACGTCCAGCAGAAAACCGAGCAGGCGATCGAGCGTTCACGAGAGGTGATCGCGCAGCATCTGCACCAGGCCGCGGCCAAGGCCTCGCAGGAACTGGCGGCCGCCCAAGCGGCGGCCGAGGCGCAGCGGCTGCGCGGCCTGGAGGAACAAGCGGCTGCCAGCGCCGCCGCCGAGCAAGCCAGGATCGAGGAAGCAGCAAGGCAAGCACAGGCTGCCAAGCAGGAGGCAGAAGCGTTGGCCGTTCGCCAAATCGGCGAATTGACTCGCAAAGCCCACGGCGCCCTCAACGGAGGCGGTACCAGACGGGCGGCTGGATTGCGGCGCATGATCGAGGAGCGGCTATCCACCGCTCCTCCGCTCCCGGCGCATCTCTTGAACCAATTGCAGCAGCTCGATGTGAAACTCGACGAACTCAAGGATTGGAAGAGCTTTTCCGTGATGCCGAAGCGCTCCGCGCTGATGGAGCAAATGGAGTCGCTCGTCGGCTCGACACTCGATCCGATCACGCTGGCCGATCGCATCAAAAGACTGCAGCAAGAGTGGCGAACTCTCGGCAAAGGCGTCGGCGAGCAGCTCGAAGTCGACCGGCAACGCTTTGATGACGCGGCTCAAAAAGCGTATCGGCCCTGCCGCGAATACTTCGAGGCCCAGGCGCTGGTGAGGCAGGACAATCTTCAACGTCGCAGCCGGCTGCTCGAAAGGCTGATTGCATTCGAGGCCGAACACAATTGGGAGCAACCCGACTGGCGGACGGTGATTACGGCACTATCGGAGTCCAAACAGGAATGGCGCCGGTATTCTCCGGTCGACCGCGATGCAGGCAAACCGCTGCAGGAGAGGTTCGTCGCTCTCACGTCGAGTCTGCAAAGCCGTTTGGATGGCGAGTATGCCCGCAATGCCAAACAGAAGGGATTGCTCATCGAGCGCGCTCAGCAGTTGCTTGCCGGTGCGGACAGCCGCAAGGCCGGTGACGACGTCAAAGACCTGCAGCAGAAGTGGAAGGCCGTGGGTCCCGTGCCGCGCGATGAAGACCAACGATTGTGGGAGGAGTTTCGGCGGCACTGCGATGCTGTGTTTCAGAAGCGGCAGCGGGACTTCGCCGACTACACCGCGGAACTGGAAACCAACAAAACCAAAGGAATCGCCTTGTGCGAAGAACTCGAGAAGACCGCAGCTCTATCCGGGGCGGCGCTGCAGGAAAAGGCGAGAGACCTCCCCGAGCTGCGCCTCGCCTTCGAAGCACTCGGTGAACTCCCGAGAGGAGCGGCGCGCGAGCTTCGTATCAGGTTCGAGCGCGCGATCGAGCGCTGCGAGAAGTCGCTCGCTCAACAGCGGGCGCGCGACGCGGAGCGCAGCTGGAACGATCTTTTCGATGCTGCGAATCATGTGCGAGCATATCGGCTGGCGATTGCTCGGAGCGCAGATCCGGCGGAAGCAGGCGAATTGCGACGCGCGGCAGAAGACCACATTGCCGCGGTTGGCCGATGGCCCAAAGGCGGTCTCGAGGCAATCAAGTGCGAGCTTGCGAAACAAGGCGGCAGCGATGCCGCGGCAAACGAGGCGATCTTGAGAAAACTGTGCATCCGCGCCGAAATACTCAGGGGACTGCCCACACCAGCCGAAGATCAGCCCCTCCGCCGCGAATATCAAGTACAGCGGTTGATACAAAGCATGGGCCAGGGCCTCACCGCGGATGACGCTCAACTGGACACAATGGCGATCGAATGGATCGGCGTTGGACCTGTGGACGAGGCCACGTATTTGGCGCTATTGAGGCGATTCAAGCGCTGCCGGCAACACTGAACGCCGAACGACGTCCGCACTGGAGGGCCCGGCAGAAGCGTTAACCGCGCCTTCTGTCCGGGCCTCGATTCGCATCGTTGGGCTTATTCCGCCGTATCGAGTTTTGACTGCCTTTCTATTTCCAATTCAGCGACGGCCCATCCAAATTGCGCCGGGCTCCATCGTAAATTGGACGCGGTACGGGCATCGATCGTCTTTGCTTCGTCGGGCGTGACGTTCTCGACCGTATGGCGTATCACCGTCGGGTATTTCTCCATTCGCAGCCACACAGCCAAGTAATCAGCCTTCTGCGAACTGGCATCGTAGAAAAAGCGGTATTCGGGCTCGCTAGTCTCTCTAAGGTCCTTTCGCTCGTGTCTTAGATACTGTCCGATGGCCGATCCGTTGGGAGTCGAATGCAGGAACGCGCCCAATTTCTGTTCCTCATCGAGTTTATCGAGCGCATCGTCAAAATCGTCACGGAGCCACACCCGATCAGTCCTGACGCTCTTTGGCTGTGTCATATACTTCCTTTCTTCGGATTATCAAAAACCGGGGCGCAATCATAGCCGGGTGCAGCGGCCGTGAAAACTTCGAAAAAAAGTCTTTTATAATCAATTTGTTACCGGCGCTCTGCAACATTTTATTTGACGTTTGCTTCGTTTTGGGCATGGGTCGACGGACCCTGCCGCCGAAACTTGGCGCCCTGCACAAAGAGTCTGGCGTCAGCGTCTGCGGGCCGCCCGCCAGCGAGACCTGGATCACGAAAGCCGCCCGGCAAGTGCAATCGGCCGACCAGTTTTCCCTCCCCGCCCTTCCGCTCCTCAAGAGCGCGGTCGCCGCGCCGATAGCAATCAAGGACGACGTGGAGGGTCCGCACCTATGGCAATTCCGGCAACCCAGAAGCAAACAGAGTCCCCCCGCGCCTTGGCTCCCTCTGAATTCCTCAAGGAATTGTCCGCAGAATTGGCGGGCGGCGACGTGCGGCTGCCTTCGTTTCCGGATATCGCGCAGCGGGTACAGCGAGCGCTCGAAGATCCCCGCGCCACACCGGTTCAGGTCGCACGGGTGATCGGAATCGACGCAGCTCTCGCCGTACGCGTCCTGCGGCTCGCGAATTCCGCGTTCCTGAACCCGTCGGCCAAACCGATCACTGAGCTGCAACAGGCGGTGAACCGTCTCGGTCATCAGCTGGTGCGCTGCACAGCCGTGTCATTCGCCTTGCAGCAGATGAACTCGGGCGACCGCGTCGCCGCGCTGCGGCCCCAGCTGCAGGAACTATGGCGCAAGGGAACACTGGTTGCATCGATAGCCTACGTACTCGCCCGCGAGACCCGAGCCGCGAATCCCGATGAGGCACTGGTAGCCGGGCTCATGCACAACATTGGCAGCCTTTACATCGCCGTGCGCGCCCACCAGCACGGTGCGGTGCTGGGCGCCGACGATGCCGCCACTCGGGTTCTCAACAACGGCCACCCGCGAATTGCGGGCGCGATCCTCGGTCACTGGAAATTCGCCCCGTCAATCGTTTCCGCGGTCAGCAACCAAAACGCGTCGTCCAATCTCCCGGCGGCCGGGCCAGTCGGGCTCGCGGACGTGCTGATCGCCTCGATCTCGCTCGTGCCCTGCGTTTTTTTCCGCGGGTTGCTCGACGAAACCGTCACCGGCGTCGCGGCGTTTCAGCGCCTCGCCCTGGACACCACCGAGTGCACGCGCCTGCTCCGCACCACCGCGCGGCAGATAAAGTCGCTGCACAGCGCTCTGGTCGCCTGACCGACCCGGCGTGCCGGCTCGTCGGGCGGACCCGTTCCCAATTTTGCCTTAAAGCCGCTCAATATCACTATAATTGGACTTTGCACGACAAAGTATAAGGACTCGGGATGTCAGGCTGGAGTGGACACAAACCGGCTACGAGTACCGCGATGCTCGCCCTGCTCAGCAAGGCGTCTGCCGGAGTCGAGTCTTTTTCCTACGCCGAGCGTGTGTTTTTCGTCGCCTGTGAATTCTGGGCTGCCGCAATGACTCGCACCCTGGTCCATCATCTCGCCGACCAGGCACAATCTAAACTTTATCAGGCGGAGGATGCCTTTCGCACCATTGGACTCGTAGGTGTCGAGAAGGTCTTGCGGCTCGGATACGTCGAATTCTCGGCGGCCAGTCCGCCGAAATCGTTGGCACAAACTGCCGCAAACATCGAAAACGAGCTTTTGCGCGCCGATGAATCGGTGGATGAGGCGATCGAAGTGTTCGCTCGCCGATGGTTGTTTGATCCGTAAGCCATTGAGAGAGTTACATCTGTAACAGCTCACCGGACTGCCGTGACGGAGCGGTGACCTGCCGAGGGCAGGGTAACTGGGCGGATAGATTGCCGTTTGCCTGGAAGGGGAGCTGCCATGCGAGTCGCATTACTCGTCGTTACGGTGTTTGCCGTGAGTCACGCGGGTGTCCAGGCGAAATCAGGCGGGGGCTACACCGGTACGCAAGCCTCGCATGGAGCAACAGTCTATACGCAGTATTGCACCGAATGCCACGGTGCAAATCTCCAGGGAGAATCCGGGCCGGCACTCTCAGGTCAGGTATTGCGGGCGGCATATGGCGGAGGAACCGCCGCACAGCTGTACGACTTCATCAGCCGCCAGATGCCTCAGAATAACCCCGCCAGCCTGAGCCGGCAGCAGTATCT
>Ga0307470_10000612_pt1 | contig 16325 bp, 16 predicted proteins | sample atmos_gasesAM3C__FD_204565 | JGI IMG/M metagenome (GOLD analysis project Ga0307470, IMG submission 204565) | Hardwood forest soil microbial communities from Morgan-Monroe State Forest, Indiana, United States - atmos_gasesAM3C_05 | ecosystem: Environmental > Terrestrial > Soil > Temperate forest... | reverse complement strand
TTCTTCGCGGAGCGAACGGATGAAAAAATAAAATGCCCATACGAGGAGTAATGGCGCGAGGATGGCACGAAAGCCGATGCGCGAAAAATTAATGTGCCAGAAATTGGTGGCGATGAGAAATGCCGCAAGAAGGCCCGTGCTCGCGCCGAATAGTTCCGCAGTTAAAAGATAGACCCCCCAGACGGTGAGCACTCCCGCGATGGCGGCCGGCAGGCGAATGAGCCACGGTTCGTCGTGGGGAAATGCTTTATAGAGGAGGGCGATGATATTTACATAAAGGCCTTCGCGGCCGTTGTCTTCTATATAGAATGATTGAAAGTGTCCTGTCTCTGCGACTTCCACGGCGTTATTGCCGTCGATCGCTTCGTCGGGATAAAGGCCGGGCGGCGTCGAAGCGAAATGGTGGAAGCGGAGGAAGGTTGCTATAATTAATATAACGATCAAGATCGATACCCTCGTCGATTTCGTCATAATTCAATTATATACTTTCGAACCATGACCGAACCTGTACAATCATTCGAACGGGCGCTCGAGACCGACATGCATCAGCTCGCTCAGGAAATTAAGCGCAATCGTGAAACGCCGGAATTGCAAAACGCGGGAGAACGGGAGCTCGTAAAGGAAGCAATCCGCGCGTTTCCGGCCGAGACCGGCAGCCAAGCCGCCGCTGCTCCGGCCGCCGCGCCCGCATCGGCTTCCACAAATAGCCCCTTACCGGCATATGCCTCCACCGCATCGCCGGAAGTTAAGCTTGAAATTGAATATCTCCTCGACATCGCGCTCCGCGCCGGCATTGGAAAGGCAATGAGCGAAGCGCAGAAGTCGCCGTATTTCGTGCAAGATGCATTTCACGACGCGCTCGCGGGAAAATTATATCCGGAACTGCAAAAGCGGGGGATCGTTCAATAACCTATGATTGGTTTCATTATCATCCTTTCGGTTGCGATCGGATCGGTTGCCGGCGTCGTCGTTTATTTTGTGCTCCGTTCGCTTGCACGCATGCGCATCGCCGATTCTCTTGCGACGTCACTCTTCCTTATAAAAATTCCGCGTGCCGCGCCGAACGGCGGCGAAGTGAAAGATTTTAAAACCGAGCTTGCGCACTTCGAGCAGCTGCTCGGCGGACTTTCCGGACTTAAAAAACCTTTTACGTTTGAAGTTGCTGTTCCTCACGTCGGCGAAGAAATTCATTTTTATCTTGGCGTACCGAAATTATCTTCCGAAATCGCGGCGAAACAAATTCAGGGACTTTGGAACGGCGCGAGCGTCGAACCGGTGCAGGATGATTTCAATATTTTCAACGTGCATGGCGCGACGACCGCCGCGTTTGTAAAACAGAAAGATCATTATGCGCTGCCCGTGCGGACGTACGCTGAACTCGGCATCGATTCTTTTGAAGCGATCGTGGGAGCACTTGCGAAGATCAATGAAATCGGCGAAGGCGCCGCGTTGCAGCTTGTCGTGACGCCGGCCTATTCTTCTTCGCGAAAAGAAATCCAGCATGTCATCGAACGGCTCAAAAAAGGAGAATCGTTCAAAAATGCTTTTCACGGTACCGCCCATCGTTCGATTGCGGATGTTGGCGAGATTTTGAATCCGAAGAGCGAAAGCCAAAAGGCGAAAGAAAAAGAGGAGCATGTTGTCGACGACGAATCGATAAAATCATTGCAAATGAAAATCGTGAAGCCGCTCTTTCGCGTAAACGTGCGCATTGTATCGTCCGCCGCATCGCCGTTTCAGGCGAACGATATTTTAGACGGTCTCGCCGCCGGCTTTAGCCAGTTTTCGAGTCCAACGCGCAATGATTTTTCAGTGGTGAAGCCGCGCAACCCCGACAAGCTTATCCGGCAGTTCATCGCCCGGGAGTTCGACGAGTCGCAGGCGATGATCCTTTCGAGCGAGGAGATCACGAGTTTTTACCATTTGCCGATTTCCTCCACTGCGGTGCCGCGCATCAAATGGCTTAAATCAAAGGAGGCGCCGCCGCCGGACAACCTGCCGCGCGCGGGGCTCGCGCTTGGTGAAAGCGTTTTTCGCGGCCAGGCGAAGCCGATTTACATTGCCGACGAAGACCGCCGCCGCCATCTCTATGTGATCGGTCAGACCGGTACTGGAAAATCGACGCTGCTCGGCAGCCTTATCATCCAGGACATTATCGCCGGAAAAGGCGTCGCGATCATTGATCCGCATGGCGACCTTGTTGAAAATGCACTTCGCTTTATTCCGAAGGAGCGCCTTGATGACGTTATCTATTTCAACCCCGGCGATCTCGCGCGTCCGATGGGGCTTAACATGATCGATTTCAACTTCAATCGTCCTGAAGAAAAAACGTTCATTGTGAATGAGATGCAAAGTATTTTTAACAAGCTCTTCAGCGCCGAGTCGATGGGTCCGATGTTCGAGCAATATATGAGAAACGCACTGCTCCTTTTGATGGAAGACATGGTGAATGAGCCGGCGACGCTCATCGAGGTGCCGCGCCTTTTTACGGACTCGGCATTTCGTGCGCGAAAACTCGAACGCATTCATAATCCCGTCGTCGTCGATTTCTGGCAGAAAGAAGCGACGAAAGCCGGCGGCGAAGCCTCGCTCGCAAATATGACGCCGTACATCACGTCCAAATTCAACAACTTCATTTCGAACGACTACATGCGGCCGATTATCGGCCAGCCGAAGTCCGCGTTCAATTTCCGCGAAGCGATGGATCAGGGGAAAATATTATTGGTGAACCTTTCAAAGGGAAGAATCGGGGACATCAACGCCGGACTGCTCGGTATGGTATTTGTCGGAAAAATTTTGATGGCGGCGCTCTCGCGCGTCGACATCGCGAACGACAATGACCGCCGCGATTTCAATCTCTATATCGACGAGTTCCAGAATTTCACCACCGACTCGATCGCGACGATTCTTTCCGAAGCCCGCAAGTACCGCCTGAACTTGACGATGGCGCACCAGTTCATCGCGCAATTGAACGACAAAATCAAAGACGCCGTATTCGGCAACGTCGGATCCGAAATCGTGATGCGCGTTGGCGTGCAGGACGCGGAATTTCTCGTGAAGCAATTCGAACCAGTGTTCAATCAAAATGATCTTATGAATATCGACAACTTTAACGGCTATGTGAAACTGCTTGTGAACGGGCAGACGTCGCGCCCCTTCAATATTAAGGTGAGTACGCTCTCGTGGGGTGCCGGAAACAAAGCTCTTGCCGAACAATATAAAGAATATTCGCGCATGAAATATGGCGCCCATCGGCAGCAGGTGGAAGACGATATTTTTTCGCGACTAAGGACGTAATAATAATGTTCCGCATTGCCATTCTTGATAACGGCTCCCTGCATCTCGAGGCTCTCCGCGCACTTGTGCCAAGCGCGGATATTTTTTCTTACGATCATTTTTCTCCCGCATATCTCGATGCATATGATCTCGTAATTTTGTCGGGCGGTCATTCTATTTCAGTGATGCGTCATCCAAAAGAATTCGCACGAGAGATGCGATTCATCAGAAACCGTAAGAAACCGATGATCGGCATTTGCCTTGGCTTTGAGTTGATTGCCGCCGCTTTTGGAGGCGAACTTGGTGAGCTGCCTCGAAAAGAAAGCGGAATTCTTTCGATTAATGCCACGGCGGATGATCCGGTTTTGCGTGGTGCGCACCTCATATCTGGCTATGAAGGCCATCGATGGGCGCTAAAAGATGCGCCAGATGCACTGGTTTGCATTGCGTATTCAAAAGATGGCGCAGAAATTATCAAGCACAAAAATTTACCGATATACGGTTTTCAATTTCATCCCGAAATATCTGAAGGAAATGACGGCCAGATTATTTTTAACAATTTTCTTCGTATTGCCCGCGCAACAATTTAGCCCATCTTGCCCCACGCTCGCATCGCTTCTTTGAAGGACATGATCGAGAGGAGGTAATTGATCTCGATTATTTTTGCGAATGCCCATGCGGGCCATCCGGAAAAAACAAACGATCCGATTTTCGCGACCGCCCAGACATTGCCGATCGGAATGACGTACGGATAATCCTGAGGAACATACGTTTCCGGTTGGGGCACATAGTTTGGTATTTCCGCTTTTTTAATTTCTTCAATAAGGTTATGCCCCGCGACGCCGCCCTGATTGATCGCCGCGCGCGCGACGGCGGGCACCGGCCGGCCGGTTTTTGGATTCATGAAGCACACGCTGTCGCCGAGTCCGTACACCATCGGATACAGTTTTAAATCGGGCGTTGCGGGAAGGCATTCCATGTCGGGCTTCGCCATCGGTTTTCCGTGCGGTTCTTTTTCGACGGGAAGCCGTGTGAGCATGTCGGGCGTTTTGATGCCGCCGGTCCAGACAAAGAGATCGAACGGGATTTTCTTTCCGCCGTCGAGCGAAATTTCTTTCGGTGCGACGCCGACGATTTTTCCGTTCGTCATCACATCCACGCCGAGCATTGCGAGCCGCTTTGCGGCGGTCGCCTGGACGCGCGGGTCGAGTCCGGGCAGCACGGAGGGTGTCGCTTCCATAAGCGCAATGGAAACCTTAAGTTTTTCATTTTGTCGCATCGCGATGTCCGCCCACAGTTTAATTTCCGCTGCGAGCTCAATGCCGTTCGCGCCGGCGCCACCGACGATAATTTTTTTCTCGCCTTCACCCGCAAATACGGTGTTCAGCGCACTGCGGATCGCGAGCGCTTGTTCTGCGCTTTTAAGCTGGAGCGAGTTTTCTTTGAGTCCCTGGATGCCAAAATAATTCGTTTCCGAGCCAAGCGCGATCACGAGGAAGTCGGCTTTGATTTCCTCTCCGGTTTTCAGATGAACATCGCCGTTCATAAGGTCGAGGGAAGCCACTTCGTTCTGCAAAAAGCGAATCGGAAAATTCTTCGTGAGCGATGTCGTATCGTACGTGCACTGCGGCTGGCTTTCGGGCGCGGCCGCCAGGCGATAGAGGAGCGGGGTAAAGAGATGGCAGTCGGTGCGGTCGATGAGGACGACCTCATATTTTTCCAAAAGTTTCAGCTGTCGGAGGTTGTTTGCCGCGACCATTGCCACACGGAGGCCGCCGAATCCGGCGCCGAGCACCACGATATTCTTTTTTTGCATTCCTTTATTATACAATGTTATTCCTCTCGCGGTGATTCTCTGATATCATATAAAGAATGATCAATTACTTGAGTAACGCGAAGCCCGCAACAATTCGCGGAACCGCCTTGCTTCGCCTCGATTTCAATACGAAAGACGATTGGCGCATGCGCGCGGTTTTGCCGACGCTCAACCTGCTTCTTCGCCGTTCCGCAAAAATCGTAGTGCTGAGCCATTACGGCCGTCCGTCGCCGGTCTCTTCGGCTGACGCCACCCGGGGCCGTGGACTGGATAAAAAATTCAGCCTTAAAAAAGACGCGGAGACGCTTGGCCGTCTTCTGAAGAAGAAAGTAATTTTTATTCCGCATTTTAATTTTCCGGTGATCAAAAAAATGATCGATGAAAGTCCGCGCGGATCTATTTTTCTTCTCGAGAACCTGCGTTTTCTTAAAGGAGAAGAGGCGAATGATGCCGGTTTTGCAAAGTCGCTTGCATCGCTCGGCGATTTCTACGTGAACGATGCGTTCGCCGTGTCGCATCGCGCGAATGCTTCGGTCGCCGCGATCACGAAGCTGCTGCCGAAATATGCGGGGCTGGAGCTTGAGCGAGAAATTATTTCGCTTTCAAAAGCTCAGGTGAAGCCGAAGCATCCGCTCATTTTAATCCTTGGCGGCGCGAAGGCGGGGGACAAGCTCGGCGTTATTACCTATTTTAAAAATAAAGCGGACTGGTTTCTTCTTGGCGGCGGCCCGGCAGACACTATTTTATTTTTGGAGGGCATGAACGTCGGAAGGTCGGTGCGTGATACCGATCCGAATGATTTGAAGAAGATTAAGACCATTGCGAAATATAAAAATATTATTGTGCCCGAAGATTATAGATGGAGCCGTGGTGCGATTCTTGATCTCGGGCCGAAGTCCACGCAGTCATTCATTAAGAAGATTGCGAAAGCGCGGACGATTTTGTGGAGCGGGCCGCTCGGACTTTTCGAAAAGCCGGCCTTCGCAAAAGGAGATATCATGATTGCGAAAGCCATCATAAAAAACCGCCGGGCGTTCTCGATTGCGGGCGGCGGGGAAACGGTGATGTTTTTAAAACGATACAAGCTCGATAAAAAGTTCAGTTTTATTTCGACGGGCGGCGGCGCGATGGTAGATTTCCTCGCCGGAGAGAAGCTGCCGGGCATCGAAGCGCTTAAGCAGGGACGATACAATTTTTAAACAACACCAATGAAATACGATATTTATTTTCACAATGATTTTGACGGGCGCGCATGCGCGGCGCTGATGCTCCATTTTTTGCGCGAACGCGGTGACGACATCGAAAATTATATTCCGGTAAACTACGACTTGCTTACGCAGTGGGTCGACGAAGATTTTTTCGAGAAGCACAATCTTTTCAGAGGCCGTCGCAATCCCGCGATCGTCGTCGATTTTCTTTATCATCCGCGCGCCGCATTTTGGTTTGAACATCATCCGACAACATTTAAAAAAGAATCGTGGCAGCGTGATTTCAAACCGACCAAATTTCACCACCTCGAGCCGCAGTATTCTTCCTGTTGTCACCTCGTGTACGATGCATTGGTAAAAGATTTCGGCTGGCGTCCGCCGCGCTACCTTACCGAGCTCACGAAGTGGCTCGACGTAATCGACGGAGCGCATTATAAATCCGCAAAGCAGACGATAGAAATGAAAGAGGCGGCGCTTTGGATTTTTGCCTTCATTGAGCAATACGAACACAGTCCGAAGTCGCGTTTCTGGCTTATCGATCTTCTGTCACGCAAGCCGCTCGCGGCGATCGGCCGCATGCCTGAAATAAAAAAAGCGCTTGCCATCTATCGCAAAAATTTGGCGAAGGGCGAGATTCTTTTCGACAAGAGCGTCCAGCGTTTTAAGACGGGTACGTTTGTCGATCTTACGAAAGCGAAATACGAACCGCCCCATTTTTACGAAAATTATAGATACCCCGAACTTCCGTACGTCGTGCGGCTCGCGATGCGCGACGGAATGTTTCACATGCGCGTCGGCGTGAATCCATGGCTCAAAGTAAAGCCCGACGTGCACATCGGCGAACTTTTGAAGCCATACGGCGGCGGCGGACACAAGGCCGTCGGCGGCGTCGAATTCCGCACGCGCAAGCAGGCCGAAGATGCGGCAAAAGAAGTTCTTGCATTTCTCGATACCAAATGACGCAAAAGCGAAAAGAAAAAAAATACTATGCATATTTTGTTCCGGACGGTACGCAGGGCATAACGGATGATTGGAAAAAATGCGAAGCGATTGTTTCGGGGCGTCCGGGCGCGCGGTTTAAGGCGTTTACGGTAAGAGCGGAAGCCGAAGAATGGCTTTCGCATGGCGCAATGTATGAAGCAAAGTCCCGGCCGAAATTGCAAAAAGGAATTTATTTTGATGCGGGCACGGGCCGCGGGAGCGGCGTCGAAGTGAGCGTGACGGATGAGGCGGGGCGAAATTTGCTTCATAAGGCTCTATCGAAAGACGAACTCAATCGTTTCGGCAAGCATCTTTTAGATGATTCATCGGCGACGAATAATTACGGTGAGCTTCTCGCGTTGCGGTACGCGATCGAAATCGCGCAAAAAGAAAAGATCAAAAATATTTTTGGCGACAGCAAGCTCGTCATCGAGTATTGGTCAAAGTGGCGCATTAAAAGAAAGGATTTGTCCGAAGAAACGGTTGCGCTTGCGGACGAAGTTTCGCGTGCGCGCGAAGCGTTTGAAAAAGCCGGCGGTGTCGTCGAACGGATTTCCGGCGATCACAACCCCGCTGATTTGGGATTCCATTAAAACGCGTGCGTCTTGTCAATACTTTTTCTCGCTGCTATAATACTTCGGCTGGTCATCCAGACGATTGCGCTCGCGCTTCGGCGCTGGTGAGGAAAGTCCGGACACTCTCTAGCAGTACTTGAAAGTACGGCTGGATAAAAAAGTAGCGGCTAACAGCCGCCGTTCGCAAGAATAGAGGTGCGAGCAGTGACGCCGAACTTCGAAAGGGGTTCGGGAGCCCAATCCCGACGTTGAAGGCTCAATTCCGCCATAGGGACAAAAAAGCGGAAGTGAAACGGCAAAATCCTTATTGAGTGCAAGGCCGCGTCCCGCGTCCGTCGCGCAAGCGATGAGCAAGGGAAGTGCCGCACGAACCCGCGAGTGATCAAGGGTCCAGATAAATGATCGTCCGCCCCGCGCAAGCGTGGCCGACAGAATCCGGCTTACGGATTGCCAGCACTGAAGCCCGCCGAGAGGCGGGTTTTTGGTTGGGAAACGGGTGCTATTGACTTAATTACATTATATATGTTATAATAAGACCAGAGGTGAGCTATGAATTTGATAAAAAAGTTTTTCCGCGGCCTTCGGCGCGATTGGGAGCTTATGTGGAGAGACTCCCGGGCATTTGAGAGATTGGCTCGGCTCAAGGCATACCGGTTGGACGGCACTCAATTTGAAATCGTGAGCATCCACCCGACGACTGGCGGCTGCTTTCTCAAGGTGAAAGGCTCTATCGAACCTTCCGATTCATTCGAAATGATTTGGGTCGGTCGTCCTATCGATGTTCAGCCCGGCGGTATGGTGACCGTTCGTTATGTTTCTGAGCCACAAAGAGAACTCGTCCGGTTTTACGGAAACTTCGATTATCGTTCCCGTCCGACAACGTATCTCGCGGTATAACATTGCCCCTAACAGAAAAGCTCCTGCGAGCAACATCTGTGCGGGGCCTTTTCTTTTCTCCGGCTTTACGGATTGCCAGTAGGAGAACCCGCCAGCAATGGCGGGCTTTTTGGTCGGATATTGACAAAAAATTGACACATGGTATAATACTACCAGTTGTTTTGAAAGGAGCACCGTATGAATTTTGAAGGAATAACTACAGACATCCTCCTGTCTCGAGCAAATGAGAACAGGAAGAATATCGTTGAAGATGTAAGAGAGTTTATGACCGCCCGTTGGGGACTGCGGAGAGGAAGAAAAGAAGCTATTTCTCCAGAAATGCTTTCTCTTATCGGCGCGAAACTCACCGCTGAGCCCGGCCAAGAAATTGGCATGAAAGCAGAATATCTCTTTCGATTTGAGCGACTTCCGGAACATGGCGATATTGAACCGAGACACCAAGAGTTCTGCTGTTTAATCTCATGCACGACGTTTTCAAAATTTCGGCGCATTGAGATGGAGCTTTTCGAGAAAGGTGTGTGCGGCGGCCCGGCGAAACACGATTTTAAGCTTTAGTTTTTTGATCTATCTGGGATGATAGCGTTGAATGGGATGTAACTGAGTTTTTCCAAAAAGGTGCTGCGATTGCAATACAAGCAGCCCAACCACGATGTGATTGGGCCTTTTTATTTATTTAAATATTTTTTAACAAATTCTTTTGCGACTTTTCGGTTAGTGCCACCGTGGAAAAACCATTGAAATAGTTCTATGATATTAAAAAAAGAAAATAAAAATTATGCCTTTTATTAATCCTCATATTAACTTCAACGGAAACGCCGAAGAAGCATTCAACTTTTTATTTGAGGACCCAACCATAAGAACCGCAAAGAAAGGCCCAAAATTGTGCCTTTGGGCAGGGGTTGACAGGATTCATAGGTATGCTATAATGCTTCTATCTTCGAATCGCTTAGCGGATTTGATGATGAAAGTCTGACAGCTAAGTCTTCCTCGAGACGACCACACGGTCTGGGGAAGGGGGAACAGTGAGCTATCTGGTTTAAGTGCCTGAATCAGATGGACACATACGCTAATTTTTTACCCTGAGGATGTGGCACTACGATTCTTGGGGTCAGTTCTTTCCAAGCGGTTTTTCGCGGTGCGACTGGAAGCCGCGATCATAAGTTCCCTTGGGCCGGATTCGGTTGGGGGACTCATTATAATTAATCCTGAGATAAGCGTCGATGACGCCATTGAAGAAATTTCAGCCTTCAATGTCTCTTGTAGCCTCTTCGCTTGCGGAGGGGTTTTTATTTTCTAAAGAGGTGGTTTTGGTTGATATTGACAATTATGAAAATATATTATATTATTAATCCAGATGTCCAGAAATGGACCTTGAAACCAATCCAGAAATGGATTCAAAAAAGAAGACCAGAAATGGCACTTACACCGGAAGCTTTGAGTAAATATTTCGAGACATCGGAGCGGAAGAACCTGCTTCAGCGCCGAATCAAAGAATACGTGGCCCTTCTCCAGGAAAAATATGTAATGGAGGCGAGCCAGAGGTATTCAGCGTTGGCCTTGCAGCAAAGGCAGGAAATGCCAGATACCACATGGCACGGTAAGGCAACGTTCCCGCTGTCGCAGGCGACCGTGGGATTCGAGTGGTATGTTCGCATTGAACAGCCCAGTCGTCTTCCCAACTGCAGATTCTCGGTGAGGGCTGAGAATAACTACTATGCGCTTGTGATGGATCAACTCCCAAGTGACCTTGTTGAGCCGATGTACGAGGCTCTGTCCCAATTCACTACGCTCATAGGATATGCCGACAAAGCACTGTCCAAAAACATTGAGGATGAAATCCTTTCTTTTCTCCGCAAATCCTAACCGCCACCACGACGCGAAGAGCCGTCGGCTATGGTCGGCGGTTTTTCTTTTCTCTAGTTTACGGATAGCTGTTTGTCCCGGCTCCGGCTTATGGATTGCCAGCACGGAAACCCGCCAGAAATGGCGGGTTTTTAGTTATGTCATAAGCAATTGACTTGGTCAAATTATTTTACTAGAATGCAATTGGCCTTGAAAGGAGAGTCAAGTGAAAAAAGGGTTAATTGTCGTCGCGGTTATCGCTGCGATTGCTGGATTGTTCTATTGGCGCAATCAGGTTTATCGCGCCAAACATGTCAATGGGACGCAGGTGAAGTTCGAATGTCCACAACAAGATGGTATTCCGTCACCCTGCATCCTCCACGTTGCGATGCCCGACATCGACCGTTCGTTCCATATCGACCGTTTCACCGCCGGACGCAATCGGAATGGTGCCGTCCTTGTCGAGATGGACTACTCCGGAGCAACCACTCGCGGCACGATGGAATCGGAACTTCCATACAAGTGGAAATATGAGGAGAAGAATTTTTTCCCTCAGCTTGTAAGTTCCGTTCGGCTTGAGCGGGGCGACGAACTTCTCGCTAAAGCCGAAGTGCCTTAGTCGGTTCATCATCCATTCGACCTCACGGGCTTGGCGATTCATTTCGCTGAGCCTGTTTTATTTTTCTGTTTACGGATTGCCAGCACAAAAGCCCGCGTGAAAGCGCGGTTTTTGGTTGACATTATTAATTGATTTTGTTATATTATCTTCATGTTTTATAAGCATTACATCACGAATAGCCAGACCTCGAACGCAGGCGTTATGCTTTGCGCTATTTCGCTTATGTCTATCCGTGATTGCTTGAATATTCCTATCAGTTAAAACTTCAAGGAAAAATCTTTTTCAAACAACCCCGGCTGGACGAAAGCTTGGGGTTGTTCTTTATTCGGACCAGCAAATCAGCTCGTTGAAAAGGATGAATATGACGAAACCAAACGACGATGTGGTATTTCTGCGAGGCAAACGCCTTTATTTGCGGCCGCTCACAAAAGAGGATATTCCATTTTTTCTCCGCTGGATGAATGACCAAGAAGTAATTCACTTTTTGGCTACGTTCCTGCCCGTGACGGAGGCGGACGAAAATGAATGGTTTGAGCAGTTGCAGAAAAAGAAAAACGAGGAGATTGTCCTTGGTATTGTAGATGCAAAAAGCGGCAAGCTCATCGGCAGCATGGGTATCCATCGCATCAGCTGGAAAGATCGCACGGCAACGACAGGGGCGGTCATCGGTGACAAAAAGTTTTGGGGCAAAGGGTATGGCACGGAGGCAAAGATGTTGCTCCTTAACTATGCATTCAATGTATTAAATCTTCGGAAGATTTCTTCGCTCGTCTATAGTTACAACAAACGTAGCCAAGCATACAGCGAGAAGTGCGGCTACAAAGTTGAAGGGGTGCTGAAAGCTCACATCTTCAAGAACGGTCGTTATTGGAACGTCATTAACCTTGCGGTCTTCAAAAAAGATTGGCAACCACGCTGGGATGCGTTTCGTAAAACAAATAAGATTTAGATAGGATGGCAGTCCTACGTTCTCGCGAACGTTCGATTGCCTTTTTTATTTCGCTCTATGCCCCCGGCTTATGCTTGGATTGAAATGTTATTATTAAAACAATGAACAGAAAGGGCTTCGCGCCGATCGTTATTATTGGCATCGTTGCCTTTTTTGCGATAGCGGGCGCGATCGGTTATTTTGTTCTGAAGAAACCGGTTATGCAACTGACCGCTGTTCCTATCCCTGGCGTTAGTACCACTACGTCCGGCAACTCTCATCTTGCGGCGCAGGACTCGAACGTGCCTCCGGAATTTCAAAATAAAATTGCGTTTCTAAAAGCTGGAGAAGTCTGGCTGGCGAATGAAGATGGAAGCGGCGTGGATCAATTCACGCATACGAGCGGGACGATTAAAAACTTTTCGTTTTCTCCCACTTTTTCATATCTTGCGTATACGCGAATTGTAAGTACGACAACTTTTATTGACAATGAAGGCGGATCGCACCTCGGCAATCTCTATGACGTAGAAATAATAGATGTCGCAAGCGGATCAATCGTGAGGACGATCACAAAAGATAACCTATGGGCGGGAGAATTCCCATTTTTCGGTTATTGGTACTCGGATAAAAAATTTGCGGTATCGGGAGAAGATTTTCTGAGCGCCGACGGGCCGTTTATTTTTGATGTGGATACTCTGCCTTCAAGCCCGTATTCAAAGGATGGCCTGTCGCCAAATGACGATCTTCTTGGATATGGCATTACGGACGCGACGACAAGCAATCAGTACGAATATAATGATTTTCAAATTGTCGGTTCGAAAATATTTTATACGGCATCTGTCTTTAAAAAGCCCCACATTGAAAATTTTCTTCTTTTTGATCCCGCGACGGGTAAGAGCAATATTTTCGGCAGCGCGCCAATTGAAGGTTCTTATATAGAGAAGGCGAATATGAATCCCATGGCGACAGATGTTGTTTTTGTCGAAGGACAGTCACAACCGTATGCGAGCAAGGTATTGCTCTATTCCTCGGGCGGTACGTTATATACTGCTTCCTCAACGGACGGCTCGACGAGCTATCTTGCGATCGGCGGATTTCATTGGTCGTTTGATGGCACGCAAGTGGCATTCAGACTAAACTGGCAGAATCCGACGAATAAACAATATAAGAGTAAGATTATATCGCTCTCATTATCGGATCCATCGCATTATCGCGAAATCGACGATATCGATTTCTCGACCGATTTTCAGTGGACGCGAAGCGGGAAAATAATTTTTGAAAAGAATAATAATTTATATCAGTATGATCCGCAATCAGGAACCGAAGCGCTTCTATCGGCGAGTTCTTCCGATCCATTTGCGTTTTAATTGAAATTTCTATTATTGATTGATTTTGAGCAAAAGGGCCTCGCGGAAATGCGGGCCCTTTATTATTCGAATGTTATTGTTTCGCTCGTGCGGTTTCTTCCGGTGACTTGGGTTTCATCGCCACCGCGGCAACCGCATAGCCATAGTCTGTGTAATCGGCACGGACGGTATCCCATGCAAGCGTGTCGGTGTCTTTCAGAAAAACCACGACTCCTATCGTTCCCTCGAAGGGTTCCTGGGGAATGTCCAAATCATATGGCCCCCAAACGACATCAACATTTTCTCCGGTTTTCTTTACGATGTAGTACTCGAGCAGCCGTTCTTTTAAGACGGGTTCGTTGCTCGACCTCACCTTCACCGTGGTAATCATAACGAAGAGAGGTTTCTTGGAGTCTTTTTCCTCGAATGAAATCCGTTCAATATGAACGGCATCTTGATCATCCTTTCCGAGATCGACGCCCGTTGCGCGAACCATTACTCCGATCGTGTCATCTTTGGTAAATGTTCCCGGCGTCGGCTCCTCGTAGCACATCGGTTGGATCGATGAATTCTGATTGTTCACAAAGAATCCGCCGAACTTAAAAGATGGGGGGAATCGGAGCGGTTTCGTGCGTCGGTTCTTTTTGAGTGCTCTTTGGGTGGGCGATTTCCTTCCATAGCTGACCTGTTTTAAGGAATTCTCGTCGGGTGCGCTCTCCTTCCGATAGCGCTTCTTCTTGTTGTTCTCGCTCCCTTTCGCAAAATGATTTGATCGCAACCATGAGCGGATTGGGTTTCGGCGCCACTTCTTCGCCGGTTTGGGTTTGCGCCACGGCTGGGCTGTTAGAGAAAGAAAGGCCGAGGACGATGAGCAGCGTTGCGGCTGATTTCGACCACATGGGGATACTCCTTTGTTGGGGAAATACTTTTATCACTATAGCAATATTTTCCCCGCAATGCCCGTTCCTTTGCTACAATGAAATGAATGGCCGAAGTGATTGATCTCGCGAAGCTTGCCCCCCGCAAAACGGAAGACGTTTTTGCCGCGTTAAAGACCGCACCCGCGGGACTTTCGCAGGCCGAGGCCGCGCGGCGGCTCAAGCAATATGGCATAAACGAATTTGCCGGAAAGAAAAAACTGCAGCCGCTCATGATTTTTCTTTCGAAGTTCAAGAGCCCGTTGCTTATTCTTTTAATTGCCGCCGCCATCATTTCCGGTTTTCTCGGATCGGTGTTCGAAGGAGCGGTGATTCTCGTGATCGTTTTCGGCAGTGCCTTCATCGATTTTTTTAACAGTTATAAATCGGCGCAGGCCGCCGAGGAACTGCAGGAAAAAGTGAACATCACGGCGGCCGTGATGCGCGGCGGAGAGTTGCGCGAGGAGAGCATGCGGGAAGTCGTTCCCGGCGATGTTTTCGTTTTGAAGGCGGGAGACTTGGTGCCTGCCGATGGCGTGCTTATTAGCGCGAAAGATTTATTTTTGAACGAAGGCGTTTTGACGGGGGAATCATTGCCCGTTGAAAAGACGGCGGCGGCCAAGCCCGAAGAGAAAATGCTTTTCCTCGGCACGAGCGTTGTTTCGGGGGAAGGAACGGCGGTGGCGGCAATTACCGGCGGCGGAACGAAAGTGGGCACGATCGCGGGCAAGTTGAAGAAAGCCGACGAGCCGACGGAATTCGAGCGGAACCTGAAAGATTTCAGCTTGTTTATTTTTCGCACGACACTTTTCCTTGTGCTCGTCGTTATCCTTTTAAATATTTTTGTCATCAAGCGCGATCCGTTGCAGATTTTTCTTTTTGCCGTCGCCATCGCGGTCGGTCTTACGCCCGAACTTTTGCCACTTATCGTGACGAGCAATCTTGCAAAAGGCGCGCTTCGCATGTCGAAGGGTGGCGTCATCGTAAAGAAGCTCGCGGCGATTCACAACTTTGGCAGCGTCGACGTACTTTGCACCGATAAAACGGGCACGCTTACCGAAGACCGCATCACGCTTATGGAGGCGCTTGATCCGTTTGGCAAAGAAAGCGACCGAACGCTTTTTTGGGGCTATTTAAGCAGTCGCCACCTTACGGGCGTGCGCGGCGTGCTTGATAAAGCGATCGAAGACTACAAGAAGGTTGATGTTTCGGGTTGGGAAAAAATCGACGAGGTGCCGTTTGACGCTGAACGCCGACTCGAGTCGGTGGTTGTAAAAAACGAAAAAGAAACCGTGCTCATTGCGAAAGGCGCTCCCGAAGAGATTCTTCGTGTCGCCGACGGCTACGGCGAAAAAGCGGAAAAACTTACCGCCGCCGTCCGTGAAAAAATATCAGAAGAATACGACCGTCTGAGCGCCGACGGATTCCGCGTGCTCGCGGTCGGTATAAAAAAAGTGACGGCGAAAGATGAGCCGTACGGCAAAGATGACGAAAAAGATCTTTCGATAGTTGGATTCCTTGCATTCCTCGATCCACCGAAAAAATCGGTGAAGGAAACGCTCCGTCGGATGGAACTGCACAAAGTGGATATCAAAATTATCACCGGAGACAATTTTTTGGTGACGAAGAAAGTTGCCGAAGAAATCGGATTCGAAATAAAAAATCCGCTGACGGGTGATGAAATGACGAAGCTTGGCGAACACGCGCTCCGTACGCACGTTGAACAATCGAACGTTTTCACGCGCGTGAATCCCGAGCAGAAAGAACTTATCATCCGCGCGCTCCGCGAAAATGGCCACGTCGTTGCCTACATGGGCGACGGCGTAAACGACGTCCTCTCTATTAAAGAGGCGGACGTCGGCATTTCCGTGCAAAATGCCGTCGACATCGCGAAGGAAACCGCCGACATCATTTTGCTCC
>Ga0307470_10000611_pt1 | contig 16332 bp, 12 predicted proteins | sample atmos_gasesAM3C__FD_204565 | JGI IMG/M metagenome (GOLD analysis project Ga0307470, IMG submission 204565) | Hardwood forest soil microbial communities from Morgan-Monroe State Forest, Indiana, United States - atmos_gasesAM3C_05 | ecosystem: Environmental > Terrestrial > Soil > Temperate forest... | reverse complement strand
CTTGGAAAATGCCAGCCCGGCACAGGGCCTGGCGAAAGGCACGCTGGATAGTCCTTTCGTGCAGGTGATGACGTCGCGAGACACCGAACCGTGGGTCCCGGTAGCGAATGAAGAACGTTTTGGCCCCGTCGCGCGTGACTCGGCTACCGGCCGACGGGGTGCCAGAATGGTAGACTTCCTCCTGCGCCTTCTTTCTTTAGTCCGAAGGGCGGGGATGACCGTCTCCGTGAGTCGCCTTTCCATGGGGTCCCGGTCCTCTCTCAGTCACCGTTTCGCGCCGAGATGTAGGGAACATAGAGGGAACAGGATCGGCGGTCCCGGCCGCCGCCGCGTTCGCCACCAGCGCGTGGCCGCCGTCGGCGGCCAGGAGCGCCATCGGCCGGCCGGCGGCGGCGAGCGCCGCGAAGCGGTCCGGCTCCATCACCGCGTACATCCGGCGCGGCCCCGCCCAGCGCCGCCAGAAGGTCGCCTCGTCGATCATCCAGCCGCCGGTGTCCTCGGCGTGGATGCCGAACTCGAGCTCCCCCTGGTAGGCGGCGACGGTGATCGTGCGGCCGAGGTAGACCGGCAGGTCCTGCGGGTAGTCGTGGTAGGCCGCGACCTCGTCGCCGGGGCGCAGCAGCGGCTTCAGTTGGAGCGCCAGGCTCTTGACCGAGCGCTCGCCGTCGAAGGCCGGGGCGGCGGCAGCGAGGGTCGAGAGGACGAGGGCGGCGCCGGCGACGAGCGCGGCGAGCGCCGCGCGTGGGCGGCCGGCGCGCGCGAGGACGAAGGGCGCCGCGCCGGCTAAGGCGAGCGCCGCCGCCGCCGCGTAGAGCCAGCCGCCGAGGAGGCCGGCGGCGTGCGCCACGTCGCGGTTGCCGGCGAGCGCCCACGGCAGGGCGACGAGGATCGCGGCCAGCCCGACGCCGCTCGCCAGCAGGAAGGCGAAGGCGGCGCGGAGCCGCCTGCCGTCCTCGTCCCAGGCCGCGGCGAGCGCGCGGCCCAGCAGGAGGGCGAGCGGCGGCAGGCAGGGGAGGACGTAGGGGATGAGCTTCGAGCTCGACGCCGAGAAGAAGGCGAGCACCAGCCCCGCCCAGAGCAGCAGGAAGAGCGCCGCCGCGCGCCGCGGATCGCCGCGCCGCAGGCCGAGGGCGCGCGGCAGGAAGGCCGTCCACGGCACCATCCCGGCGAGCAGCACCGGCACGAAGAACCAGAACGGCTGGTAGCGCCGGTGGATCGTCGTCGCGTAGCGCAGGAAGTGCTCGTGGACGAAGTAGAAGTAGGCGAAGTCGGGGTTGGCGCGGGCGACGAGCAGGTGCCAGGGGAGGGCGATGGCGAGGAAGATCGCCAGGCCCGAGAGGAGGTGGAGCGGCAGGAGCCGCCGCCAGCGCCGCGCGAGCGCCACCCAGACGAGGAGGACGAGCCCCGGCAGCAGGAAGCCGACGAGCCCCTTGGTCATCGTCGCGAGAGCGGCGCCGGCGTAGGCGGTCCACAGGAGCGCCCGCCGCCGCCCTCCCGGCGGCGCCTCGAGGCCGAGGAGAGCGGCCGAGAGCGTCCCGGTGAGGAGGACCGCGAGGGGCATGTCGAGGGTGATCGACTGCGAGAGGAAGTAGTAGAGCGGCGAGGTGGCGAGGACGGCGGCGGCGAGGAGCCCCGCCCGCCGCCCGAACAGGTGCCGGCCGGCGGCGTAGACCGCCAGGCAGCCGGCGAGGGCGAAGAGCGCCGGCACCAGGCGCAGGCCCCACTCGCGGACCCCGAACAGCCGGATGGCGATCCCCTGCAGCCAATAGACGAGGGGGGGCTTCTCGAAGTACTTGACGCCGTCGAGCCGCGGCGTCACCCAGTCGCCGCTCGCCACCATCTCGCGTGGGATCTCGCTGTAGCGGCCCTCGTCCGGCGACCACAGGGCGCGCACCCCGAGCAGGGAGAAGAGGAAGGCGGCGAGCGCCAGGGCCAGGAAGAGGAGGTCGCGCCCCCAAGCAGGCTCACGGGAGGGCGAGGCGGCGGTGCGGTCCATGGCGGCGGGCCGACTGTATCGCAGCCAATCGAGCCGCCGAATCCGCGCAGCCGTCCTGGCAGACCTTTTGCTTTATCCCCTGACGATGTCCTGAAGTTGCCTTGCGGCGAGCGGCCTGACGTCGCTCACCTTCCCAAGGAGAGACTCTGATGCTCTGGACGATCTTCGTCATCCTCCTCATCCTCTGGTTGCTCGGCTTCTTCGCCTTCCACGTCACGAGCGGCCTGATCCACGTCCTCCTGGTCATCGCCGTGATCGTGCTCATCGTCCGGCTGGTGCAGGGACGAAAAGTTCTCTGAGGGCGGCTCGCGCTACGCCCAGGCGATTGCCTTGGCAATCGCTTCGGGGGAATTGCTCGTGGCATTCTTCGTGACCCACCTGGGCCGCAGAGGCCGACACCCTCCTTCCGCTCGGCTTGCGGCTCGCCGGGCGGAGGTGATCTACTGTGCCCTCGTGTTGCCCCGCACCGAAACCCTGCCCTTTTCGCGCCCTGAGATCGGAGAGGAAGAGATCTCCGAGGTCGTCGGCTGCCTGCGCTCGGGCTGGATCACCAGCGGGCCGCTGACGGCGCAGTTCGAGCGCGAGTTCGCCGCCGCTCACGGCGCCGAGCACGCCCTCGCCTTCTCCTCCTGCACCGGCGCGCTGCACGCCCTCCTCCTCGCCATGGACCTTGAGGCCGGCGACGAGGTCGTCGTCCCCGCCCTCACCTGGCCGTCGACCGCGAACATGGTGATCGCCTGCGGGGCGACGCCGCTCTTCGCCGACGTCGACCCGTCGACCTGGAACCTGTCGCCGGAGGCGATGCTTCGGGCGCTCACCCCGCGCACCCGCGCCGTCATCCCGGTCCACTTCGCCGGCCAGCCGGCGGACTTGGACGGCCTGCGGGAGGCGCTCGCCGCCGCCGGCCGCGGCGACGTCGCCATCGTCGAGGACGCCGCCCACGCCGCCGGCGCGGGCTACAAGGGGCGGCCGATCGGGGCGACGCGGGCGGCGGGCACCGTCGCCGCCTGCTTCTCCTTCCACCCGATCAAGAACATGACGACGGGCGAGGGGGGCATGCTGACGACCGACGACGCCGAGCTCGCCGCCCGGGTCAAGCTCTGGCGCTTCCACGGCGTCCAGCGCGACGCCTGGAAGGCCTACTCGGCGGCCGAGAAGGCGCCGGCGACCTACGACGTCGTGCTCCCCGGCTTCAAGTACAACCTGACCGACATCCAGTCGGCGATCGGCATCCATCAGCTCAGAAAGCTGCCGCGCTTCAACGCCCGCCGCGCCGAGATCGCCGCGCGCTACCGCCGCGAGCTCGCCGGCCTCGCCGGCCTCGGCCTGCCGGGCGAGGCGCCCTACGAGCACGTCCACCCCTGGCACCTGTTCACCGTCCTGGCGCCCCGGCGGGCGCCGTTCATGGACAGGCTCAAGAGCCTGGGGATCGGCACCGGCCTCCACTTCGAGGCGGTCCACCTCCACGCCTACTACCGCGAGCGCTACGGGACCCGCCCCGGCACCCACCCGGTCGCCGAGGAGGTCTGCTCGCGGATCGTCTCGCTGCCGCTCTTCCCGTCGATGAGCGAGGAGGACGTCGCCGACGTCGTGGCCGGCGTCCGCGAGGCCCTCCGGGATGCCGCGTAGCGCCGAGGGCGGGCGTACCCCGGTCTTCGCGTCGCTGAGCGCGGCCGCGCCGCCCGCGGTCCCGCCCGCCCCGCGCCGGGCGCCGCTGCGCGCCTCGATCGTCATCCCGGTCTACAACGAGGAGCAGAACCTGCCGGCGCTCTACGCCCGGCTGGCGCCGGTGATGGACGCGCTCGCCGGACCCGGCGGCGGCGTCGAGACGATCCTCGTCGACGACGGCAGCGGCGACCGCTCGCTCGAGATCCTGCGCGAGCTGGCGCGGCGCGACCCGCGGGTCAAGGTGATCTCCTTCAACCGCAACTACGGCCAGCACGCCGCCGTCTTCGCCGGTCTCGACGCCGCCCGCGGCGCGACGGCGGTGACCCTCGACGCCGACCTGCAGAACCCGCCGGAGGACATCCCCAAGCTCCTCGCCCGCGCCGAGGAGGGCTTCGACGTCGTCGGCGGCTACCGCGTCGACCGCCAGGACACCGCCTTCCGCCGCCTCGCCTCGCGCCTCACCAACCGGCTGATGCGGCGCATCCTGCGCGGCGTCGAGTTCCGCGACTACGGCTGCATGCTGCGCGCCTACTCGCGGCCGGTGGTCGACTCGATGCTCCTCTGCGAGGAGCGCTCGCCCTTCATCCCCGCCCTCGCCTGCCAGTTCGCGCGGCGGATCGCCGAGGTGCCGGTGGGGCACGCCGAGCGCGCGGCGGGGGAGTCGAAGTACTCGCTGTGGAGCCTCGTCAAGCTGCAGGCCGACCTCATCACCGGCTTCACCTCGGGGCCGCTGCGGGCGGCGACGCTCACCGGCACGGCGATCTCGCTCCTCTCGATCGCCTTCGGCGTCTTCCTCGCCATCCGCCGCATCCTCTACGGCCCCGAGGCGCAGGGGCTGTTCACCCTCTTCGCCCTCCTCTTCCTCATGGTCGGCGCCAACTTCCTCGCCCTGGGGATCCTCGGCGAGTACGTGGGGCGGATCTACGTCGAGGTGCGCCGGCGGCCGCGGAGCGTCGTCGCCGAGACGGTCAACCTCGACTACGGCCTCGACTACGGCCTCGACGGCGGCGGCGGCGCGGAGCCTCCGGCGTGAAGGTCCTCTTCTTCGGCTACAGCCAGATGGGCTACCGCGCGGTCGAGCTCCTCGCCGAGCGCGGCGACGATGTCCCGGCAGTCGTCACCCACCGCGACGACCCGCGCGAGAACCGCTGGTACAAGACCCCGGCCGAGGCGGCGGCGGCGCATGGCCTCCCGGTCCACTACGCCGAGGACCTGGGGCGCGATGGCGTCACGGCGCTCGCCGAGCGTGTCGCCCCCGACCTCGTCCTCTCCGCCTTCTACCGCGACCTGCTGCCGGCGCCCGTGCTCGCCTCGGCGCGGCTCGCGGCGCTCAACCTCCACCCCTCGCTCCTCCCCGCCTACCGCGGCCGCGCGCCGATCAACTGGGTGCTGGTCAACGGCGAGCGCGAGACCGGGGTCACCCTCCACCACATGGTGGCGCGGGCCGACGCCGGCGACATCGTCGCCCAGCGGGCGATCCCGATCGCGCCGCGCGAAACCGCCCTCTCGCTCTATCTCAAGACCGAGGAGGCGGGGGTCGAGCTGCTCCGCGAGGCGCTGCCGCGGGTCGCCGCCGGCACGGCGCCGCGCCTGCCGCAGGACGCCTCACGGGCGAGCGTCTTCGGCCGCCGGCGGCCGGAGGACGGGCGGATCGACTGGGCTTGGCCGGCGGAGAGAATCGACCGCCTCGTCCGCGCCGTGGCGCCCCCCTGGCCCGGAGCCTTCGCCGAGGTTGAGGGCCGGAGGATCGAGATCCACGCCGGCGAGCCCGCCGAGCCGCTGCCGCCGGGCACCGCGCCGGGCACGGTGCGGCGCGCGCCGGACCGCCTGCTGGTCGCCGCCGGCGACCGCTGGTTCCGCATCGACGCGGGCGAGGGCTTGGAGTCTCTCGGCGCGAGTGCCGCCGGAGCCTCCGTGAGCGGCGCCGTGCTCCAGGCATGAAGATTTGGTCCGACCGTCTGCCCGACCCTCCGGTAGGGGCGGAGCTTGCCTCCGCCCGCATCCGCGGTAGGCTGCGGACCCGACTACGCTCTCCGGGCCAGGGCGGAGGCAAGCTCCGCCCCTACCGGAGGGATCCTCGAACATTGGAGCGGAACGAGCTCTTCTAGAGCAGTCTCGAGAGAGAGGTTAGGACATCCATGAAAATCCTCATCACCGGCGGCGGCGGGTTCCTGGGATCGCATTTGGGCGACGGGTTCCTCGCCCAGGGCCACGAGGTCACCGCCCTGGACATCTCGCCGGACCTGAAAGTCCGGCACAACCTGGGCAACCCACGCTTCCGCTACATCAAGGGCTCGATCTTCGACCTGGACCTGCTCGAGACGCTCGTCGCGCGGAGCGACCTCGTCTACCACCTGGCGGCGGTGGTCGGCGTCGAGCACTACGTGGAGGACCCGTTCCACGTCCTGAACGTCAACGTCAACGGGACGCAGAACGTCCTGAAGCTCACCCACCGCTACGAGAAGCCGGTCGTCTTCTCCTCGACCTCGGAGATCTACGGCAAGTCGACCGCCACGCCGTTCCGCGAGGACGGCGACCGGGTGCTCGGCTCGACCGAGATCGACCGCTGGTGCTACTCGACCTCGAAGGCGGTCGGCGAGCACTTCTGCTTCGCCTACGGCAAGATGGGGATGCCGTTCGTCATCGTCCGCTTCTTCAACGCCTACGGCCCGCGCCTCGACAAGATCGACGTCGGCCGGGTGATCACCATCTTCATGGGCCAGCTCCTGCGCGGCGAGGACATCACGGTGATCGGCGACGGCAAGCAGACCCGCGCCTTCACCTACGTCGACGACGCGGTGGCGGCCCTGATCAGCGCCGGCGTCACGCCGGAGGCCCGCGGCGGCATCTTCAACATCGGCGTCGACCGCGAGACGACGATCCTGGAGCTCGCCGAGACCATGCTGCGCGCCTACCCCGGCACCGGCTCGCAGATCAAGTTCGTCAAGCAGGAGTCGATCTACGGCAACTATTACGAGGACATCCCCCGCCGCTACCCGGACAACACGCGGATGCGCGAGATCCTCAAGGTCGCCCCCCAGGTCTCCCTCGAGGACGGCCTGCGGCGGACGATCGAGTGGTTTCATGCCGAGCAGCAGGGGGGCGGGCACCGCCACGCGTGACGGGAGAATGGCCGCGACCCGCGTCTTCCTCAAGATCGACGTCGACACCTACCGGGGCACCCGCGACGGGGTCCCGGCGATGCTCGACGACCTGGCGGCGGCGGGGGTCACGGCGAGCTTCTTCTTCACCCTGGGGCCCGACAACTCGGGCCGGGCGATCCTCCGCGTCTTCACCAAGCCGGGCTTCCTGGGCAAGATGCTCCGCACCAACGCCGCCAAGATGTACGGCGTCGAGACGGCGCTCTACGGAACCCTCCTCCCGGCGCCGATCATCGGCCGCCGTTGCGCCGCGGTGCTCGCCCGCTGCCGTGCGGAGGGGCATGAGGTGGGCCTCCATGCCTGGGACCACGTCGCCTGGCAGGACCGCCTCCACCGCCTGCCGCGCCGCGCCGTCGAGGCGCAGATCGAGCGCGGGATCGCCGCCTTCGCCGCCGTCTTCGGCGAGCGGCCGCGCGCCTTCGCGGCGCCGGCCTGGCTCGCCACCGACGACGCCCTGGAGGCCCTCGACGCGCGCGGCTTCGACTACCTGTCGGTCTCGCGCACCGTCGACAACGGCGCCGCGGCGCCCTTCTACCCGCGGGTGCGCGGCCGGGCTCTCTCGACGCTCGAGCTGCCGACCACCCTCCCCACCCTCGACGAGGACCTCGGCCGCGACGGCATCACGCCGGAGAGCTACGTCGAGCGGCTGGTCTCCCGCTACCGGGAGGGGGCGGACGAGGTGCTGACCGTCCACGCGGAGACCGAGGGGCTCGCCTACCGCGCGCTCTTCCAGCGCCTCCTCGCCCGCCACCGCGAGCGGGGGATCGAGACGCTGCCGCTCGCGCGCCTGGCTGGCGAGGCGCGGGGGCGCGCGGCCGTCCGCGACGTCGGCCTCGGCACCGTTCCCGGTCGCTCCGGCCGCGTGCTCCTGGCGCTCGGCGCCCTCCCGGCGGCGAGCGCCTGAGGAAGACGGTATGGATTCGGCCCCCGCAACCCTCCTCTTCCTGATCGCCCTGTCGTCCGGCGCGCCGTGGGCCGGCCAGGAGCCCCCTGTGGCGACGACCGCGACGCCCGCGACCGGCGCGCCGCCGGCGGCCGCAGCGGCGGCTCCCGGAGCTCTCAGCCTCGACCAGGCGATGGCCCTCGCGCTCGCCGCCAACGGCTCGCTCGCCGCGGCGCGCCTGGGGCGCGAGGTGGCGGCGGCGAACGTCGAGGTGGCGCGCGAGCGGCCCAACCCCGACCTCGCCCTCGAGGAGGACCGCGAGACGCCGCACGATCTCCTCACCCTCTCGCAGCCGATCGAGAGCGCCGGCAAGCGCCGCCGCCGCGTCGCCCTCGCCCGGGCGCAGGCGGCGAGCGGCGCCGCCGACCTCGACCGCGCCGTCGCCGACCTGCGCAACCGCGTGCGCCGCGCCTATCACGGCCTCGCCGCCGCCGAGCGCCGCGCTCTCCTCGGCGACGTCCTGCTCGGCCTCGCCGGGCGCACCCTGGAGACCGCGCGGCAGCGCTTCGACGCCGGCGACGCGCCGCACCTCGAGGTCCTCCAGGCCGAGCTGGCGAGCGCCCAGGCCGACAACGAGGCGCGCGGCGTCAAGAGCCTGCTCGCCGCGGCGCGCGCCGACTTGAACACCCTGCTGGCGCGGCCGCCGGCGACGCCCGTCGCCACCGTCGGCGACCTCGCCGCCGGCGCCGTCCCCGCGACCGCCGAGGCGACCCGCCGGGCGGTCGCCGCGAGCGCCGAGCTCGCGGCCCTCGACCGCAAGATCGTCGAGGAGGGGGCGAAGCTCGAGCTCGCCCGCGCCCAGCGCTTCCCCGACCCGGTGCTCGCCGGCACCGTCACCCATCGCGCCGAGCCCGACTTCGACTGGGGCTGGCACGCGGGGGTGACGGTGACGCTCCCCGTCTTCACCCGCCACCAGGCGGAGGTCGAGGTCGAGGAGCGGACGCTCGCGCAGCTTGAGGCCCAGCGCGCGGCGCGGGCGGCGGAGATCGGCGGCGAGGTCTATGCGGCGGCGGTGCAGGCGGCGGCGGCGCGCGACCAGGCGCTGCGCTTCCGCGACGAGATCCTGCCCCGCGCCGAGGAGGTCGAGCGCCTGGCCGAGGAGTCCTACCGCGCCGGCCAGACCGGCCTCGCGGCCCTCCTCCAGGCCTTCCAGGCGACGCGCGACGTGCGCCTGCAGGCGATCCAGGCCGGGCTCGATTACCAGAACGCGCTGGCCGATCTCGAGAAGGCCATGGGGGTGGAGCTGCCGTGAGAGAGAGCCTCGTTCCTTTGGGTAGGGGCGGAGCTTGCCTCCGCCCGCAACCGCGAAAGACCGCGGGACCCGGTTACGCGCCCCGGACCAGGGCGGAGGCAAGCTCCGCCCCTACCCAGAAGCGGGGCGCGGCGCTGTCTCTGCTGCTCCTCAGTGCGGCCCTCGCGTCGGCTCTCCTCGCCGCCTGCTCGCGCGGCGCGAGCGAGGAGGTGGCGACGACCGACCGGGTGCCGGTGACGGTGGCGACGGCCGTGCGCGGGCCGATCCGCGCTGCGGTGCGGGTGACCGGCACGGTCAAGCCGGCGCCGGGGGCGGAGCTCCAGGTGACGGCGCCGCAATCGGCGCGCATCGCCGAGATGCCGCGGGCGGAGGGGGACCGGGTGCGGAAGGGGGACCTCCTGGTGCGCTTCGACATCCCCTCGCTGGCCGCCGATGCCGCCGGGCGGCGCTCGGACGTGGCGCAGGGCGAGGCCCGCCTCGCCAACGCCCGCGCCGCCGCCCTCCGCGTCCAAGGGCTCTACGAGCGCGGCATCGCCGCGCGCAAGGAGGTCGAGGACGCCCAGCGCGAGCTCTCCGACGCCACCGCCGCCCTCGCCGCGGCGCAGAGCGCCCGCGGCGCCGCCGGCGCGCTCGCCAGGCGCGCCGTGGTCCGCGCGCCGTTCGACGGCGTCGTCGCGAGCCGGCTCCACAACCCCGGCGACCTGGTCGACACGAGCGGCGATCCGATCCTCCGCGTCATCGACCCCGACCGCCTGCAGGTCGAGGCCGCGGTGCCGCTCACCGCCCTGCCGCAGATCGCGGCGGGGAGCCCGGCCCAGGTGCGCGGCCCGGCCCCCTTCGCGGCGGAGGAGGCGCGGATCGTCGCCCGGCCCGCCGCGGTCGACCCGACGACCGGCGCGGCGACCGTGCGGCTCGCCTTCGCACGCCCCACCAGGCTCCCTGCCGGCACCCCGGTCGAGGTCGAGGTCGCGGGGGCCGAGCGCAGCGGCGCCGTCCTGGTGCCCTCCGCCGCCGTCGTCCAGGAGGGGCCGGAGAGCTTCGTCTACACCGTCGACCCCGCCGGCAAGGCCCACCGCGTCAGGGTGGCGACCGGCGTCGCGGCGGGCGGGCGGACCGAGATCGTCTCGGGTATCGCGCCGGGCGAGCGGGTCGTCGTCGAGGGGCAGAACGGGCTGCCGGACGGCGCGGCGGTCACGGCGACGGCAACCGCGACCGCCCAGCGCCCATGAGCGCCGAGGGGCACGGCGGGGCGCACGGCGCCGGCGCGCTCCCGGGCGTCCAATCGCACGCGCGCCATGCCTGGGCCAATCCCGCCCATCTCGCCGAGCACCACGGGCGGGCGGTGATCCTGGTGACGCTCCTCCTCGCCGGGGCGGGCGCCTTCGTGCTCACCCAGCTCCCGGCGAGCATCTACCCGCCGCTCCAGTTCCCGCGCGTCGTGGTGATCGCCAGGAGCGGCTCGCTGCCGGCGCGCTCGATGACGCTCGTCGTCACCCGCCCCCTCGAGCAGGCGGCGATGGAGGTCCCCGGCGTCCGCCGGGTGCGCTCGCGCACCTTCCGCGGCTCGACCGAGATCTCGGCGCAGTTCGAGCCGTCGACCGACATGGTGCAGGCCCTCCAGCAGATGCAGAACCGGGTCGACGAGGCGAAGACGGGGCTCCCCGCCGACGTCGACGTCGCCGTCGAGCGGCTGACCCCCGCCGCCTTCCCCATCCTCTCGCTCAACTTGACCGGCGACCTGCCGACCGCCGACCTGCGCGACGACGCCTTCTACATCGTCCGCCCCGCCCTCGCCCGCGTGCCGGGGGTCGGCCGGGTCGAGGTGCAGGCGACGGACACGCGCGAGATCGAGGTGGTCGCCGACCCCGGTCGCCTCCTCGCCGCCGGCCTGACCGTGGGCGACGTCGCCGACGCGCTCAAGAACGCCAACGAGCTCGCCCCCGTCGGGCGCTTCACCGAAGCCGGCCGCCAGCACCTGGTGCTCGTCTCCGGCCTGTGGGCGAGCGCCGCCGACGTCGCGGCGACCCCGGTCGCGGTCCGCAAAGGTGCGGCCATCCGGGTGGGCGACGTCGCCGCCGTCTACCCCGGCGCCCCCGACCGCACCAGCCTGGTCACCGGCAACGGCCGCGCCGCGGCGATCGTCAACGTCTCGCAGCAGGTGGACGCCAGCATTCTCGACGTCCAATCGGGCATCGACGGGGCGCTCCGGGAGCTCGCGCGCGCGCTCCCCTCGGGCCTCAAGATCTCGAAGGTCTACGACCTCGCGGACTTCGTGGCGACGGCGATCGCCAACGTCCGCGACGCGATCCTCATCGGCGGCCTCTTGGCCGTCGTCGTGCTGCTCGTCTTCCTGCGCGACTGGCGGATGACCGCCATCGCCGCCGTCACCCTGCCGCTCACCGTCCTTGCCACCTTCCTCTTCATGGGCCTCTTCGGCGGCACCATCAACATCATGTCGATGGGCGGCCTCGCGGTCGCCATCGGCCTGGTGATCGACGACGCGGTGGTGGTGGTCGAGAACATCCACCGCCGCATGGCGGCCAAGATCGGGGTGCACTACGTCGAGGAGGCGACCGCCGAGCTGGTGGGGCCGGTCACCTCCTCGACCTTGACGACGGTCGTCGTGCTGGCGCCGCTCGGGCTGCTCTCCGGCGTCGTCGGGCAGTTCTTCCGCGCCCTCTCCTTCACCCTCTCGATCTCGGTTCTCGTCTCGCTCGCCCTCGCCCTCACCTTGATCCCGCTCCTCGCCCGCATCGCCTTCTGGCGGCGCGAGAGCGTCGTCCAGCACCCGGCGCGAACGCCGCGCCTCTACGCCCGGACGCTGACCACCGCGATGCGGCATCCGGCGTGGGCGGCGCTCGCCGCCCTGGCGCTCGGCGCCGCCGGCGTCCTCCTCTACCTCGGCATCCCCAACGGGTTCCTGCCGCCGATGGACGAGGGGGGCTTCGTCGTCGACTACCGGACGCCGCCCGGCACGGCGCTCGAGGCGACCGACGTCCAGGTGCGCAAGCTCGAGGCGATCGTCGCCGCGACGCCCGAGGTGGCGGCCTTCTCGCGCCGCACCGGCTCCGAGCTGGGGATCTTCGCGACGCAGCAGAACAAAGGCGACATCCTGGTGCGCCTGAAGCGCCGCAGCCAGCGCTCGCGCTCGGCCGAGCAGGTGATCGACGCCCTGCGCCCCCGGCTGCATGCCGCGGCGCCGGGCATGGAGATCGAGTTCGCCCAGATCCTCCAGGACATGCTGGGCGACCTCGAGGGGACGCCGACGCCGATCGAGGTCAAGGTCTTCGGCGACGACGCCGAGGTCCTCGAGCGGGTGGCCGGCGAGGTCGAGCCGATCCTCGCCGGAGTGCGCGGGGTGGTCGACGTCGTGGGCGTCGAGCGCGGCAGCCCGGAGATGCTGTGGCAGGTCGATCCGGTGGCGGCCGGGCGCCTCGGCCTCTCCGTCGACCAGGTCTCGGCGCAGCTCGCCGCCGCCTGGCTCGGGCAGACGGCGACCAGCCTGCGCCTGCTCGACCGCAGCATCCCGGTGCGGGTGCGCTATCCCGACCAGGACCGCTTCGACCCGGCGCGCCTCGCCTCGACGTCGGTGCGCGCAGCCGACGGCCGCCTGGTGCCGCTCGGCAGCCTGGCGACGCCGATCGCGCGCGACGGCCAGAGCGTGCTCACCCGCGAGAACCTGCGCCAGATCGCGCTCGTGACCGCGCGGCTCGAGGGGCGCGACCTGGGGAGCGCCGTCGCCGAGATCCAGAGCCGGTTGGCGCGGCTGAAGCTCCCCGTCGGCTACGCCTTCGAGGTCGGCGGGCAGTACGAGTCGCAGCGCCACGCCTTCGGCGAGCTGCTCTCGGTCTTCGCCATCTCCGCCTCGCTCGTCTTCATCCTGCTGGTGATCCAGTTCCGCGCCTTCACCCCGGCGCTCTTGATCCTCGCCGCGGCGCCGCTCTCGCTCGCCGGCGCCTTCGCGCTCCTCTGGGCGACCGGCACCGAGCTCGACGTCTCCTCGGCGATGGGGCTCATCCTCCTCGTCGGCCTGGTGGTCAAGAACGGCATCGTGATGCTCGACTACGCCCATCGCCTGCAGGCGGCCGGCGCCCCCTCGCGCGAGGCGATCGCGACCGCCGCCCAGGTGCGCCTGCGGCCGATCCTCATGACCACCCTCTGCACCCTCTTCGGTCTGCTGCCCCTGGCGCTCGGCCTCGGCGCCGGCGCCGAGCTCCAGAAGCCGCTCGCGCTCGCGGTCATCGGCGGCCTCTTCCTCTCGACCGTGGTGACCCTCTACGCCGTGCCGTCGGTCTACGCCTGGCTGCGGGAGCGGTCGGAGCGGTGGGCGCTGGCGGGCGAGTCGGCCATCGGGCCGGGAGCGGCCCGACCATGAAACGCTCTCGGGGCAATGCGGCGCTCGCCGTCCCCCTGCTCGCCGCCTGGGTCCTCCTCGGCGCGGCGCCTCTCCTCTTCCCGGCGGAGACCTTCTCGCGCAGCCGCTGGATCGCCGAGCACATGCGGCGCGGCGTCCGCTTCTCGGGCGGGGTGGCTCCCTGGACAGCTCCCGGCGAGCTGCCTCCGGCCGTCGCGGCTCTCCTGCGCTCGCCCTCGGTCACTCCGCGGCGCAAGGGACGTCCCGCTCCCGCCGACACGCGGGTCAGCTTCGACATCCTCCCTCCAGACGGCGGCGGCGCGGAGCCCGAGACGGAGGTCGAGCCCGCGCTCGCCGCCGATCCCGCGGACGCCCGCCGCCTGCTCGCCGGCTACCAGGAGGACCGCTTCCCGGCGGGCGGCGGGGCACGGGCCTTGACCTACGCGCTCTCGACCGACGGCGGGCACCGGTGGCAGGAGGGGCTGGTGCCCCGCCTGACCCTCGCCTCCGGCGGCCCGTTCCAGCGCGCCTCCGACCCCTGGGTCGCCTTCGGTCCGGGTCACCGCGCCTACTTCGCCTCCCTCGCCTTCGACGAGACCGATCCCGCCAACGGCGTCCTCCTCTCCGCCTCGGACGACGGCGGCGCGACCTGGGGCGATCCGGTCGTGGTGCATCAGGGGCCGGCCGGCGGGCTCGACGACAAGGAGGCGGTCGCCGTGGACGGCGACGCGCGGAGCCCGTTCTTCGGCCGCGTCTACGTCGGGTGGGACATCTCGCCCAATGACCCGACGCAGCCGCAGACCCTGGTCGTCGCCCACTCGGTCGACGGCGGCGGTAGCTGGAGCTCCCCGGCCGTCGTCGAGCCGCTGGGCGGCAACGTCGGCGTCATCCCCGTCGTGGCGCCGGGCGGGGTGGTCCACGCCGTCTGGTGGCACGCGCAGAACCCCAGCGGGCCGCCGGGCGCGACGTCGATCGAGGCCGCCACCTCGACCGACGGCGGCGAGACCTGGAGCGCGCCGGTCGAGGTCGCCCAGGTCGTCTCTCCCTTCGTGCCGGGCCTGCGCACCGGCGACGGGATCCCCGCCGCCGCCGTCGATCCCCGCGGCCGCCTCTACGTCGTCTGGCAGGATGGGCGGTTCGCGGCCGGCGTCCCGCAGATCGCGCTCGCCAGCTCGGCCGACGGCCAGAGCTGGAGCGCCCCCGTACGGATCTCCGACGGTCCGGACTGGGCCGCGAGCTTCAGCCCGGAGGTCGCGGTCAACCGCGCGGGGCAGGTGGCGGTCAGCTACTACTCGCTGCGCAACAGCCCGCGCGACGAGCAGGTCCTGGTCGACGAGTACCTGGTCGCGAGCGGCCCGCGGCGGCACCCCTGGGGTCGCGGCCAGCGGGTGAGTGCTATCTCCTGGGACGTCCGCTTCGCCGCCCTCGCCGACGGCAGCTTCTTCCTGGGCGACTACCAGGGGCTCGCCGCGAGCGGCACCGCCTTCCTGCCCCTGTGGATCGCGACTCTCGCGCCCTCCGCCATCGATCCCCCGGCCCGCCAGCCGGACGTCTATACCAGGGTGGTGGGGCGGTAGCGCAGGTCAGCCGGGCGCGGCGCCCGTCTAGCCGAAGTCGATCGAGACGCGCGGCTCTCAGCCGGGCGCGGCGCCCGTCTAGCCGAAGTCGATCGGGACGCGCGGCTTTCAGCCGGGCGCAAGCGCCCGTCTAGCCGCGCTCAAGGCCGCGCGGAAGCCGTCGCGGTCGCGGGCGGCGACGAGGGCGTCGAGGGTGTCGAGCGCCTCGCGGACGGCGCCGTAGACCTCGCCGCGGTGCGGGTTCAGGTGCTGGATGTCGAGGTAGAGCTCGGGATCCTCGGCGAGCACGGAGAGGTCGGTCGCGGCCTGGCGGGTGAAGGTGGTCGAAGCGCACTCGTGGAGCTCGCCGGGGTCGATGCCGGAGCGGGCGAGGGCCGCGCCGAAGACGATGTTGGTGAGGTGCGCGAGGCCGAGGAGCCAGCCCATCAGACGGTCGTGGTGCGGGAAGGGGACGGCGACCAGGCGGGTGTAGGGATGGGCGAGGAGCGGCTCGAGCTCCCGCCGCTCGACCGCCGGGTCGCGCTGGGTGGCGAGCACGAAGGTGAGCGGCTCGTAGAGCGACTTGCCGGGTCCGAACATGGGGTGGAGGGCGAGGGTGCGGACGCCGGCCGCGCGCGCCGCGGCGAGCGCCGGGGTCAGGTGGTCCTTGATCGAGGTGATCTCGATCACCACCCCGCGCGGGAGGCGCTCGACGAGCTCGGCGACCACCGCCGGGGTGCGGGCGAGCGGCACGGCGACGAAGATGGCGGCGTAGGCGTCGAGGTCCGCCACCCGATCGACGCCGGCGAAGCGGCCGCGCGCCGCGGGGAGATCGGCGAGCGCCGGATCGGCGACGTCGACGGCGTGGCCGGCGAGCTCGAGGAAGCCGCGCAGCCAGGAGCCCATGCCGCCGGCGCCGCCGGCGATCAGCACCCGCTCGCCGTGGCGCTCGCGCAGGGCGATCCCCACCCGGTGCTGGCGCTCGACGGCGCCGCGGATGATCGCCGTGAAGACCGCCTCCATCACCGACTCGGAGACGCCGCAGGCGGCCGCGTTCTGGCGCGCCCGCACCAGCACCCGGTCCTCGACGTCGCGCACCACGATCGGCAGGTCCGACTCGGCCTTGATCCGCCCCACCTCGGCGGCGAGCTCCATCCGCCGGCGGAGCAGCTCGAGGAGGGCGCGGTCGACCTCCGAGATGGATTCGCGGAGATCGGCGAGAGGGGAGTCGGTCGGGCTCACGGGCACCTCCGGGCAACGGGTCCACGTACTGTGGTGCCCAGGATACCCGCGAGCGGGGCAGGACGGGGCAATCGGCAAACGGGTGATTCCTTTTCAGGTAGGGGCGGAGCTTGCCTGTACATCTATCAGGACATGGGTAACAGATCGTCATCAGGACATG
>Ga0307470_10000610_pt1 | contig 16338 bp, 13 predicted proteins | sample atmos_gasesAM3C__FD_204565 | JGI IMG/M metagenome (GOLD analysis project Ga0307470, IMG submission 204565) | Hardwood forest soil microbial communities from Morgan-Monroe State Forest, Indiana, United States - atmos_gasesAM3C_05 | ecosystem: Environmental > Terrestrial > Soil > Temperate forest... | reverse complement strand
TTGCGGCGCTCCTGCTTGTCAGGACGCCCGTCTGTTCGCATCGTATTAACCCTTCGCTGACGGGCACGTGATCAAGAAACTCTAACACGAGACCACGTTGCGCATCGCGACGCATCTCCTCAAACTCGTCCGCATCTTTGTTGAGACCGTTCTTCCATCCTCGAGCCTTCTCCAGTTGAGCGCCGATTTTCTGTTGTTGAGTCTCCAGTCTTGAAAGATCCCGTTTGGCCGATTGATATTGCGCGAGGGTAATCATCTTGCGTGGATCAACCGCCCCGGGTTGGAACGTTGTCCGCCCGTTCAGCAGGCTCTGTAACGTCTTCACGAACGTTGCTAACGCGGGCTGCTGAAGCCAATCCTCCAGCGGCTTGCTGAGGGTTGCATAGTGTTCTTGCCAAGCTAGGTTCATCGTTTCGAGCTCCTGATTCAGCGAAGCTATGTCGGCTCTAATCTCTTCGGCCTCCGCGTCATAGGCGGCAGATGCCTGAGCTTCGCTCGGTTTAAACTGGTGAGGTTTAGCTCTGTGAATCGCATTACGTTCGGAGAGATCGCTCTTTTTCTGCTGCCACCTTGCAAGGTCTCTTTGGCGCTGGTCGTAGCCTTCCTGGATCGGAGCGCGCAAGCGGAGGAACTGCTCATTGAGTAACTCGTAATATTCCTGTGCCTCACGCCTGGCGTTCAATGGCAAAAAAGGTGTCGCTTCGACCTTTGCTAGCAAGGCCTTGATCTGGACGATAACATCTGGCAAGGGAAGGCTCGGGGGGGCATTCTCCGCTCTGATTTTGTGAATGGATATGTGTGTGCACGCCAGAAAAATCGCGAGCAACCCATGCAGACAGGAGAAGCCTCGTATCGACGAATTCATAAATGATGACACCTCGATACATCCCTCAGCTTACGCCGATGTTTTTCTTCGTTCATTTCTAGGCGTTCTAAGTCAACGTGGACAACAAAAAGAAAGCAAAGATTGACCTCGTAGCTGGATGAGTTCGGCAGGAATAAGTGTGAAGACACCGAATACCTGGTGCGTCCGTCTACCAAGCGGTAACTCCAAGTCCAGTAAACCGATTGGCTGGGATCTGGGGCCTCACGGTACACATTTACTGCAGCAACTCCTTCCTCCAATACCGCCTTTGTTTGATCACACATGATTGCGTGCGCGGTTCCGCCAGCTGATCCAGAGTATCCTTCTCTATAAGTTAGGTTCGGGAGCCTCCATCCCTTTCATCAACTCTATAGCCTTGGCTGGATCAATCTCTGCGATCATTTCGAGATTTTTCTGGACGACTTCTTTCGCCGAACCAATTCCATCCCGCCAGGCTTTATTCAACCAATAGATGGCTTTACCTAAGTTCTCTTCGCCCTCATCCTGCTTTTCCAAATAGGCTGCGCCCAAAAGATATTCGGACCAAGGTTGGTTCAGATGTGCTCCACGCTTCCACAATCGCATCGCCTTCGTCATGTCATCGGCCGCTTCGAGACTTCCCAGCGTCGTGACGGCAGGGCCATAGTTTTTTGCGGCAGCTGCCTCAAGATATTTTTTTGCCGTAGAATTCGACTGAGCAACATCGAATCCGTAAAAGTATAAGATGCCGAGACGATATTGGGCATCGGTCGAGCCAAACGTGGCGTTGACTCTCAATTTCCACACCGAAAAGGGACCCCCGAAAACACGAAGGAGGAGAACGAGAAGAAAGGTAATGACTAACGCAGAAACTGCAGTTCGTGATCGCAACCATGATTTGGACGGGATGCTCTGCGGTGGGTGAACGGGTGGCGGTGGCTGAACGGGTGGCAATGGCCGAACAGGTGGTGGCGGCGAAGCAGGTCCCTCCTTCAGACGCTCCAGAAGTTGGCCAAACTTTCTTGGCTTGGGCGGACTTGGTGGCAATGGCCGAACAGGTGGTGGCGGCGAAGCAGGTCCCTCCTTCAGACTCTCCAGAAGTTGGCCAAACTTGCTTGGTTTAGTAGGCATCGTAGGCGGGGCTGGCGTCCCGGATGCCGCCGGCATTGGCGCCTTCAAATGCTTCTTCAAAAGTCCGGCAAAAGTAGAATCATTGGGCGGCGGATCTGGCGGAGTGCCGGATTTCATACAACGGATCGTTTAAGATATCGCTGGCAGAATCTTCGGCATGAGGCTGTCACCTGCTAGAGAGGAAAGCAAGCACATTCGGTGGAACGACTTCTGCAGTGTTCTCGAAGGAATTGATAAGGCGGATGTGGCATCGCGCTTCTTATGTCGCTATCGGTCCTCCTCCAGGTAATCCGCATTGACGTAACCGCTGTAACCGTCGGTCAAGATGATCTCTTGCCAGATTGTGTCACCGTTCCGATAGCGATGCTCCAGGAGTTTGATGCCGGCTGCGTTTGGATAAATTCGGCGGACGACCGGATAATCGGAACCGGGTCCAGAGCGGAGATTTAAGAAATCTTTCTGGGCGACTTTCACTACATGGTATGTTGGTATACTCGGTTCAGGTTCGGGTGTGGTTGTATCGGACTCCAGGGGAACAGGACTCGCCTCTATCCCCGAAGGGGTGTTCGACGACTCCTCGAAGCTCGGTGTACTCGCTCGAATGTTCTGGGTAGGCGTGGGCGGTGGAGAAAAGCTTGGCCTCAAGGGCGGCGTCTGCATCGGTGTAGTGTTGTTCTGCAAGTAATAGAAAACCGCGATAAGAGCTACCACCACAGCGGCTGCCACCAAAAGCGGTCTATTAACGGTAGAAGGCTGCAGCACAGGTTTTGGAGCCGGAGTTGGTTGAGGCTGTCGGATCATGGTCGTCAGCAGGTTCTGGAAACCGGATCCGACTTGATTAGGGCCGGGCGGCGTTGGCGGGTGGCCACCGACTGGCTGCATGTCGACCAGAATTTCAGCAAAACTCGATTTTGATGTGCCAACGGGAGTAGAATGGCCCCGCCGCCGCTGCAACTTGACGGGCGTGAAGACTTTTCCACCGCTGAAAGCGCTGTCGTCTAACCAGGCATCGGAGCCAGACGGCTGTGCCTTGGAAAGCATCGCCGCGAGGCGTCTGCTGAACTGCGTCGCGGCCGGAGCGTTATTGGCAGGTGTCGGAACATGGGTGGCAGGCTTGGTTGCGATCTCAAGGACGTTCTTGAGCGGGATGAGATCGTTGATAGACGGACAGCGCGAAAAATTCCATAGAATGACGGCCAACTTCTGAATCAAACCTCCCATTCCATAAAGTTCGCGAAAGAGAGGGGACGGTTTAGGTGATCGGTAATCAGCACCTTGGAATAATAGTTCTTTGTCCCGTCCTTTTTCGGGGAAGTCGTCCCAGAGTTTTGGATTTTCGGCAATTGCCAGGAGACAAATGTAAATTACAAGTTCCGAGAAAAAATCGTCTTTTTTCGTTGCAGCAGGTGAGTCGGCCCGTTTTGGGTGTTGGTAACTAGTGAGACCAGTACTGCTGACTGGCTTACCAATGAGATCCGGTACGACGAGCGTATCATAGTCTATAAGTTTGCAACTGACGCTGCCGCTATTGATCCTAAATATCATATTGTCTGCTTGAAGGTCGCCATGTGCGATGTTCGCTTCGTGTAGCGCGTTACTCATGGCAAAAAACTCGTCGGCAGCGGCTTTGATAATCTCTGGTCGGCTCCGATTTTGTATTATGAAATCTCGAAGCGACAAACCGTCCGCCCACTCCATCCGCAGATCCGGGTACTTCTTGCCCGAGACCAGAATTCCGTTCTTAACAAACTCAAATTCGACAAAAAACGGCAATTGATGTTGCCGAAGAAAGTCGCTCGTTACTTGGTATCTCGCGGCAACCTCTGGGATCTCAACCAGCCAGACTCGTAGCGCGTATCTCTTACTTCCGCAGTCGAAAATGTAAACCTTCGCGAAGCCGCCGGCGAAAGTTAATGGCCTTCCACCTTTAGCAACCGGGACACTGGTCCTGCTCCTTGGTGTGCCCAGCTTCAAAACAGGATCCAAAACGAAACGACTAGTGTACTTAACCGCAAGGTTATACTCTGCGTGAGTTGGATAAGCTGTGGCGGGCACTAGCGTCTAGGTTTTGAGGTGGAACGTCTTTGCAACTGGTCTGGCGGAATTTGCTCCGAATCGGACGACTTGTACTCAAACACCGATACAGCTTGGACTGCCTGGTGAAAAGCATCGCTCTCTTTTTCTAATGCGCTTATCGAGAGGCTATCAATCGCGCGATCTTTTGATGCGAGCGTCCTTGCAGTTGCCTGGTCGCGAAGAATCTGGTTCTCCCGCGTAAGGTGTTTCAGTTCAGCGCTGCGCTTCATCAATTGCAGCAACATGAGTCCAAGCAGGACAAGAAGTATTCCCGTGAACTGCAGGACAAACTTGGAACCAGTTCGAGAAAATAGCTCTTTGATCCGGTCTGTTCGTTCCAGTGACGATGAAAGGAGCCCAGCTTTGGCGTCTGGCTGCTCCCACAGATTCCTCAAAATGACTGGATCGGCAGCTTCGGACTTCGGTTCGGTCGAGCGAGGTCTTGGCGTGAATGTCTGCTCGGCAAAAACTGGGTGGATGGCCCCAAAGCTCAATGTCGCCAGTGCGACATCATCGTTTTGCAGCGAATTGTCTTCCTCGCTCCGCGCTCGGCGCACGAGATCTTCGAAATCCTCGGAACGTTCGAGCTTGAGAATGGTGCCCCAAACTGGTTGACCAAGTTCATGACGCTTTAACAACCATTTGGCTAGTGCATCAGTAGCGAGAATAACGCTGTCGGATTCTCGTATCGGACTTTCGCTTCCAAAAGGGGCCGAGCCGACTTGCGTCGGTGCATAGGGATTGAGTCTGGGCCAACTTTCGACTGAAGGGACTACGTTACAAAACTCAGTCGAGGATTTAATGTTCCAAGACGAAACATCGCCGTCTTTTCCCAGCTTAAAGAGGCAACTGTCCCCAACTAATGCCGCACGCCATGTCCAGCCATCCTCATTGTGATCGGTAAGAGTTAGTCCAATAAACGTCGCCGCAGCGGGCTTCTTCGCTCGAAATCCGTTTGCAACTATGAAATTCGCCTTTCCTGAATGCGCAATCTTTTCAATTTGAAGTTGCCATTCGGCTTGTGCTTCTTCGAGCCAGACCTGCCAGTCCTCAAAGACCCGCTCGGGATTCTCACCGAACTTTCTAGTGAGAATTCGTGCCCAGCGCCGCGAAAAAAAGGAAGTGCTAACACCGTCGGCAACAGCGTATGCATAAGTCTCTCCCGACAGATCGTCGGGCATCGGATAGATACTATCCTGACAGTCATCCCATTGGTCGCCGTCTTTCCAGACGAGGAAGGTTCGCGCAGCGAGCATCTACAGGGTTATCAGCGCGCCTTAGCAGATCCAAAGTCTAATAGCTTGGTCAGCGTTTCCGGCGTTGCATTCATGCAAAACCCTCGCGATCCAGTCTGCGGTGCCAGGCCGGCATTCTCAGCCAAACGAAATAGTTCTTGAGGAATAACGCTAGACATTTGAAAAAGCAGCTTCGCACTCGGCGTAGCTAAGGATTGTTCGCTGGATGGCAAGATCACTTCGGGAGTGCCGATTCCAATGTGACAATTGTAAATGAGCACTTTCCCATCTGTCGTATGGCAGTCCGCCACTCTTTGCGCTGCGCTTCGTGTTGCTGATGCTCCCTGATTTATGTCGTCAGGTTCGCCATCTGTAATATTAAAAACTATCGGCGGAAAATTTGCGGGATTCTCTGCCGTCCATGCTTCAATCAAATCAGCGGCCGCGCCGAACGCGGTTGCCATAGGTGTTCCATTATTGTGAACCGGCTTTACCCAAATTCCGATCTCTTCTTCTACTTCACTAAAACCGCCCGCGCCATCAGGCTGCTTGCCTTTGACAGTCCTGGTCCCATACGTGGGATCCTCAATTTCGGTCGGTAGACCCTCAATGAGGAGTTGCGTCGTTTTGCCATAGCCGATGACCGCGATGTGGCAACGATCCTTCATCTTGTCGCCATCTTGGCAGCTCTCTAAGATCTCAGAGATCGTGCGATTTACCGCTAGAGCGGCGAACTCGTCTTTATAAGTGCTTTCTTTGTCTCTTGCCTCGTAGGGATCGCCCATTGAATCTGACTGATCTACGAGGATTACGAAGAGACCGGGACTAGTACTGCTAATTTGTTTTGAATACATAGGGATGGATTTTGTTCAGGTGGAGGGAAGGAGTTAATAGTTACCTGCCCAGACATAGTAGCTTAATCGTCTCCGAATAAGCATGACAAGACAAAATGTCGGTAGACAGTTAAACTGTACCATTACCCGTTGGCGAATCTCCTTGAACGGGGTTGGATGTCCGCATTCATGCCAAGTCTCCATCGTCGCTTACGTTCGCCCTCTTTGCACGCCGCTTTCACGGGTCCAGATGGTCGCCGCGTTATGCGATCGACCGGCACAGCGGACCGGAGTGCCGCATTGCGACTCGCGCTGCGATGGGAAGTTCACCCCCAAGGCCGCTCGAGCGAAAACCTTCACTGCGGCGCAGGCGCATGAAATCCTTCGCGAATGCGTTGCTCTTTCAACGGGAGAACCATCGCGAACTTTTGCCTGTCGGCAATGGCTTGAGGAACGGCTCGCCGGCAAGAGCGGCGCGACCGCAAACCGCGACAAAAGACAAGGGGCCGTCAAAGGGTTTTCTCTCGGGCTTGGGACCCCGCGCGGACGTCGTCCTCGATGCGTTCAGTCCCAAAGATACTGCTTGAAATACGGTGAGAGACGTTCCTCGCAACGGACGATACGGGTGCGTCGCACATCGGACAGATCAGACGAAGGAGTCGCTGGGCAGGTTTGAAGCGTTCAGCCCGAAATCGCCACGTTTGTGAAATTATCTAGGGCGGAATTCACGGGCCCATGACAGTATAGGATCGACCGATACTCTACGAAATCACTTAGCAGGTCCTCGGTGGATTTCTGTGGACATGTTCGCACTAACCCTTAGCGCTCGCTTTTTTTTGCAGCACGCGTTTGAGCTATAAAGCCTTGAAGCCACGCAAAAACAGCGGGTGAAGGGAATCGAACCCTCGTTTCATTATCGCACTCTCGCAAGTTCATTGTTTCATAGGTAAAATGGACATCCAAGAATCTCGTTGAACGGGGGTGGATGTTAGCACTCATGCCAAGTCTCCATCGTCGCTTACGTTCGCCTTATTTGCACGCCGCTTTCACTGGTCCTGATGGTCGCCGCGTTATGCGATCGACCGGCACTGCGGATCGTGGTGCCGCATTGCGGCTCGCGCTGCAATGGGAAGACGCCTCCAGGGCTGCTCGTGCGAAAACTTTCACCGCGGCACAAGCGCACAAAATCCTTCGCGAATGTGTTGCTCTTTCAACCGGAGAACCATTGCAAACGTTTACCTGCCGGCAGTGGCTGGAGGAGTGGTTGGCTGGCAAGAGTGGTGCAACGGCAGGGCAAACCGCGACAAAATACAAGGGGGCCATCAAAGAGTTCTTGTCGGACTTGGGAGCCCGCGCAGACGTCGTTCTGGGGGCGGTCAGTCCCAAGGATATTCGCCAGTGGCGCGATCGGCGCCGCAAGGCAGGCCTTTCCGTGACGACATGCAACCAAGCCGTGAAATTGCTCAAGAGCGCTTTCGGGCGGGCCGTCAGCTTGGGGTATCTGTCGGTGAATCCTTGCGCAGCTCTGGAGCCGTTGAGAGATTCGGAAGATGCCACCCGGGATGTGTTCTCTCAGGGCCAAGTTGCCACCTTGGCAAAAACCGCTCGTGGCGACTGGCGCGGCTTAATTCTTTTCGGTTTTTTCACTGGCCTGCGTCTCTCCGACGCCGCCAACCTCACGTGGGATTCCATTGACCTCGAGAACGCTTTGCTTCGGCTCCGGACGAAGAAAACAGGTGTCTACGTCACTATTCCACTGCACTCAGATCTGCTGGGGTGGTTGGCGCAGCAGCCACGCGGAATCGGCAAGGCACCGTTGTTTCCATCCTTGCATGGCACGAGCGGCGCCGGAAAATCGGGCCTGTCATCTCAATTCAAGCGAATCATGCACAAGGCTCAGATCGGGGGACGAATCCTTCGAGCGGCGACAGGCAAGGGCCGGGAGCAAAGCTCGTTGTCATTTCATTCGCTGCGACACAGTTTCGTTTCGGCTCTCGCAAACGCAGGTGTTGCTTCGGATCTCCGGCAGAAACTGGCAGGCCATACGGATTCAAAGTCGCATGCACGCTATTCTCATCATGAAATTGATGCGATGCGCTCTGCGATTTCCACCGTTCCTTCACTGCGGAAACCGTGAACTCAGTGCATCTTGACACGTGGCGCACCGCCGATTATGTACGGGATATGAACTCAAATACGCAAGCTGGTCTCGTGGCAGAGCACAACGTGGTTCTGACCAATGACGACATAGCTACCGAATTTGTGGAAGGCTCTAATCGCCCGCCTGCTTCCGCCGATCAAATGGAGGATATCAACTCCATGGCGAAGGCGAACGAGCAGAACTTCCAGAATAACTAAGCGAACCTTTTCGACGAACGGCCGGTGGATGCGGTTCCCCTCGGAAATGACGGGCGGGCGTGGCTCCAGAGACTGCTGGGAGCAACGCAGCTTGACGTATTTTTCGAGCACTATTGGGAACGTCAGCACTTATTTGTCCCTGCTTCTCGTCCGACTGCTTACGACGACATCCTCTCGTTAGGCGAGTTTGACAGGTTTTTTTCGCGTAACGATGTGCGCTATCCAGCGCTCCAGATGGTCAAGGCAGGGCGTAATCTTCCGCTCGGTGATTATACCCGCCCTCTGAAGATCGGGACGTATTCATCCGACGGGCTTATCGACATGGATCGAGTTGCCCAAGCTTACCGGAATGGCGGCACGGTCATCGTGCAGTTAATGCAAAACAGTTTTGCAAGCCTCGCTGAGTTTGCCAAGTCGCTCGGAGTATTTTTGAGGGGCAGGGTTGATGTGCACGCATTCATGACGCCGTCGGCGGCGCAGGGCCTCGGGGCACACTATGACGCTGCCAGCGCATTCCTGATTCAGCTGCGCGGCGAGAAACGATGGCGCTTATATCAACTCGAAATGGAGGCCCCGGCACCTGACCAGACGTTTAATGCGCGCGATCCTATCAAGGGTAATCCAATTGACGAAATTACCCTCCACGCCGGCGATGTGATTTATTTGCCGCGAGGACTTCCCCATGAAGGGTTAACTTTTGATAGCGATTCTCTTCACCTCACGGTGGTGCTATTTCCGAAATCGTGGATTGACATCTTTTCTTCGGTTCTAAGGGAGTGCGAAAAGGACGAGGATTTTCGCAAGGCGCCGACGGGATACTTCGTCGACGATGGAAGCGCAGCTGACCTCAGCGAGGCGTGGTTTGCGCTAGGAAAACGTTTTGCGGCGCAAGCTAGCCAAGTAAACCGGATTGCGACCGGAGATATCTTTAATGTGGTTTCACCCCGGTCTCGTCGGGGACGGTGGGTTTGATGCGCTATGCACAGGCCAACGCTTGAGCATCTTCTAGCACCAATGGACATCGCGGAATTTGCCCGCGAGTTCTGGGAGCGTAGACACCTTTACGTTGCGCGTGATAATCCGGATTACTATGCTGACATCCTGACGCTTCAGGATTTGGACGAATATCTCTCCCGGAACGATATTCGTTATCCGTCGTTGAGGATGATCCGGGCCGGAAAACCGATTCCGGTCGCTGATTTTTCGCGACCATTGAAGTTCGGAGCTTATTCTTCCGAAGGCTTAATTGACGTTGATCGCGTTTATCAATTCTATCAAGAAGGCGCATCCATTGTTCTTCAATTGATGCGATCAAGCATTAGGTCCGTTTCCTCATTTGCGAATCGCTTGCAACGTGATTTGGGATTCAACGTCGAGTGCACAATGTATGTCACGCCCCCGAGCGAGCAGGGATTTACGACTCATTACGACACACACAGCGTTCTGGTAATCCAGATTGCCGGGCATAAACGGTGGCGATTGTATGATTTCCCTAAACGTTACCCACTACTGAGTGACACCTTCGACACCGTAAAATATTCGGCTCCGGAACCGGCACACGAAATCACGCTCAATCCTGGCGATATGCTGTACGTGCCGCGAGGTCTCGCCCATGATGCGGTTTCAACTCGAGATTCAAAATCGGTACACATCACTGTGGGATTGTTTCCGCCAATGTGGGCCGACATATTCGAGACAGGGCTTCGTCAACTCAAAGACGATGTGCGATTTCGGCGAGCCCCGGTGGCATTCTTCCTGCCTGAAAAAGCAGCTCAATTTGCGGAGCAATATTCGGAGAAGTGGGAGGATGCTCTCCGCCGAAGCGAATTGGACGGTTTGCTATCTGCGACGCTCCGCAAACATCTGAACCGACAAAGCCGGGTTACCGATGGTTGGTTCCTGCGGTCGGCGGAAAACCCGTTGCTTCAACCCTCGACCAAAGTGCGGACCCGTGAAGACATCGTGTGGCAGGTCGAGGCAGGCGAGAAAAGTGTGGCGGTTTATTTTTACGACAAGCGTTTAGTATTGCCGTTGGCGGTGGAGCCTGCGGTCCATCGCTTACTCTCGGGGGAACTCTTGCCCATTAACCAACTTCAGTCCAATTTGGACAGCGAAAGCGGTATTATTTTGGTTCGGAGGTTTTTGGAGGCTGGCCTTGTCGAAATTAGCGATTAGTCGCCATTCGGGGCTCGTCTTTAGAAGATGCTCGATTAGACGGTGGCGAGAACCCGAAAGGGCGTGCGACACAGTTGATCGCATACGCTTTCAATCTCTGCTCTCGATTTCTGCCCATTGGCGAGAGTTGCAGCGATCTCTCCGATCGTAATTGGATCTGCTGCCAAATGAAGAATCGTTTCGATGTCTTCAGCGTCGAGCATAGTTTCGAAGCCAAAATCTGACAGTTTAGACAAGTTCCGACGTCCCGGTCTTATACAGTCAATGTCGGCACCGTAGGCGGCCACAGCGGGACGCCTTTGCCCGCCATCAAACCAGAGCCCGTCCTCGGAGCGGTAGACCTTTTTTAAGGGCTCTACCACGGGTGGCTCATTCCCGTCGCTCAGTTGATGCAGAAGTCCAGTGGCCATCGCTCGAACTCGACGCGTCGAAACGCTAGGGAGTGGCGAATCCGTGGGGCGGTCCATCCGCTCGACGAATACCTCTAGTAGGCCCGCGCTCAAAAGGTGGCCGAGGTGAGCTGCCCGTTCAGCATTCATCTCGTCAACTAACCTCCACAACTCATTATCGGTAAGCATGAACTTCGGACGAAATCGATGCGGTGGCCTCCAGGTACGGGGTTTGAGTCCTACCTTGCGAAGGCTGTGTAGCAAGGACGGGACGTCAAAATAATGCTCCTGCGGGTGGCTGATGGAGTCAGCTAGTTGGCTCTCGAAATTAGGATCGCTGTCGAGATATCCTAATATGCGCTTGAGCTCGCGTGGAGCGCTCGCGTGTTGATTCAGAGCCCTGAGCACCTTTAGAGCAAGAGCGAACCGCGCCTCCGCGCTCAAACGCTCGTCTGGGTCGAAGGTCGCGATTATTTCACGCATGCGAATCGAGTAGCGTCTATTCATCCGGTCATAGATCATTATTTCGGCTATGCCTTCTGGCTTTAACGCATGGCTGAGAATGGCAAAGCCGTCATTGGGATTAGGTAGATGGTGTAGAACCCCAACGCAGCTGATGAAATCGAATTTCTCTACGTACGACGTCTTGAGGATATCTTCGTGTCGAAATTCGATATTGTGTAAATCAAGTAACTGAGATATCCGTTGATGTATCGCAAGGTTGGCCTCGCTCAAGTCGCTTGCCACGATGTTGGCATTGCGGAACTGGAGGGCGATCATGGCCGCCCAACGTGTACCACAGCCCGGCACCCAAATCTTCGCGCCGTCCTTGAGACAACGATGCTCAGGCAGTTCGAAATCGACATTGAAGCTGGGCAGCAAATCTCGCGACGGATCTTCCTGCTCAAGTCCTCGAATTGGCGGATAAGGAAACGTCTCATATTGATCGCGCACCGCCCGGATAATTTGCTCGGGGGATGAATTTCGCATTGCTATGCAATTACAGTCGCGAATCGTCGCTAATTGGTCGAATCGCATTACGGCTCGCCCCAAACAACAACATTGCAACATCGATGGGAAAACACATCTTACCTCTATGGAGCGAGATGAACATTATGATTTGCTAACACCGCGGCCAGAACAGCTGATCGCCCATATTCCCGAGGCTATCAAGACATTGCATGAGAATCTGAGTGAAATTTTGCGCCTGCTAATTCCGACGCAAGGGGCCGCCGGCGACTTGCACATGGGCTTCTTACATAAGGCAGACGAGCGGCGTGCGAACGAAGCGAAAGCGGTGAGCGAATTGCTTAGCGAGATTGAGGGCCTGGCCAGAAAGGCTCTGTCCACGATCAAGTCTGTCGCAACGGATCACTCAGTCAGCGTTTAAATGCGCTCGACTTCGATGAGATAATCGTACGGCTGCGCGCTGCGTAGCCGTCTGGCCACCGTTCAATCCCAACGACAGTGCCGATTCGGCGAAAAAACTTGTCGGCAATGCGGAGTCGAAATCGCGCGCTCGGTACTCTCATCGCGATCTCGAAGCGATGCGTGTTGTTGTGGCGCAGCATCCCGCCCTTGGTAAGTAGAATTCGATTCAGCAAGAAATCGTCCTTGTACTTGTCCCGTGCTGCGCGGACGCAAATCACACAGGCCCTTTCACGCGTTGTCAACCTCAGTACAAGGCGGCCGCTGCGCGCACCAAGAAAAAGAGAAATGTTAGAGCACTGGCGAGCACGAGAAGCAAGCAGCCCGAGGAAGACGTTGGGCTCGATTGATTCTGGGGTGCGGGCACTTGTGGCGAGACGGTCGGCGGGGAAGGAACCAGAGGAGGCCGACCGGAGGACCGAGGTTTCGGAGAAGTTGGGCTCGCAGCCCGAGTCGCCGGTTTAACCTTTGGCGTCGTACCGTCGCGGGTGATTGTGAGGCTTCTCGATCCGATCACGCTTCCCTTGGCACCTGGCGCTACCCCGCACGCTAGTCGAATGAATTCCTCGACGGAGTGTTTATCAGGTCCTTCAATAATCCATTCCAAGCCGTTGTTACGTTTGTCTGCGCGACAACCGGTTTGAGCAGACAGGGTTTTAATGGTGGCGCCTTGCTTTCCTATCAGTCGTCCAACTTTATCCGATGGAACAGATAATTGCCCAGATGCCCGGCCCACCAATTTGCGAATTGTTCGCAAAGTCTCCTGCACAGCGTTTGCGCTTCGTCCAACAACAAAGAGTTTTTCGCGATCCACCTGGATATCGATCACATTTATTCGTGATCGTAGCTCGGTAATCGTTTCGCCACCTGCTCCGATCACAATGCCAGACGTGTTCGGAGGCAAAACTCCTATGACATATGGAAGGCGAGCGATCGCTTCGAGTTCTTCCACGGCAGCATTTACCGTTTCGAGAGAAAAGCCGCTGACTTTAACGTTTCCTGTATTCGAATCAATCGTGATGTCGACATGGTAACTTTGGCCGATCTCAGCCTTTTTGCCTCTGAGTAACTCAAGAAGATCGACAGGTGTCGCAATCGTTGTCGACGACGTTATTGGCCTTACAGTCCTGACTGCCAAGTGTAGATTGTCGGCATAGAAACGCCAAACCTCGCGCTCCCAGGAACGGCGCTTATCGATTGCAACAAGTTCGTGAATCACCTGGACCGGAATGGCATTTCGTGTCGCCACGATATTCTCTTTCGTTGCCATCAGATAGCTGGAATGTCCTTCGGCAACCTTCAAGAGTTTCTGGCTCGTAAGGTCTAGGGTCCGCCGCCGTGCACGATCGAAGTCGAGGGATACCAGCAAGCGTTGGCCAACATCGCTGGATAGACTCCAGTGTTCGGTTGCAAGTTCTTTCGTTTTGACCTCGAAGCGATGCGAGAGTCCGCTAACAGCATTGTGATAGTCGAGTTCAACCAACACTTTGTCCCATTCGTTGGGTCCTGTGATGATCGTTGCTGGATAGAATGTTAGCCGATCGCCCCGGAACGTGTGCTGTTCACTGCTGGCTTCCGTCCGCACTTGCTGGATCGAAAATGGAACAAGTGTTATTGTTGCGGCATCCGTCTTCCATTCTGGAACGACCTGGCCCGTCAATCGGCCACCAGGACGCAGGTGCCGTACGAAATCCCGATCGTCTGCTGAAATCCCGGATGCGGCCATCGGGAGGAAGAAACTCCCTCGTAAGTCGGCACGCCGAAGTTCCGCAAACTCGTCCTCATGATCGCGTGCAAAACCTCGGATCTCCAGGTCGATCGTTTGGCCGAAGTCCAAGCCTGCTGGTGAAGTGGGATGTTCAAGACTTACATCCGCCGCAACGGGCGTTACAATCAGCGCTGCGCAATTGGCGTTGACCAATTCATAGCCGAGAACGCATACACGGCCGGATGTGATAGGTGCGTCACTGGCATAACACGATCGCGCGAACAGTGCGGGCAGTGCGGGCAGTGCTGTGACGTCCGCATTACGCTCTAGAGGGGTTGTCAAAATGTCAGAGGACGTTGACCGATCATTTGTCTCCAAGGTTCGAATATCAACAAGTTGCTGAGCCAATTCCTCTTCGGGAATCTCACAATCATGCGGAACGCTGTTTGGGTCCCAATCAGCATCGAAACCGGACTTGGTGGCCCGTCGTCGCTTAATACTTATCGCAACAACTGGCGATTCATCAGTGTCGTCCTCAAGATGCGATGTCTCTCCAGGATACGCGAATGGAGGCGCGATGTTTTGCGCATCAATTATCACATCTTCCCCATTCTTCCGGTCGATTGTTATGTCTGCGCATGTCCCGATAGGCAGCACTTGGCGAACAACTGCAAGGGGATCTGCGGCAGTCTTCAGGGAGCCGTCCGGACGCCTGCATTCATTTGCTGCGGCGACAATCAAGTCGATGCCCATTGTATCGGCGCTATTGCTGGCCTGCGCAGGCCAATCCGGGATTCGAATGGTGTTTGAGATAATCGACATTGGAGGTTCGTCGGCTTTTCCAGGGATGCGGAAGCGGTTCAGCGCAAGGACTCGTTCTCCGGGATCGACAAGTGCTCGTCGGTCTAGGGAGACGATCTCCTTTTCATTGCTGCAAAAGCCGTAGGAGCCGCTGCCAATTCGTCGAAGCTGAAGTCCACGCATTGCTTGAGCAAAAACAGCTCGAGCTCGGTCAGCCAAAGCCATGTTGACCGGCCGTTGCGCATCGGACTTCATTCCCGGTGACAAATTGCTAATCATTTCGCCGACTATCATTTCAGCCTCACCAAGCGCGCTGCTGTTAATCCACCAGGTCTTGCACCACTGGTCGCGATCATCGGCCGTTTGCCACGCTGACACGATTCGCAGAACGAGGTGAAGATCATCCACGCAACCAATTGCAAGAGCGCGGTGGCAGCGGGCGGCGTGTATTCTCCAGTACGGCGGCCAATCGCGGTTCATCAATAGCAGACCTTGCCCTTTTGGCCTCAATAAGCTGCCTCCCCCACCTAACACCGCGAGCGCAAAGGCCACTTCATGCACGCACGCCAGTTGATCGGCCAGCATTATTGCAACTGCTTCGGCTCCAGATCCCGGAAAGCGTTCAAGGTCCCGTCCGAAATCGGTAAGGCAACCATCGCTATCGACCGCTCCGCTGGTTCTAAGGGCTTTCAAGGCGCGATCGGATTCTCGATTGAATGTCTCAATATTGCGGAGGCCTTGTTCGTCACATGTCACATTTTCGTGAGTAAAGTTCGCGGGTAAAGAAACGGACTCAACATCAAGGCCAGCGGACATCAGCTTCATGTAAAACGTCTCGAGGTTCGCTTGCGTCGATCCTGGCGGCGTATTTCGCGGCAGTTGGCGGAACTGCTCAAGGCTGTAAAGCGGAAATACCCAGCCCGGCGCATCCCGTCCCACGCGGCCCCACCTCTGACGCACGCCAGAACGGCTGTGAGGCTCCGTTGGAAAGGAGCCGCTGGCCATTCCAGGATCCCACTTGGATTGGCAGATCAGACCGGAATCCACAACATAGCGCACCCCTTTGACTGTTAGGGAGGTCTCAGCGAGGTTTGATGAAATAACAATTTTGCGTCGATCACCGCGGGTTCTCGCCTCGAGCGCACGCTCTTGAGTATCCTTAGGCGTTGTGGAAAGGAGAGGATACACATCAAACCTGAGTCGTTTGGCTTCTAGACCCTCTTTGATTATCCCAACAGCGGTGTTGATTGAAGCAGTGGTGGGGAGAAAGCCAAGAATGTCACCGTGGTCTGTTCCTGCAGCTATCTTGATCACTTGCCGGGCAACCGCTTCCGGCATTTCCTCTTTCCAGCGTTCCACT
>Ga0307470_10000609_pt1 | contig 16391 bp, 9 predicted proteins | sample atmos_gasesAM3C__FD_204565 | JGI IMG/M metagenome (GOLD analysis project Ga0307470, IMG submission 204565) | Hardwood forest soil microbial communities from Morgan-Monroe State Forest, Indiana, United States - atmos_gasesAM3C_05 | ecosystem: Environmental > Terrestrial > Soil > Temperate forest... | reverse complement strand
GCTCTGCATCCCCACCAACCAATCGAGCGCGCGGCGCACGCTCTCGGCATAGCGCGCCGAATCGCGCGACTGATGCATGGCCCACACGACCACGGCCGTGTCGTCGAGATCCGGGTAGTGGCCATTCGCAAACTGAAACGCCCAGCCGCCGCCGGCCAATCCCGGGCGATTCACCTGCCAATCCCCCGGGTGGTCGAGAAGCTGACGTGTCTGCAGCCAGTCGAGCGCCCGGATCGACGCATCGGCCGAGGTGGGATCGCCCGCTTCTTGCATCGCCAGGCTCGCGAGCGCGGTGTCCCAAATCGGCGAGACGCAGGGCTGGCAGTACGCGCTCGATGCACCGACGACGGTGAGCTTTTGCAGCGCGCGCTTCGCCGTGACGCGCCGGGGGTCGTCTTCGGCATAGCCCAGGATCACCATCACTTCCAGGGCGTTGACCATGGCGGGAAAGATGGCGCCCAGACCGTCTTCGCCGTTGAGCCGCTCCAGCATCCAATTTTCAGCCAGCCGTGTGGCGCGCTCGCGCGTGCGGGCCGGAATAAAGGGATCGATCATGCGCCCCAGCCGGTCGGCCGCCAGGAACGCCTTGGCCACGAATCCGGAGCGCCGGAAATAATCCCGCTCCTTCTCGGGAGGGACCGTGAACAACTCGCGAATGTTGACGTTGCGCGGGTTCTTGGCGACCGGCTTGCGGGTACACAGAATGAACAAGGGCACCATGACGGTGCGCGACCAGTAGGCCACCTTGTCGAGATGAAACGGAAACCAGCGCGGCAGCAGCATGATTTCGACGGGAATGTAGGGCACGCCGCGCCACGGCAGCTGGCCGAACAGCGCCAGCGCGATGCGCGTGAACACATTGACCGCAGCGGCACCGCCGCGCTCCAATATCGCGGCGCGCGCCCGCACCATGTGCGGCGCATCAGGGCTGTCCCCCGCGAGCTTCAACGCATAGTAGGCCTTGACCGAACAGCTGATATTGAAATCGCCGCCATGATAGAGGGGCCAACCGCCGTGCCCGGCCTGGGCGGAGCGCAGGTAGCGGCAGAACTTCGTCTCGAGCGCCGCGTCGATCTCGTCCAGAAAGTGCATCATCATGACGTACTCGGCCGGAATCGTGCAGTCCGCTTCGAGTTCGAACAGCCAATGCCCTTCGGCATCCTGCCGCGCCACCAGAGCGTCGCGGGCATCCACGATTGCACGGTCCAGCGGCGAGTCCGTCACCCGCCGCAGCGTGTGCGAGACGATGTCGCCGCGCGCGTCCGATGCCGGTGCCGGGTGGGAACCCGGCTTGGGTGCGATGCGGCTCACGATCCGGAGTTCCCGTAAGAGCGCCGCGAACTGAATTCGGGCCGCGAACTGAATTCGGCTTCGCCGGCCGCCGCGGCCTCGAGGCCCATCGGCACCGCGCGCGGCCGGCGCAGATCGGACAGACGCGCGAGCGGCAGGCCGCGTGCAGCCTGCGCGAACAGGGCGCGCAACATCCAGTCGCTGCGCCCCGCGACATTCGTCAGTAGGCGGATCATGGCGACCGTCGATCGCGTCACCTTCACCTGGGCACCGGCCGTAAAGCCAGGATTGCGCTCGATCTTGCGCAGCGTCAGGACGGCCAGCCCGATCGCCCACAAACAGAAGCGGCGGATGCCGGTCTCCTTGCTGGGAATCATCAATGTGTAGTCGAGCGAGTTGCGCAGATGCGCATGCGCCGCGCCGACCAGTTCGCGAAAAGCGGCGCCGAAGCGCGGATCAAAGGGCTGGCTCGACACTTGGGCAAGATCGACGCCATGACGGGTGAATACCTCCTGGGGCAACCAACAGGCGCCGCGGCTGCGATCTTCCCACACGTCCTTGAGAATATTGGTCATCTGCAGTCCCTGAGCAAAGGACGCAGCGATGGCGGCCAGCGCGGAGCGGTGGCGCGCGATTTCGGGCGAATAGTCGCAAAACAGATCCGTGAGCATTTCACCGACGACACCGGCCACGTAGTAGCAATAGTCGTCCAAATCGCTCGACCGGGCGAGGCCCTTGAGGCTTGCGCTGAATTGGAAGCGCGGCATGCCCTCGCACATGAGATCGACGCAGCGCTGGATTGCGGCGCGCTGCGGCTCGTTGAGGCTCGCCATGACCCCGAGGACGCGCTCCATGTTGCCGACGAGGTCGCGCTCCGCGGGCAGGGTGCGGTCCGACAACCGCCGCTCGATTTCCCGGGCCAGGAGCGCTGGGTCCCCCCGGCCGACCAATACCCCCCTCAAACGTTGTAAAAATGACAATGTTTCGGAAGCGGACAGTGCTGGCTCGTCTTCGATGGTATCGGCAATCCGGCACAGCAAATAGGCGCAGGTCACCGCGGTACGGAGACCCAGGGGCAATTGGGGGATCGTCAGCGCAAAAGTGCGCGAGACATGGGGAAGGATATGGTCTTGATAGACTACATCTGAACTGACGGAATCCATGAGCGTATCTCGGAAACCGGTAAGAATAACATCATGGCAGCGGGCCCCGCTTGGTGCAAATTTGCAACAACCGGCGCGGGTCGTTGCCACCAGGCCTGCGCGGCAGTATAAACTGCTGCCGATGAGCGCACCCTCCGCCCCCCATAGCCTGCTCGAGTCCATCGGCACACCGGCCGATCTACGACGCCTGCCCATCGCCAAGCTGACCGAACTGGCCCAGGAACTGCGCGAGTTCCTGATCCACAGTGTCAGCACCCGGGGAGGGCACTTTGCCGCGGGTTTGGGCACCGTCGCACTCACGATTGCCCTGCATTATGTATTCAATACTCCCTACGACCGGCTCGTCTGGGACGTCGGTCACCAGGCTTATCCTCACAAGGTGCTGACCGGACGGCGCGACCGGCTGCATACCATCAAACAGCACCAGGGTCTTGCCCCATTTCCGACCCGCTCCGAAAGCGAATACGACACTTTCGGCGTCGGACACTCCAGCACCTCGATCAGCGCGGCATTGGGCATGGCCGTCGCAGCAGCGCAACGCGGAGAGAATCGCCGGGCCGTGGCCATCATCGGCGATGGCGCTCTCACCGCCGGCATGGCCTTCGAGGCGCTCAACCACGCCGGTTCACTGCCGACGGATCTCTTGATCGTCCTCAATGACAATGACATGTCGATTTCCGAAAACGTCGGCGCCCTCTCCAACTACCTGGCCCGCGCCTTGTCGGGACGCATGTATTCGCACCTGCGCGAAAGCGGGAAAAAAGTGCTGCGCCAGATGCCCACGGTGTGGGAACTCGCGCGCCGCTCCGAAGAACACCTGAAGGGCATGGTCCTGCCGGGTACGTTGTTCGAGGAAATGGGATTCAACTACATCGGTCCGATCGACGGACACGATGTCAAAGCGCTGGTCAGCACCTTGCGCAATCTGCAGCAGCTGCGCGGTCCGCAGTTCCTGCACGTCGTTACGCGCAAGGGCAAGGGCTATGCGCCCGCGGAGGCGGACCCCATCAAGTGGCATGGTCCGGGGCCGTTCGATCCGGCGAGCGGCATGATCTTCAAGGAGGCGAGCACCGGACCGACGTATTCGCAGATCTTCGGCAAGTGGCTGTGCGACATGGCGGAGCGCGACGCCAGCGTCGTCGGAATCACCCCGGCGATGCGCGAAGGCTCCGGCCTGGTTGAATTCTCGAAACGATTTCCCGAACGCTACTATGACGTCGCGATCGCCGAGCAGCACGCGGTCACGTTCGCGGCGGGCCTTGCGGCCGAGGGCCTCAAACCCGTGGTCGCGATCTATTCGACCTTCCTGCAGCGCGCCTACGATCAGCTCATCCACGACGTCGCTCTGCAGAATCTGCCGGTGATCTTCGCGCTCGACAGAGCCGGGCTGGTCGGCAGCGACGGCGCAACCCATCAAGGCAGCTACGACCTGACTTTTTTGCGCTGTATTCCCAACATGGTGATCATGGCGCCGGCGGACGAGAACGAGTGCCGCCAGATGCTGTACACGGCGACCACGCTGTCTTCGCCATCCGCGGTGCGCTACCCGCGCGGCACGGGAACGGGCGTCGCAGTCGCCGCGGAGATGACCGCGCTTCCCGTGGGGCGCGCTCAAGTAAGGCGCGAAGGCCGCAGCGGGTTGGCGATATTCGCATTCGGCACCCTGGTCGAATCGGCGCGCAATGTCGCCGAGCGCCTGGACGCGACCTTGGTCAACATGCGCTTCGTCAAGCCGCTCGACGAGAAACTCGTGATGGCGCTCGCAGCCCGGCACCGGGCCATCATCACGATCGAAGAGAACGCCGTCATCGGCGGTGCGGGCTCAGGCGTCGGCGAGCTGCTCGCGTCCCAGGGCGTGCAGCTGCCGCTGCACCATATCGGCATACCCGACCGCTTCATCGAGCATGGCTCGCGGGACACCTGTCTCGCGTCGGCGGGCCTGGACCCTGCCGGGCTCGCCGCGAATATCGAGGGCTGGTGGGCGCTGCATACTCAGGAGGAGCGGATTCGTTCGGTGCGCGGCGCCTGATATCCGGTGCGCGGCGCCTGATCGGCGACCCGCCGCTATTCCTTGAACGCATCCTTGATCTGCTCGGCGGCGAAAGACTGCGCGCTCTTCGCCGCCGGCAGGACCGCAGCGGCACCGAAGAAATCATGCGTCATACCCTCGTACTCCTTGCGCGTGACCTTGACCTTCGCCTGCTTCAAAGCCTCCTCGAGCATTGCCCCATCGCTCCTCAGAGGGTCGATCTGCGCGTTGATGATGGTGACCGGCGGCAGGAGTGAGAGCTTCGCGTGAATGATATCCAGCCTGGGATCCGTCTTGTCCGCGGCCGTGCTCAACGTTTTATCGAGGGACCACGCGATCATGGCCTTGTTCAACGGCTTTGCATTGGCGCTGTCGACGTAGGATTCCGTGGCCGCGCCGGTTTGCGTCACCGGATAAATCGCAATGACGGCCTTTGGCCGGGTGACGCCGGCGGCGACGGCCGATAGCGCCGTCGAAACGGCAAGATTCCCGCCCGCGCCTTCGCCGGCCAGTGCCAATCGCCGGGGATCGCCCCGCCACCTGCCCACGTTCGTGGCTGTCCATTTGTAGGCCGCCAGCGCATCGTCCCAGGCCGTCGGGAATTTGTTCTCCGGTGCCAGCCGGTAGTCGACGGATATCACCACGACCTCGGCCCCTTTCGCGAGGGCTCGTTCGCTGGCGTCATGCTTATCTGCGAGCACCCATCCACCGCCGTGGAAATACACCACGGCAGGAAAGGGACCCGGTCCGGGCGGCGTATAGAGCGTCGCGGTCAGCTGCGTCCCATCCTGGACGGGAATCGTGGCATCGACGATCGTGACATCCGGCGCCGCTTTGGCTGGATCGGGATCCTCGCCTCTTTTTTTCAACAATGCGTTGGCCGCATCCGCCATCGTCGGCTGCAGGCGGGCCTCCGTCGGAGTCAGCGTCTCGATCGGCTTTCCTCCCAGCGCCGCCCAGGCCACGAGAAGCTCTCGCATCTCGGGGTCCGCTTTGTATTTCGTGCCGGTGACGGGATCGATGGTATATTTTTCCTTCGCAGCCGCCGGCGGCGAAACAGCGGCGAGCACGCAGAGCACCAGTGATCCAACGCCGAGGACCTTGGCAATTCGACGCAGCGTATTGGCGCGTGAGTCAATGGCACGTGAGTAGTGAATCGTGAGCATGGCTTTCTCCCATTGTCGTGCTGGGTAAAGGGTGCACGTGTTCCCGCCGACCCGGTACGGTCACGGTTGGGATAAAGTCGTAGGAGCAACCCGATGGGTTGTGCCAGTAAAGGTGCGGGCACATTCTTGCGGGTTCGGATAAAGCGGTAGGAATGGCCCTACACTGTCCGAAATGGACGACCAGATGCCGTGTTCCGACGCGCCGGCCGGCAAAGTGATCCGGGTTGGCCCCGAATTAGCCGCTCAGGCCCTCCGGGTCTTGCGGGAAGCAGCGGCTTGGACGATCAGCCGCGGCGTGGAGGTGTGGACCGACGCGGAGCTGCGCGAGCAGGATTTCGTGACCGCCGCCGGTCTGGGCCAGCTGGTCATGGGCTTTTGCGGCGATCGCCCGGCCGCGACCATGCTGCTTCAGCCTTCCGACCCGGTCTATTGGCCGAATGCAGCCCCCCACACGGCTCTCTATCTGCATAAGATCGCCGTACTGCGTGAATTCGCCGGCCGCGGCTGGTTGACGCGGCTCATCGCCTTTGCTGCAAACGAGGCCCGGGATCGCGGCATTCCCTGCCTGCGCCTCGACACCCTGAGCAGATCGCCGCTGCAGGATCTCTATGCACGGCATGGGTTCGCGCTCGTCGACGAAGCGCCGCTCGTCGTCCACGGCCGGCTGATGATCCGCATGGAGCGCGTGCTGGTATGATCGCAGTCGACTATGATTGAATTGAAATCCGATTTCCTGCGCACGCTGGCCGAGCGCGGATACATCCATCAGCAAACCGACGCCGCAGGGCTCGACCGGCGCGCGCAGTCGGACGTCGTCACGGCATACATCGGTTTCGACGCCACCGCCGACAGCCTGCACGTCGGCAGCCTGGTGCAAATCATGCTGCTGCGCCGCCTGCAGCAGACGGGTCACCGCCCCATCGTGCTGATGGGCGGCGGAACCACGAAGGTCGGGGATCCTTCGGGGCGGGACGAAACGCGGCAGCTCCTCACCGATCAGCAGATCAATTCGAATATCGCCGGAATTCGGGAGATATTCGGCCATTTTCTGCGCTTCGACGATTCCCCGACCGGCGCCGTGATGGTGAACAACGACGACTGGCTGTCGAGCCTGCAATACATCCCGTTCCTGCGCGACATCGGGCGGCATTTTTCCATCAATCGAATGCTGACCATGGACAGCGTGAAGCTGCGCCTCGAGCGCGAGCAGCCGCTGACGTTTCTCGAATTCAATTACATGATCTTGCAGGGCTACGACTTCGTGGAGCTGAACAAGCGCCACGGCTGCATATTGCAGATGGGCGGCTCGGATCAGTGGGGCAATATCCTGCAGGGGGTCGAACTCGGACGCCGCGTGCGGGAGCAGGAGTTGTTCGGACTCACCTCGCCGCTCATCACCACGTCCGCCGGCGCCAAGATGGGCAAGACCGCGAGCGGCGCCGTGTGGCTGAGCGACAAGCGCCTGTCGGCTTACGACTATTGGCAGTATTGGCGCAATACCGAAGACGATGATGTCGGGCGCTTTCTGCGCATGTTCACCGATCTGCCGCCGGCGGAGATCCGCCGTCTCGAGGATCTCGAGGGCGCGGAGATCAATGAGGCCAAGAAGATCCTCGCCACCGAGACCACGCGCCTGTGCCACGGCGACGCCGCGGCGCGCGAGGCGGCCGATACGGCGGCGAAGGCTTTCACGGGCGCCGCCGCCGATGGTCTTCCCACCCTGACTCTCGGAGCGGAGATGCAGATGTCCGTTCTCGACGCGGTGGTGGCGCTGCATATGGCCGCCTCGAAAAGCGAGGCGCGGCGGCTGATCGAGCAGGGCGGCGTGAAGTTGAACGACCAACCGGTGCAATCGGCGACCGCCGCAATTTCCGGCGCGGATCTGGATGAGCGCGGCACGGCACGCCTGGCGGTCGGCAAGAAGCGCCACGGGTTGATCAAGCGCGGGTAATGCGTTCGGTCGGCAGCGTCTCGCTACTCTTTGCCGACTGCCGGTAGGCCGCCGGGCTCCTTCGCCGCCATGCGCCGGTATTTTGCGGCACGTGCCGCATCGCCCATCGATTGATACAGTCGAATCGACCGCCCGAGGGCGTCCGCACCATACAAGCTGCCGGGACTCCATTTTTTCATCAGCACCGGCATGCTCTCTGCGATGAGTGCATCGGCTTCGGGGAAGCGCCGAAGGCCCGTCAAGCATTCAGCCTTGACGTTGTCGAGCAGCGCGATGCGCCACGGGTCGTCGGGATAGCGGTCGGTCATGATGGGGCGTGCCGTTTCCAGTCTTGCCAACCCGTCCTCGAATCGACTCGTGCGGCATTCAAGATCGGCCATGTTCACCAGGATGGGCGCATGCATGCGATTCTTGTTGGCGATGGCTGCCTGCAATCCCTTGGCGAATGCGGCTTCAGCAGCGCCATACTCGCGCGTCCCCATGCGCGCCAGACCCAGGTTCGAAAACGCAAAGATCAGATCAAGGTGCGTCTCATCCTGTTGGGCCAATTGGATGCTGACGGCCTGCTCGAGCATGGGGATGGCGTGCGCAAAATCCCGGCGCTCGACGTAAATGAGCGCGAGGTTGTTCATGTCCACCGCGACCTCCGGATGCTCCTTGCCCAACAGACGTTGGTCAACTTCCAACGCGCGCAGATAAAAATCCTCGGCGCGAAGGCTATCGCCGCGTAGATAGGCGACAGCGCCCAAATTATTGAGGGTCTCCGACACCCTGGGATGATTTTCCCCAGAAAGCTGAATGCGGGCTTGCAACGCCTGCTCGTAAATGTTTTCGCTCGCGGCCAGGTCATTGGTATTGAAATCCGCCGCCGCAAGCTGCTCGAGAACGCGCACCTTGAGTTCGTTCGGCCGCTGATCCTGCTGGAGCGCCAATGCACGATTGAAGTAATCGGCAGCTTCCGCCGATTTTTCTTGAAAACCCGCCACCTCGCCGCGGCCCATGAATATTCTGGTCTGCAGAGAACGATCCGCGGGATCGAGTGAATCCGCGAACCGCTGCGCCTCCGCGTACAGGGAATCGGCTCGTGTCGAGTTGCCGCGCAACTGCTCCAAATAGGCCAGCGCCACCGTTTCGCGGCCCCTGGCATCGGCCTGCTGGGCCTGCGTGGCATGCGCCGCCTCGAGCAGATTCAAAGCCGGCTTGTAGAGACCCAGCCCCGTGTAGACCTCACCCAACGTGGCAGAAAGTTGGGCTCGGACCGCGGGCTCATCGCGCAGCGAGTCTTGGATCTGCAGCGCGCCGCGGTCCAAGATGGAGCGTGCGGTCACAGAGTTGCCGCGCGCTTCGCTGGGATCCGAGACTTCGAAAAGGGAAATCAAAAAGTCGGCGGTGCGCTGGGCCGTCATTGATTTTTGAACCGCTATCTGACGCTGGCGAACCGCTTCACCGCGCGCAACCCAAGCGGCCACCGCTAACGCGGCGAATACCACGCATCCCGCCGTTGCCGCGAATCCCACCGCTGCGAGACGCCGCCGTTGCCGCGCGTGATCCCGATTACGCAATTCATCGAAGCTGACGCCGAGCAGCGCCGCAATGATCTTTAGCCTTGCGCTGCCGCGCGAATCGCCTTCGGGGCGCAAATCGGCCGCAAGCGGTTCGGCAGCCGATTCCACACCGATCTGCCCTTCGACGGCGGTGCCGAGCAACGCTGGGGGAAAGCATTCGAGTTCCGCGGGAAAGCCGCGCTTCGCGGCGAGCGGCTCGCCGCCAACGACCAGACACAGGATTCGTTCGGCCTTGCCTTGCTCCCTAAAGACTTTGACTTCTTCGTTGACCCAGCGCGACGCAGCGGCCGCCGGCGAACATACGACGATGAGAAAATCGCTTTCGCTCAGCGCGTTGCGCAGAGATTCCGCAAGATTGGACGAACTCGAGAGTTCCTCGCGATCCAGGAAAACAGGTTTGAGACGCGCAGGCTTGTCGAGGCCCATTCTTGCCAGCATCTTGCGAGGAACGCGATAGCTCTCGATGGCGCGGTGCAGCCACCGGGCCGCCGCCCGGTCGGCGGTGCTATAGCTGATATATGCTATATAACGTCGCGCTTGCATATTTCACGAGTATTTCGGCTCGCATCTCTCTGCGACCCGACATAAGATGCATAAAACGACGCACAAATCAATGCGCGCTCAAAAAAGGGGAATAACATGCGGCTACGTTACTTAGCGGCTGTAGTGGCGACGCTCTGTGTGGCCTTGACGAGTGCACCAGCCGGCGCGAAACATCTCAGCGTCGATTTCGGCCCCAGCAGCGACGGCGATGATTTCGGCTTCGCCACCGTGGGCAACGGCAGCGCCTGTACGGCCGGCTCCACATTGGCCGAATCCTGTCCCCTGACCCTGCTGAACGATGCATCGAGCGTCGAAATCCCGCTGGGGTTTACCATCGACTTCGGCGCCGTCACTGGTCCGGTCAGCAGTCTGTGGACCAACGAGAACGGCATCGTCACCTTTACAGGGCCGATCACCACGACGTCGTTTTCGAGCTTGACCTCGATCGGCCGACCCGTCATCGCGCCATTCTTCGCGGATATGATTTCCGTGACCTTCGTGGGCGCGGTAAATGAAATGTCGGGGACGAATTTTGGTCAGCTCATGTATCAGCGGGGCGCCGCCACGCCGCTGCCCGAGAGCGACGGTACCTTCGATTTGGCCAAGGAAGTGCCCGCATTCTCCATGATGTGGTACGGACTCACCGAAGGCAGCGATCCTGCTCAGATATTCACGCAAGTCATCATTTATTCGCATCCATCCTCTGGGCCGAACGATTTCGATATCCGTTTCCTCTACGGGTTCGTCGACACTGATCAATACAATACGGGAACGGGACCAAGCGGTATTGCGGGCTTGGTGCTCGGAACAAATACGCTGAATATCACCGGCCCTTTGTCGGCAACGACTGATTATTTTTATAGTTTCCGCGGCGGGAAACTCGTCGGAGCCACGCCGCCGCCGCCGCTCACCCTGACCTGCCCCACCGCCACCGCTCAAGTCGGGGTTGCTTACAGCTCGGCATTGGCCGCTGCGGGCGGCGTTGCGCCCTACACGTTCTCGACCACGGGCAGCCCGCCGGCCGGGCTTACTCTGAATAGCGGCACCGGCGCACTCACAGGCACCCCGAGCACGGCAGGCGCCGTCACTTTTACCGCGCAGGTCGTAGACTCGTCCGGTCTCGCGGCCGGCACAGTCACCAGCGCCTGCACGATCACGGTCAACCCCGCCGCCTCGCAGTTGAGCGTGACCCCCGCCAGCGTGTCGTTCGGTACCGTCAAGCGTTACGGCCTGGTGGTCAAGACCGTGACTCTGAAGAATACCGGCGCGAGTGCGGTGTCGCTTGCAAGCCCGTCGATCACCACGGGTGCCGGCGCTGACCGGTACACATTCGCGGAAGTCAGCCTGTGTGGACATTCGCTCGCTGCGGGAAAGAGTTGCCCGATCTACGTGGTGCTGTTCGGGGATGTCGTAGGGACGCCGTCGGCCACGCTCAACATCCCGAATAATGCGGTGGGAAGCCTGCAGAAGGTTCCCCTGAGCGCCACGGTCACCCGCTGACGGGGTAAGCGCATACTAGGTGGCGACTCGCGGGCCCGCCGCCTTACGTATGATGATCTTTAAGGCTACGATGTCGTGCAGCGGAGCAGTGCGGCGCATTAGGCGTCCATGCGCTAATCCCTGACGGTCAAAGCTTAGAGATGGACTCTCACCATGAGTGCGCTCGATCCCGCCGACCAGTTCAAAATTCCATTCATGATCGGCGTCGTCGGGCACCGTGATCTGGTGGCCGCCGAGATGCCGCCAATCCGTGCCGCGGTAACCGATACGCTGCGGCGGATTCGCGACGACAACCCCGATGTGCCGCTGTGCCTACTTTGCTCCATGGCCGCCGGCGCGGATTTGCTGGTTGCGGAAGCTGCCGCAGACCTTGGAATCTCCATCATCGCGGTGCTGCCCTACGCCCGGCGGCTCTGCCGGGATGACCTCGATGCCGGGAGAGACTGCGTCACCTTTGACCGTCTCTGCGATATGAGCGACGTGGTTGAACTCAGTTTGCCTGATGATGCAAAACCCAGCGACATCGAATGGCCGGGAGAACTGCGGGACCGCCAACTGCAGCGCGCCGGATGCATCGTTGCACGCTACAGCGGTTTGATGATTGCCATATGGAATGGGGTCAGCACGGACCACCGCGCCGGCACATCACGCGCGATTCAGTTTCGCCGTCAGGGTGTAATGCCGACGGGCGAACTTGAGGTATCGCCTCGAGATGTGCTGCTGTCCCCGCAGGACGATGATCTGAATTTCGAGATTCGCTGCTCTCGTGTCTCGCAACCCTATCCCGCGGGAGTGGCGGTGCGCGGTTTCGTCGGAACAGAGAGTCATGGCGGCCAGGAATATCCACGCGCGCTGCGCACCACGCTCGAACGCATCGCCGAATTCAACCGGGATGTGGAACAGTTCAGCGATGAAATCTCGCGCGGAGGCAGGCGGCTCTCCCAGCCCAGCCCGACGCCAGTCCCGCAGACTCTGCAGTATCTGGACCGGCTTTTCAGCGCTGCCGACTGGATGGGCAGTTATTTCCGCCGATGTTTCAGCCTGGCGCTCAAAGCGCGCTACGGTCTATGGGCGATCATGGTATTTCTGCTGATCACCTTCAAGAAGGAATCGATCGGAAACATCGCCATCGCCGCGATCGCCGGCGTGCTCCTGGTTTTCCTGCTGGGCACGCTGCTCGCGATGTGGGCGCATCGACGGGCCTGGCACCGGAAATATCTGGACTATCGCGCATTGGCGGAGGCGTTGCGCGTGGACTTCTATTGGGAAGTGGCGGGCGTCCGCAAGGAATTCGACGGCGAGTTCGCACACGAGAGTTTTTTGCAGAAGCAGGACGTCGAATTGCAGTGGATACGAAATGCCATGCGTGCGGTCAGCCTGCAGCTGGCCATCCGGCCTGCCGGTAATTTCAAGGAGGGATTCCCGTACGTCTATGCTGCCTGGGTGGGCGACGATGATCTCGTGAACGGCACGGGACAAATGCTCTACTACCGCCAGCGGCTGCAAACCCTCAAACGGAAACTGCACCAATCAGAACTGATAGACCGCGCCCTATTGTTCATCGGCTTGATCTTGGCCGTTGCATTCGCCATCGATGTCGCTCTCCGAAGGGGGTCGCAGTCTTTCCTGCCGGAGCACATACGCGGCTGGATGTTGTGGGCCCTTGCGCTCGTTCCCGTGTATGCGGCAATTTTCGAAATATACTTGAACGAGAAGGCGGACCGCGCCCTGATCCGGCAGTACCGGTACATGTATTCGTTATTCAGCTTTGCGGCTGGCGAGTTGCGGGCCGCCGCCAGCAGCGAACGCAAATTGGAAATCCTGCGCTCGCTCGGTCACGCGTGCCTGGCGGAGCACGCGCAGTGGATACTGGCGCACCGGGACAAACGCATTCAAGGCATGCGTTGGTAGATCGCAACGCCGCAGCAAACGCTCCGGCTAATCAATCACTTACAGCGCGTGCAGCCCTCCCTCGGCCCGCCATGCACAATCCTGCACGCGAAGCCTGAAGCTCTGGTTGCGCGGCCCCGGGGGTAGGACTAAGGTGATATTGGGGAAGTACCCGACAGTGATATTGAGGTAGCACCTTCCGCTGCTCGCAATTTGCGTTCAGGGTCAGCGCTACGTAAGCCGCCGCTTCGATGACAACAACGTAAGTGGGGGATGGCAGATGAAGAACAAACTCTCTGCAATCACTGCGGCAAGCATGATCGCACTCGCGATCGCGCACGGCCCCGACGCGCGCGCTCAGCCACCCGTGCTGCAGCGGGGATACGACGCCGGCGTTTCCGGCGCGACGCTCAGCGAGACCACGCTCAACACCTCCAACGTCGCTCCCACCACCTTTGGGCTCGTGTTCAAGCTGCCCGTGGACGACGCCATCTTTGCGCAGCCGCTGTACGTACCGAAGGTCCTGGTCAATCAGGCAGCCCACAACGTTCTGTACGTCGCAACAATGAGCGACACGCTCTACGCGTTCGACGCCGACGCCGGCGGCGCGCCGCTGTGGAGGCTCAATCTGGCAAGCCTGGTCGGCGCGACGCCGGTACCGATCGCCAAATTCGCGTTCTCCGGCAACCGCAACATCGTCGGTAACCTCGGCATCCTGAGCACGCCGGTGATCGATTTGTCCACCAACACGATGTATGTCGTGGCCTGCACCCTGGAAGAAGTCACGGCCACCACGCCCAACGGCACGATGGTGTACCGGCTGCACGCGGTCGACATCGCGACCGGTGCGGCGCGCCCGGGTTCCGGCGTGCGGATCTCGGGTAGCTACGGCGGGTCAACCTTCGACGGGCGCTACCAGACACAGAGGGTGTCGCTCGTGCTCGCGGGCAATCAGGTCGTGTTCGGGTTCGCGGCCGTCGAGTTGGAGTATGCCGGCGGCTACGTCGGATGGGTGATGGCCTACGACAAGAGCACGCTCGCGCAGAGCGGCGTTTTCGCGACCGTGACGACAGGCAACCGGGGCGGCGGCGTGTGGCAGTCCGGCCGCCCGGCGGTTGTCGACAGCACAGGGTTCGTTTACGTATTCGTCGGCAATGCCTACGGCAGCGGTTATGACGGAGTCGGGAACTTCAGCGAGAGCGTACTCAAACTTGACCCGGCCAATGGCCTCAAGCTCGTCGACTGGTTCACCCCGGGCAACTGGTCCACGCTGGACACGCAGGATCTCGACCTCACGAGTTCCGGCCCGCTGCTGATCCCGGGCACGAACTTGCTCGCAGGCGGCGGCAAGACGGGCGAGTTATACGTGCTCAACAAGGCCAATCTCGGCAAGTACAACGCGCAGGACAGCCAAGTCGTCCAGAAGATGTACATCTCCGCGTCCGAAATCCGGGGTGGGCCCGTGTACTGGCAGCGCTCGGCCGCGAACGGCGGACCGCTCCTCTACAACTGGAGCGTGGGCGATCGGCTCAAGGCATTCCCCTTCAACGGAACCATGTTCGCAACCACCCCCAGCGCCCAGGGCGGCGTCACCAATCAGATTTTTCCCGGCGGCATCCTGACGCTCTCCGCCAACGGCGGGGCGCCCGGCACGGGTGTGCTGTGGGCGACGACCGCGGGCAGCGGTGACGCCGAGAACAATCCACCGGTCCCGGGGGTGCTGTATGCCTTCGATGCTGGGAACGTCGCGACGGAACTGTGGAATTCGACCATGAATGCAGCGCGCGACGGGTTCGGCAACTTTGGGAAGTTCGTGCCGCCGCTGGTCGCGAACGGGAGGGTCTACGTTGCGACCTGGTCCGACCAGGTGGCCGTCTACGGACTCCTGGTCCCGCCGGCCGTGACGGGCATCATGCCCGCCAGTGGAACAACCAATGGCGGTACCTCAGTGACGCTGACGGGAAAGAACTTCGTGGCCGGCGCAACGGTCAGCTTCGGCGGCGCGGCCGCCGTCGTAACCTCGGTGAACGCGGCGGCGATCACCGCGAAGACACCGGCGCATAAGCCGGGGTCCGTGAACGTTGTGGTGAAGAACCCCGACGGACAAAGCGGCACCCTCGCCGGTGCATTTGTCTACCGGAAACACGGCTGATCGCGACGCCCGAGGTCCGCCGGCAACGAAAAAACCCCCACCAACTTTCGCTGGTGAGGGTTCATTTTCATCAAATTAAGAGCCTGGCAGTGACCTACTTTCACATCGACAAAGTCGACACTAGCATCGGCGCAGAGCGTTTTCACTTCCGAGTTCGAAAAGGGATCGGGTGGTTCCCACTCGCTATGGCCGCCAGGCAAACCGGTTGTAGAGGGGCCGAGTCATGGCTCAGCCCCACCACGAATTCGCGCAATTTGTTTCGATGCTCGTCGCATTCAAGTCATCAATTGATTACCCACATACGATTCGACGTTAGGCAAATCGCTTGGGTGTTATATGGTCAAGCCTCACGGGCAATTAGTACTGGTTAGCTAAACGCATTACTGCGCGTACACACCCAGCCTATCAACGTCGTAGTCTTCGACGGCCCTTTAGAGACCTTAAAGGTCTAGGGAGATCTAATCTTGGGGGGGGCTTCCCGCTTAGATGCTTTCAGCGGTTATCCCGTCCGTATATAGCTACCCGGCAGTGCCACTGGCGTGACAACCGGAACACCAGAGATACGTTCACTCCGGTCCTCTCGTACTAGGAGCAACTCACCCTCAAATCTCCAACGGCTACGGAAGATAGGGACCGAACTGTCTCACGACGTTCTGAACCCAGCTCGCGTACCACTTTAAATGGCGAACAGCCATACCCTTGGGACCTGCTACAGCCCCAGGATGTGATGAGCCGACATCGAGGTGCCAAACTCCTCCGTCGATGTGGACTCTTGGGAGGAATAAGCCTGTTATCCCCGGAGTACCTTTTATCCGTTGAGCGATGGCCCTTCCATACAGAACCACCGGATCACTATCACCTACTTTCGTACCTGTTCGACATGTCCGTCTCACAGTTAAGCACCCTTATGCGATTGCACTCTATGCGCGATGACCGACCGCGCTGAGGGTACCTTTGCACTCCTCCGTTACTCTTTGGGAGGAGACCGCCCCAGTCAAACTACCCACCATACACTGTCCCCAACCCAGATAATGGGCCAAGGTTAGAACTGCGAAGTTGTCAGGCTGGTATTTCAAGGTTGCCTCCATGAAGACTAGCGTCCCCACTTCGTAGGCTCCCAGCTATCCTACACAAACAAATTC
>Ga0307470_10000608_pt1 | contig 16404 bp, 13 predicted proteins | sample atmos_gasesAM3C__FD_204565 | JGI IMG/M metagenome (GOLD analysis project Ga0307470, IMG submission 204565) | Hardwood forest soil microbial communities from Morgan-Monroe State Forest, Indiana, United States - atmos_gasesAM3C_05 | ecosystem: Environmental > Terrestrial > Soil > Temperate forest... | reverse complement strand
GATCGCCCCCGCCGCGGGGCGCTAGATCGACAGCCGTTCCAGCTCGTCGATCCGCTCGGCCACCAGGTCGAAGCCGCTCTGCCAGAAGGCGCGGTCCTCGATGTCGATCCCCATCTCGCCCAGGATGTCGACCGGCCGCGCCGCGCCGCCGTAGGAGAGCAGCTTGAGGTAGCCCGGCTTGAAGGCCTCGCCCATCTCCTGGTACCGGCGGTAGAGCGCCAGCACCAGCAGCTGGCCGAAGCTGTAGGCGTAGCAGTAGAACGGCGTTTGGTAGATGTGCGGGATGCACAGCCATTCGTCGCGGAACTCGGGGGCGATGTCGACGTCCGGCCCGAACTGCTCGCGGAGCTTCGCCATGTAGAGGTCCGAGAGGTCCTCCTGCGAGCAGCCCGCGAGCACCGCGCGGTGGGCCTCGATCTCGAAGAGCACGAAGTACGACTGGCGCAGCACCGTGGCGTAGACGTCATCGATCGCCGCCGCCAGCAGCTCGCGCCGGGCGAGCGGATCGCGCTCGTCGCGCAGCAGGCGGTCGGTCATCAGCATCTCGGAGAACACCGACGCCGTCTCGGCGAGCGGCAGCGAGGCGTGCTGGGTCAACGAGGAGTGGCCGTCGGCGAGCATGCTGTGGAGGGCGTGGCCGAGCTCGTGGGCGAGGGTCGCCACGTCGCGCACCCGGCCGGCGTAGTTGACCAGCACCCAGGGGGCCAAGCGGGGGAGCACGGTGGAGCAGAAGGCGCCGCTGCGCTTGCCGCGGCGCAGCTCGGAGTCGACGTGGTTCTGCCGGAAGACCTCCTCGGCGCGCCGCTGAAAGCTGGGATGGAACTCGCCCAGGGTGTCGAGCACCGAGCGCACCGCCTCGTCGAACGGCACCTCGCGCTCGGAGGCGGCGAGCGGCGCATAGATGTCGTAGCGCCGCAGGCGCGGGAGCCCCAGCCAGCCGGCCTTCAGCCGGAAGTAGCGCTGGAACAGGTGGGCGTTGTCCCGCGTCGCCTCGATCAGCACCTCCACCGCGCGGTCGGGCACGTCGTTGTCTAAGTTGCGCACGGCGATCGCCGAGGGATAGCCGCGCAGCGTCACGTTCTCGTTGTGCCAGTCGCGCACCCGGTGCATGTAGATCTCGCCGAGCACCGTCGCCTCCCCGCCGTAGACGCGATAGAGCTCGCGATAGGCGGCCTCGCGCAGCTCGGCGCGCGGCGAGAAGGCATGGGAGAGCAGGGCGTCGCGGGTGAGGCGCTTCGCCTCGCCGTCCACCACGAGGTCGAACTCGAGGCGGTTGGTGAGCATCGAGTAGATCGTCATCACCGCCTGGATGCCGTCGTCGTCCTTGAGGTTGACGATCTGCTCGGAGCGCTCGTCCAGGGTGTGGGTGCGGAAGCGCCGCAGGTCGGCCAGGAAGTGGCGGAAGTCGGCGTTCTCGAGGTCGCCCGGACCGCCGGCGGGGAGGAGCGCCGCGGCCTCCGTCTCGGCCAGCCCCTTCCACCACAGGGTGAAGAACAGCATGCGGTTGGCGGCCGCGGTCGCCACCTGCTGCACGCGGCTCATCAGCGTCAGCGCCTCGGGCCGCCCAGTGTCCTCGGCGAACCAGAGCGAGGTGTAATGGGTGAGCTCGGAGATGCTGTCGGAGAGGGCTTCGTAACGCCGGAGGATGGCCAGGAACTCGGCCGGATCCATGCCCGGCCGCAGCCGTTCGCGGCAGCTCTCGAAGTCGGCGACGGCCGCTTCCAGGCGGGCGAAGCGGCCGGCGACGACCTCCTCGCTGGGCGCGGAGAGCATCTCGGAGAGGTCCCACCGGCGCGGCCGGTAGGTCTGCTGCTCGGGGGTGGTGGCGATCATCTCTCTCCCGCTGGATGTGGTGGACGCACGCGCAGAGGGCCGGAAGGCGAGTTGGCGAGGTGCGGGCCCGGCTCGGCCCGCGGCGTCGGCTCAGCAGCCGATTCTAACCGACGGCGCGAGAACCCAGGAAGGCGGGCAGATCGGGGGTAGTGGGTCAGCTTGATCCGCTGCGGGCGGCCGCCTTCGGGACCGCCCCTCCCGCACACCCTTCCAGGCGGCCGTCCTCGGGATCAACTGACCCCACTGCCAGATCAGGGGGCCATGGTTTCCACCGCGCGGGCGGCCGGCGCCGGCCGGAGAGCTCCGGCCGGCGCCTCGCCCGCGGGCTACCTGCCGCCTACGGGTAATCGTCCAGCGTGCTGAACGGCAGCCCGCAGGGGTAGAAGAGGTTGAACACCGGCTGCTCGATCACTTCCGCGAAATGCAGCAGGATCGGGCCGTACTCTTCGAGGCCCGACTGGCCCGCCTCGATCTGCTGGTACTCCTCCTTGGGGATCTCCAGCAGCTCCGCCATCTGCTCCGGCGTCTTCTGCCGGCGCTCGCGGTGCTTGGTGATGAGCTCGCCGGCCTGCCCCGGTTTGCAGTCCTTCGACTTGCCGCTCTCGGCGAGCAGACGCGAGGTCGGCGTCTCGAGCTTGATGGCGATCTGCGCGAGCAGCGGTCCCAGGGTTTCGGCCGGCGAGTTCCCCGCTTCGATCTCCCGGTACTGATCTTCCGAGAGCCCGAGCTGGGATGCGGTCTGCTCGAAAGAGAGCTTCTTCTTCTCTCTTTCTTTCTTGATGACGTCTCCGAGTTTCACGTTCCCCTCCTTCACGTAGGTGGCCGTTGCGGGAGGGGCGACAACCGCCGGAATCAGGCAGCTCCGCGCCCGGCCACCGCTTAAGGTCGGCAGATGCTAGCACAGCGTGTCGAGCGTCGAACGCAAGTGGGCGCTGCGAAATCCAGCGCGATCAAATTGTCCCGCTAGCGGGCATGGAGCGTACTTTGTTAAGGGGTAGAGTCGACAGGGGGCCGCTTTGAAGCTGATTTTTTTCCTCCTCCGCGCGTCACGCAAGAGAATGATCTGGGCCGTGGTCGCCGGCGCGATCTCCGGTATCACCGGCGCGGCCATGATCGGGGTGATCAACTCCGCGCTGGCGGCACAGCACGATGGCATCACGCCGGAGCTGATCGCCGCCTTCGCGGTGCTCTTCCTGCTCTCGCCGATCACCCGCTACGTCTCGGAGGTCCTCCTCCTCAGGCTGACCCAGCGCTCGGTCTACGAGCTGCAGATGGTCCTCTCGCAGCGCATCCTCTCGACCCCGCTGCGCAGCCTCGAGGCGATGGGCCCGCCCCGCCTCATGGTCGCCCTGACCGACGACATCGGGTCGATCAGCATGGCGCTCGCCAACCTGCCGGTCATCCTGGTCAACGGCACCGTCGTCGTCGGCTGCTTCATCTACATGGGCTGGCTCTCGCCCATGCTGCTCCTCCTCTGCCTCTTCTTCCTCGTCGTCGGCGCCGCCAGCTACCAGCTCGCGGTGCGCTGGGGGATGCGCCGGTTCACCCAGGCGCGCGAGACGCAGGACGAGCTGTTCGCCCACTTCCGCGGCATGACCGAGGGCGCCAAGGAGCTCAAGCTGCACGCCGAGCGCCGGCGCGCCTTCCTCGGCCTCCTCGACGCCACCGCGGACCGGGTGCGCGGCTTCCTGGTCGGGGCGCGGATCTACTTCAGCGTCGCCGCCAACTGGGGCACCACCCTCTTCTTCCTGGTGATCGGCCTCTTCCTCTTCCTGCCGCAGATGGGCGGCGAGTCGACCGAGGCGAAGACCGGCTTCACCCTGATCCTCCTCTTCCTCCGCGCCCCGCTGCAGATCATCCTCAACATGATGACGCTGCTCGGCCAGGGCAACGTGGCGCTCGCCAAGATCGAGAAGCTCGGCCTGACCCTGCCGCCCGAGCCCTCCGAGTCCGGCCCCCCGCAGCCGGCGGGGCCGTTCTGGCGGCGGCTGGACCTCGTCGGGGTGAGCCACGCCTACGAGCGCGAGGGGGAGGAGAGGAGCTTCAACCTGGGGCCCCTCGACGTCACCCTGCGTCCGGGCGAGCTGGTCTTCCTGGTGGGCGGCAACGGCAGCGGCAAGACCACCTTCGCCAAGGTGCTGACCGGCCTCTACCTGCCCGAGGCCGGCGAGATCCTCCTCGACGGCGAGCCGGTGACCGACGAGCGGCGCGAGCACTACCGCCAGCACTTCGCGGCGGTGTTCTCCGAGTTCTACCTCTTCGACCGGCTGCTGGGGATCGCCTCGGCCGACCTCGACGCCCAGGCGCGCACCTACCTCTCGGAGCTCCACCTGAGCCACAAGGTGAAGGTCAAGGACGGGGCGCTCTCGACGACCGACCTCTCGCGCGGCCAGCGCAAGCGCCTGGCCCTCCTCACCGCCTACCTCGAGGACCGCCCGCTCTACGTCTTCGACGAGTGGGCAGCCGACCAGGATCCCCAGTTCAAGGAGATCTTCTACCATCAGCTCCTGCCCGAGCTCAAAGCGCGCGGCAAGGCGGTCCTGGTGATCACCCACGACGACCGCTACTTCCCGGTGGCCGACCGCATCCTCCGCCTGGAGGACGGCCAGCTCCTCGCCGACGAGGCGGTGCGGCCGTACGAGCCGGTGGCGGCGGAGCCGGTCCCGGTATAGCCCGCTCGGCGGTTCCCGCCGCGACAGATTCCCGTCCGTTGGCGCCGCCGAGCGCGGCGACCGTGCGAGCGGCTGCGCCGACGGGGCAAGCGGGAGAGCGGTCGGCGCGAACGGGACCGCGCTCGGGACGCAACGGACCTCGGTCCGGATGAAGTGGACCGCGGTCCGCATCGACGGGACCTCGGTCCGGGTGACACGGACCGCGGTTCGCATCACCGGAACCTCGGTCCGTGTGACATGGACCGCGGTCCAGATCGACAGGACCGCGGTCCGTGTGAAGCGGACCTCACTCGCGGTGAAATGGACCGCGGTCCCATCGAGCCGGAGCACGGTTCTCTGCGAGCCTTCGGCTTTCCGTTCGGGGGCAAACGCCGGGAGAGAGGCCTGGGGGTCGGGGTGCTTGCGCCCGCGCGGAGCCGCGGTAAGATATTGAAAACTCAGGTGAATCGCCTACGGGCAGTGCCCCCCTTGTCAAGGGCTGCAGAGGCACGCCAGTCCGCGGCCTCATTCTTCCAGCCGGTCGATCCTCCCGAGCTCGATCGCCCGCGTCGAGGTGGCGCCCAAGACGCGGACGCCGTCCAGTAGACGTGCAAAGCGCTCGTCCTTGGTCAGGCCGCGGCGGTAACGGGCGTAGATCTGCTGAGCGATGACCGCGAGCTTGGCGAGGCCGAAGACGTAGAAGAAGAGGACGTCGCCGAGATCCCCGCCGCCGGTCGCCGCTGCGTAGCGCGCCGCGACCTCCGTGCGGGAGAGATTGCCCGGCAGCGCCGTGGGGCCGAAGGCGAGGGCTTGAAGATGGGGCGCGTCGTCGGGGTCGACCCAGCAGGCGAGGGTGTAGCCCAAGTCCATGCGCGGGTCGCCGGTCGTCGCCATCTCCCAGTCGAGCACGGCGACGACGCGCGCGAGGTCGGGACTGAAGACCAGGTTGTCGTACTTGTAGTCGTTGTGGAGGAGGGCGGGCGGACCGCTCTCGGCGGGGATCCTCTCCGCCAGCCAGGCGAAGGCGCGGTCGATCGCGGGCACCTCGTCGGTCTTCGCGGCCAACCAGCGCTCGCCCCAGCCGGCGACCTGCCGCGCGGCGTAGCCCGCCGGGCGGCCGAGGTCGGCGAGTCCCGCCGCTTCGAGATCGATTCCGTGGAGCTCTGCCAGGCCGTCGACCGCCGCTTCGGAGCACCGGCGCATGCGCTCCGGCGGGATGGCGAGGCCGCCGGCTCGGCGGTCGCGGAGCACGATTCCACGGATCCGCTCCATGAGGTAGAACGGGGCGCCGATCACGGCCAGGTCGTCGCAGTGGACGAGCGGACGCGGCGCCTTGGGGTAGACGGGGGCGAGCTTCGAGAGCACCCGGAACTCTCGCCCCATGTCGTGGGCGGTCTTGACCGTCGAGCCCACCGGCGGCCGGCGGAGCACGAGCTCGCGCTCGCCCCAGCGCAGGAGGTAGGTCAGGTTCGAATGGCCGCCGGGGAACTGGGCGATCTCGAGCGGGGCGGCCTGGGCGACTGCGGCGAGGTCCGGCAGGTTGTGGGCGAGCCAGCGCGCGAGCGGCCCGGCGGGCAGCTCCTCGCCCGGACGGACCGGTCGGGCGTCGTCGCTGGGCGGCGCCGCGGCGTCCAGGTCAGCCGCTCCCGGCCGCCGGTCCCGGCGTCTGGCCGGCGTACCGCTTGAGGATCCGCTTGGCGACCGCGGACTTGTGGACCTCGTCGGGGCCGTCGTAGATGCGCGCCCCGCGCTCGTGCCGCCACCAGAAGGCGAGCGGCGTCTCGTCGGTCAGGCCGAGGGCGCCGTGGACCTGGATGGCGCGGTCGAGCACCCGCCCCAGCACGCCGGCCACCTGGAACTTGATCAGCGAGACGTCGTCGCGCGCCGCGGCCGCCCCCTCGCGGTCGATCCGCCAGGCGGCCTTGAGGACTAGCAGGCGCGCGGCGTCGATCTCGGCGCGGCTCTCGGCGACCCAGAGCTCGACCGCCTGGCGCCCGGCGAGCGGCTCGCCGGGAGCGAGCTCGCGCGCCACCGCTCGCGCGCACATCAGGTCGAAGGCGCGCTCGCAGATGCCGATCCAGCGCATGCAGTGATGGATGCGCCCCGGCCCCAGCCGCTCCTGGGCGAGGGCGAAGCCGGCGCCCTCCTCGCCGAGGCGGTCCTCGAGCGGCACCCGGACCCCCGCGAAGCGCACCTCGGCGTGGCTCGCCCAGCCGGCGCCCGCCTCGCCCATCACCGGCAGGTTGCGGACGAGCTGGAACCCCGGCGCGTCCGTCGGCACCAGGAGGAGGCTCGCGCGGCGGTGGAGCGGCGCCGCCGGGTCGGTCACCGCCATGACGACGGCGAAGGCGGCGCCGTCGGCCCCCGAGGTGAACCACTTGTGGCCGTCGAGGAGGTAGCCGCTTTCCGTGCGCCGCGCCGTCGTCCCCAGCCAGGTGGGATTCGACCCCGCGCGCTCGGGCTCGGTCATCGCGAAGCAGCTCCGCACTCGGCCGGCGGCCAAGGGCGCGAGCCAGCGCTCCCGCTGTGCCTCGGTGCCGTGGCGCAGGAGGACCTCCATGTTGCCGGCGTCGGGAGCCTGGCAGTTCGCCGCCAGGTGGCCGAGGATCGACCGGCCGAGCTCTTCGCCGACCGCCGCAAACTCGACGAGCGAGAGCCCGCCCCCGCCGTATTCGGCTGGCAGGTGGGGGACGAGGAGACCCGCGGCCGCCGCCCGCTCGCGCAGGTGCGGCAGCGCGGGCTCGACCGCCGGCCAGCCCGCGGCGAGGAAGGCGCGCTCGACCGGCAGGACGTCGGCGGCGACGAAGTCGCGCGCCGCGCGGGCGAGCGCGCGCGTCCGCGGGCTGGGCTCGAAGTCCACGCCGGCTTCCTATCACAGGTCGGCGGCGGTTCCCTTGGAGCGAGGACGGCGGGCGATGCGTGCTGTGAGCGGCCCGAGGAGCCGTCCACAAGTCACACGGCGCCACGATCCCGATGTGCAGCGGGAGGACATCGCGGGTAAGCTTCCGCCCGTGTCGACCCCCTACGCCGGCCAGCTCGCCGCCCTCGGCACCGCGAGCTGCTGGGCCGCCTCCACGCTGGCGTTCGATGCCGCCTGCCGGCGGATCGGCTCGCTCGTCGTCAACATCCTTCGTCTGGCGATCGCCTTCGTCCTGCTGGCGCTCGCCTGCGCGCTGCTGCGCGGCCGCGCCCTGCCGCTCGACGCCACGGGTCACGCCTGGCTCTGGCTCTCGCTCTCCGGCCTCGTCGGCTTCGGGTTCGGCGACCTCTGCCTGCTGCGCGGCTATGCCTTCCTCGGGCCGCGTCTCTCGACCCTGATGATGTCGCTGGCGCCGCCGATGACCGCCCTGATCGGCTGGTTGGTCCTCGGCGAGAGGCTGTCGCCGCGGCAGCTCGTGGGGATGGCGCTGACCGTCGCCGGCATCGCCGTGGCCATCCTGGAGCGCCCGGCGAACGGCTCGGCTCCGGCGCCCCGCGGCCATCGGATCGCCGGCGTGATGCTGGGGGCGGGAGGCGCCCTCGGCCAGGCGGGCGGCCTGGTGCTCTCGAAGCTCGGCATGGGCTCGTACGACCCGATCGCCGCCACCGAGGTGCGGGCGATCGCCGGCATCGCGGGCTATGCCGCCCTCTTCTTCGCCCTCGGCTGGTGGCCGCGGGTGCGGGCGGCGCTCGCCGACCGCTCCGCCCTCGGCTACACCTCGATCGGCGCCTTCTTCGGCCCCTTCCTCGGCGTCTCGCTCTCCCTCTTCGCCGTCCAGCGCACGCTCTCCGGCGTCGCCGCGAGCCTGATGGCGACCACCCCGATCCTCATCATCCCGGCGGTCGTCCTGCTGCGCGGCGAGCGCGTGGGCTGGGGCGGCCTCGCCGGCACGGCGGTCGCCGTCGGGGGCGTCGCCCTGCTGTTTCTCGGATGACGGACGGGATGAAGGACGGGATGACGGGAGCTTCGGGCCGAGGGGCCGCGGCGGGGATGCTCGGCGAGCCTCGCGAGGGGGCGGTCCCGCGAGCTCCGGAGAGCGCTGCGCGCGGCGCCGGCGCCGCCAGCCTCGTCGCCGCCGGCATCCTCTTCTCCCGCCTCTCCGGCTTCGTCCGCCAGCGGGTCTTCGCCCACTACTTCGGCACCAGCGACGCCGGCGACGTCTTCTCGGCGGCGCTGCGCATCCCCAACCTGCTGCAGAACCTCTTCGGCGAGGGGGTCCTCTCGGCCTCCTTCATCCCGGTCTACGCCGCGCTCCTCGGCCGCGGCGAGCGCGAGGAGGCGGGGCGGGTGGCGGGGGTGGTCGCCGCGGCGCTCTCGGTGGTCGTCGGCGTCCTAGTGCTGGTGGGAGTCGTCGCGACGCCCTGGCTGATCCCGCTCATCGCCCCCGGCTTTCCCGCCGTCAAGCAGGCGGAGACCATCCGCGTCGTCCGCATCCTCTTTCCCGGCGTCGGCCTCCTGGTGCTCTCGGCCTGGTGCCTGGGGATCCTCAACAGCCACCGCCGGTTCTTCCTCTCCTACGCCGCGCCGGTGGTGTGGAGCGCGGCGATGATCGCCGCCATGCTCGCCTTCGGCGGCGGCACGCCGCTCTACCGGCTGGCCGCCATCGTCGCCGTCGCGGCGACCGTCGGCTCGGCCCTCCAGCTCGCCGTCCAGCTCCCCACGGTGCTCCGCCTGGTGCCGCGCCTGCGCCTCTCGCTCGACACCCGCTCGGCCCAGGTGCGCGAGATCTACCGCAACTTCGTGCCGGTGGTGATGGCGCGCGGCGTGGTGCAGATCAGCGCCTACGTCGACGGCTGGCTGGCGAGCTTCCTGGGGACGGGAGCGGTGGTGGGATTCGGCTACGCCCAGCTCCTCTACACCCTGCCGGTCAGCCTCTTCGGCATGTCGGTCTCGGCCTCCGAGCTGCCGGAGATGTCGCGCGCCCAGGGGGACGCGGCGGAGGTCGCCGCCTACCTGCGCCGGCGCCTCGGCTCCGGCCTGCGGCGGATCGCCTTCCTGGTCGTCCCCTCGGGCGTAGCGTTCCTCGCCCTCGGGGACGTGCTCGCCGGCGCCGTCTACCAGACCGGCAGGTTCCACCACGACGACGCCGTCTACGTCTGGGCGATCCTCGCCGGCTCCGGCGTGGGTCTCCTCGCCTCGACGCTCGGACGCCTCTACGCCTCGACCTTCTACGCTCTCCGCGACACCCGGACGCCGCTGCGCTTCGCGGTGGTGCGGGTGGCGCTCACCACCGGCCTCGGCTGGTTCTGCGCCCTGGTGCTGCCGGGCCTCCTGGGCCTCGACGCCAGATGGGGAGCGGCGGGCCTGACCGCCTCGGCGGGCGTCGCCGGCTGGGTCGAGTTCCTCCTCCTCGCCCGCGGCCTCGGCCGCCGCATCGGCGCGACCGCTCTGCCGGTCCCCTTCCTCGCCCGCCTCTGGCTCGCGGCGGGCTCGGCGGCCGCCCTCGCCTGGGGTGCGAAGCTTGGCGCGGGCGCGGCCGGCGCCGCCCACCCGCTTCTCCTGGGCACCCTGGTCTGCGGCCTCTACGGCGCCACCTACTTCGCGGCGACCGCGGCCCTCGGCCTCCCCGAAGCGCGGGCGATGCTGCGGCGGCTGCCGGGCTTCCGGTAGATCGGTCCTACTGCACCTGCTCCTTGGTCTTGAGGAACCGGATCCCCGGCCACTCCTCCGCCGTCGTTTTGAGGTGCCAGGAGTTCCGGGCCAGGAAGACGGGCGAGCCGTTGTGGTCGTCGGCCATGCTGCCGTAGTTGGCGTCGTCGAAGCGCTTGAGGAGGAGGTGGTCGGCGGCCTCAACCCAGCGGGCGGCGTGGATCGACGTGCCCTCGAATTGCACCGGCACGTCGTACTCGGTGCGGATGCGGTCGGCGAGGACGTCGAACTGCAGGGCGCCGGCGACGCCGACGATCCAGTCGGTGCCGATCCGCGACCGGAAGACCTGCGCCGCCCCCTCCTCGGCGAGCTGGAGGAGGGCGCGCCCCAGGTGCTTCGCCCGCATCGGGTCCTCGGGGCGGACCTTCTTGAGGAGTTCCGGAGCGAAGCTGGGGATGCCGGTGAAGCGCAGCTCCTCGCCCTCGGTCAAGGCGTCGCCGATCCGCAGGTTGCCATGGTTGGGGATGCCCAGGATGTCGCCCGCCCAGGCCTCCTCGGCGAGCTCGCGCTCCTGGGCCAGGAAGAGCACCGGGTTCTGGATCGCCATGGTCTTGCCGGTCCGCACGTGGAGCAGCTTCATGCCGCGGCGGAAGCGTCCCGAGCAGAGGCGGACGAAGGCGACGCGGTCGCGGTGGCGGGGATCCATGTTCGCCTGGATCTTGAAGACGAAGCCGGTGACCGCCGTCTCCTCGGGGTCGACCGTCCGCTCGGCCGCCGGCTGCGGCCGCGGCGAGGGCGCCAGCGCCACCAGGCCGTCGAGCAGGCCGCGCACCCCGAAGTTGTTGAGCGCGCTGCCGAAGTAGACCGGCGTCAGGTGGCCGGCGCGATAGGAATCGACGGCGAAGGCCGGGGAGAGCGCGCGCGCCATCTCCGCCTCCTCGCGCAGGCGGGCGACCGCCGGGGCCGGCAGGGCGGCGTCGAGCCGCGGGTCGTCCAGGCCATGGAACGCGTCGCGCTCGGCGATCACGTCCCGCCGGCCGCGGTCCATCAGCACCAGCCGGTCGCCGAAGAGGTTGTAGCAGCCGAGGAAATCGCGCCCCTGGCCGATCGGCCAGGCGGCGGGGGTGACGTCCAAGGCGAGCGTCTGCTCGATCTCGCTCATCAGGTCGAAGGGGTCGCGGCCCTCGCGGTCGAGCTTGTTGATGAAGGTGATGATCGGCACGTTGCGCAGGCGGCAGACCTCGAAGAGCTTGCGGGTCTGCTCCTCGATCCCCTTGGCGGCGTCGATCACCATGACCGCCGAATCGACGGCGGTGAGCGTCCGGTAGGTGTCCTCGCTGAAGTCTTCGTGGCCGGGGGTGTCGAGCAGGTTGAAGGTGCAGCCGGCGTAGTCGAAGGTCATGACCGACGCCGTGACCGAGATGCCCCTCTCGCGCTCGACCTTCATCCAGTCCGAGCGCGCCCGCCGCGCCTCGCCGCGGGCCTTGACCGCCCCCGCCGCCTGGATGGCGCCGCCGAAGAGCAGCAGCTTCTCGGTCAACGTCGTCTTCCCCGCGTCGGGGTGAGAGATGATGGCGAAGGTGCGCCGGCGCGCGATGGGCGCAGCGAGATCGAGCCGTTCGTTGGTGGCGATCATGGGAGGGGAGAGGCCCGGTAGCCCTCTGAGTCCAAGCGTGAGCCCAAGCGTGAATCCAAGCGGCTCCGGAGGGCGAAGGGTAACAGATCGCGCGCCCCGGGCCGCGGGCGCGGCCGGGAGGAGCGAGCTCCGCTGCCGCCGGACTCGAGAACGAGCCCGGCGGCGCAGCGCATTCCCACCCTAGGCGGGGCTGGGGGAGGCCTGCGGGCGCGCCGCGGCCGGCCCGAGGCTCCGGCGGCGGGCGTCGATCCAGGCCCGCGCCTCGGCCTCGGTGTGGTAGAACTCGATGGGGAAGCGGTCGGCGCTGTTGACCTTGAAGAGGTTCATCGCCGTGAAGACCAGCTTGGCCAGCACTCGCGCCTTGATGGGCGCGCCGTAGACGGCGACGCCGGCGAGCGGCAGCAGGCGCACGGTCCGGCTCGCCGCCTTGCGCCCCTCCGGATGGATCCCCTCGAGCCGCGTGAGGTCGAGGAGGTAGAAGACGCGCGGGTTTTCGTCCCCCCAGATGCGGTGCCGCCGGTTGATCTCGTTCGCCTCTTCCTCGGAGGTCATCCCCACCAGCCGCATGAAGATGACGTCCGGATCCTCGAAGTACGTCGCGTGACGTCCGATCGGTTCGTTGGTCATGATGCGCGCATTTTACTAATTCTGCGTCATCTGTCTAGTCCCCTTTTCAAGAATGCTCCCGCAGCCTGTCCCGCCAGCCGTCCCGTGGCCCAGGCCCAGGCGAAGTTGTGGCCGCCGATGGGGCCGAAGGTGTCGAGCATCTCGCCGCAGAGGAAGAGGCCGGGATGGCGCCGGCTCTCCAGAGTGCGGGGATCGACCGCGGCGAGATCGACGTCGCCGCCCGTCACCTCGGCCTTGGCGTAGCCCTCGTCGCCGGTCCACGGGAGCGGGTAGCGGGCGAGCGCCGCGAGGAGGCGGCGGCGCTCGTCGCGGCGGAGCTGCGGCGCGGCGCGGTCGAGCGGGACGCCGGCCGCGGCGAGGAGGGCGGCGGCGAGGCGGTCGGGGAGGCGGCGTGCGAGGAGGCTCGCCACCTTGCCGCGGGCGCCGCGGAGGGCCTCCTCCCAGGCCGCCTCCTCCCAGTCGGTCCAGCGCACGAGGAGGGGCTGGAGCGGACGCTGTCCGCCGGCGAGGCGCGAGCGGACGGCGAGGTGCGAGAGGTCGAGCACCGCCGGGCCGCTCCAGCCGCGATGGGTGAAGAGGAAACCGCCACGGGCGGTGACCGCGCGGCCGGCGGGGCCGGCGCCGGGCGCCGAGAGGGCGACGTCGAGCGAGATGCCGGCGAGGGCGGCATCGGGGTGGGGCGAGGCGGTGAGCGGGGTGAGCGCCGGATAGGTCGGGTGGATCGCGTGTCCCAGCCGGCGGGCGATGGCGATCCCGCGCCCGTCGCTCCCGGTGCCGGGCAGCGATAGGCCGCCCGTCGCGAGCACGACCGCCGCAGCGGCGAGCTTGTGTCCGCCCTCCAGTGCGACCGTCCAAGGGGGATCCGGACCGCCGCGCCGGTCTCCCGCTCGCGCTGGCGCGAGGTCCGTGACCGTGGCCCCGAAGCGCTGCTCGACGCCGCGGCGCCCGGCGAGAGCGAGGAGGCCGTCGCGCACGTCGCGGGCGCGGTTCGAGACGGGGAAGAGCTTGCCCGTCGCCGGCTCCAGTGCGAGGGGGATCCCCACCTCCTCCTCGAAGAAGCGGCGCTGCTCGGCGAGCGGCCAGGAGAGGAGGATCCTGCGCAGCGTGTGGGGCGAGGAGTCGGTGACGAAGCGCTCGGGCGCGGCGACCGCGGGGAGCACGTTGCACCGCCCGCCGCCGCTCACCAGGATCTTCCGCCCGCCGTCCGGCGTGCGCTCGAGGAGGACCACCCGCCGGCCCGCGCCGGCGGCCGAGATCGCCGCCATCAGCCCCGCTGCCCCGGCGCCGACGACGACGACGGGTAGGTCGGTCTCTGCCCAGGCTCTTCGGTCGTCCACGACGGGCTACTCTAGAGCACCCCTCGGCGATCCTGCTGCCGGTGGTCGCAGCCCAGGGCGCAGCTTCCCCGGTGCTACAATTCAACAGGTTATGGCTACGCTCCCGGCGCTTTCGTATCCCTACATTTCGACGGACCCGCAGGTCATGAGCGGCCGCCCATGCGTCGCCGGCACTCGCGTACGCGTCATGGACATTGTCGGCGCGCGAAAGGCCGGCGTGCCTGACGAGGAGCTGCCGGAGTATTTCTCGTCACGCACCTTGACCCTCAGTGAGATTCATGCTGCCTTGACCTACTACTATGACCACCAGGACGAGATCAACGCTGCACTCGCCGAAGATGCGAAGCTCGGACGACAAGCCGAGCGTGAACAGTCTCAGGCCGGCCGCTAGATGGCGGGCCGATTCCCCCTGCTTGCAGACGAACATGTGCCACGGTCCCTGGTGAAGGCGTTGCACCAGCGCGGCTGGATCGTAGTGCGCGTCGTTGACCTCAAGTCGGAACTAGGACAGGGCTCGGACGACGAGCAGGTCTTCACCCAGGCCATCCAACGAGGCTTTGTCCTCCTATCGAGCGACGAGCGGGCCCTGTGGCGCCCGAAAAGATACCGCGAGCAGGGCCAGCCGTTTCCTGGCATGTTGTGCTGGCCTCAGCGTCATCGCGACCGCATGACCATCGGCGAAGCGGTGGAGGTGCTCGAGCGGATGGCCAGGGAGGATGATCCCTTCGGCTACGGGTATCGCTTCATCCAGCCGCAGCCATGATCCCGTGACCGTCAGCGCCCCGCCTGCTTCCAGAACAGCAGCGCGGTGATGAAGACGCCGATGACGACGACCGCGGCGCGGGCCTTCTCGCGGCCGATCGAGCGGGCAAGGCGCGCTCCACCATAGCCGCCGGCGATGGCGCCGCCCAGGATGATCAGGGCCGAGGGCCAATCGACGATGCCGCGGAGGATGAAGTAGCCGGCGGCGATGCCGTTGATGCACATGCCGAAGAAGTTCTTGAGGCCGTTCATCGCCAGGATGTCCGAGAGGCCCAGGAAGCCGAGGATGGCGAGCATCAGGATGCCCACCGCGGCGCCGAAGTAGCCCCCGTAGACGGCTACCGCGAACTGCAAGGCGAGGGCCGCCGCCCAGCGCTTCCACGAGACGCCGCGCGCCGGCGGTGCGGCGTTCTCCGTCAGGCCCTCGGCGGCCTGCAGCCGCTCGCGCCGGCGGGCGAGCAGACCCTGGAGGATGAAGAGGACGGTCGCGAAGAGGACGAGGAGGGGCGCAAGCCGGGCGAAGGCCCGCTCCGGGGTGCGTAGCAGGAGGACCGAGCCCAGGGCTCCCCCAAGGAGGCTGGGGGCGAGGAGCGTCTTCAGCCAGTCGCCGTGGGTGACCACTTCGCGCCGGTAGCCGAACATGCTCGCCGCGGCGCCCGGCAGCAGGCCGACGGTCGAGGTCGCGTTGGCGACGATCGACGGCTGGCCGAGGAAGATGAGGGTGGGGAAGACCAGGATCGTGCCGCCACCCGCCATGGCATTCATCATCCCGCCGCCGACCGAGGAGGCGACCAGCGCGGCCACTTCGAGCGGCGTCATAGCGCGCGGATTATGCCATGGGGATGAGGGCACGGGCATGCATCGCCGACCGGCGATGCGACCCTATGGAGCGTTCGGCTCAGGGTGCGAGTAAAGATCGATCGTTCGGGCGAGCGGATGCTCCCAAAGCAAGAGGAAGCTCTCTGTATAGAAAGAGAACCACTCAGCTTCCTTCTTGCGCAACAGGAAACTCGGCCTCGCGTCGGCGCGCTGGCCGAAGCCACTCAGCGTCACGAATGCCACGCCCTCCTCCGTCCACGGATCGAGGAGCGTCAGGATGGGCTCCGGGATGAAGTCGATCGTCTTCAAGGTGACGCCGCCTCCGTTTGAGGCGGCGCGCCCGATTTGCGCCAGCACCCTGCGAGTGGACCGAAACTGTGTACTCAGCTGCGTGACGGTCGCCGTCTTACCGATGTTGCGAATGATCGCCTGCCGCAGGGCATGGCCCTCCGGGTCGCTCAAGATGCACCACAGTTGACCGCCGCGCCGGACAAACGCCTTGAGCTCACGCGCGGAGTCCTCGATCGACGCATAGCTCGCCATACTCTGGTGCCAGATCATTTTGCGAGCGGTGCTGAGGCGCTGCTTGGCAAAGGCACTCTTCCACGTCTCGACCTCCAACACCCTTCCCGTGGGCTCGGGCGGCGGCTTGTAGTCGCTCAATTGCTTGATCACATCGGCTTCATCCGCCTTCGTTGCGAAGCGCTCGTCAGCGAGGAATAGAGGCAGCTGCATACCCTCTTGCAGTAGCAAGGGGATTGTGCTGATGCCCCGCGCTAGGGCGAAGCCGGTCTCGTAATGAACCCAGGGCGACTGCACACTTGCTGGCGAGATGAGCGCAATGATATGGCTTGCCCGCCCCAGTTCCTGACGTACTCGCGCGGGGATTCGCTCGCCGAATCCCGTCTTCTTGTCTAGGAAGTAGGGCACAGACGCCATACGGAGTTTCTCGGCGAGGTCGAATGCCGCCTTCGCGTCGTGGTGGGAGTAGCTGATGAACGCATAAGCCTTTTGGGGGTCGAACTCGATTCCCCCTGCGGCGCGCACGAGCAAGTCACGGAGCAGGCGCAGGCTGTACTCACTATCGCGGGTGAGCAGGTCGTAGATGTGCTTGTGTTCTCGGAACTTCTTATAACCGAGAGTCGCCGGGGCGAAGCCGACCAGCATCTT
>Ga0307470_10000607_pt1 | contig 16416 bp, 17 predicted proteins | sample atmos_gasesAM3C__FD_204565 | JGI IMG/M metagenome (GOLD analysis project Ga0307470, IMG submission 204565) | Hardwood forest soil microbial communities from Morgan-Monroe State Forest, Indiana, United States - atmos_gasesAM3C_05 | ecosystem: Environmental > Terrestrial > Soil > Temperate forest... | reverse complement strand
CTCGTTGATCATCAGGCCTTCGAAGCCGGCCTGGTCGGCGAACTCGTACTCGGTCAGGTAGCGCTGGTAGTTCGCCGCGGCCTTCTCGCGATCGAAGAAGCGATTGGGGAACTCGAGCCGGAGCGACGGATACTTGTCGCCCTCCTCGTCCGGGAACTCGTGATGCGGCATCTCGCTGAAGTAGTAGAGCTTCATCGCCGCGGCGCTCCTTCCAGGAAGTCGAGGACCAGACCTGCGAAGCGGTCGGGCTGCTCGATGGGCGGCAGGTGGCCGCAGCGCTCGAGCACGGTCAGGGTTGCGCCAGGCAGGAGCCGGCGGTACTGCTCGCCGCACTCGACCGGGACGATCCGGTCTTCGCGGCCCCAGATGATCAGCGTCGGATTGGTCACCCGCGGCAGGAAGTGGGCGAGCCGGGGGTTGTGCATGTAGGGCTTCCACGTCAGGCGCGCCGCCATCTCGCGGTTGCGCGTCGCGATCTCGATCTCGGCGGGCGTCGGCGGGCGGCCGTAGAGCTCGTTCCACTCCGGCACGGTCTTGGGATCGTGCACGGTCATGGTGAGGAGCTGCGGCGGCGAGTAATAGAACACGTCGAGGATCTCACCCTGCTCGGGCTTGAGACCGACCGGCGCCACCAGAATGAGCCGGTCGATGGCGCCTGGGCTCATCGTCGCCATCTCGGCGGCGGTCCAGCCGCCGATCGAGTGGCCCAGGAGATGCGGCCGGCCGAGCCCGGCGGCCTCGATGAACCAGAGATGGAACCGGGCGAGGTCGTCGATGCCGTCCATCCAGTCGGCGTCGTCCGAGCGCCCGAATCCCGGGTGCGTCGGAGCCCACACCGTGAAGCGCTCGGAAACCTGATCGAGCCAGCGCGTCCAGCCGCGGTTACCGCCGGCGCCGTGAAGGACCAGCAGGGGAGCGCCCTGCCCGCCGATCCACGTGTGGACGCCGATGCCGCCGACGGAGATCGTCTCCTCATGGGGTCGCATGCGCCGTATTATGCTCCAGCCGTAGTGCGCGCTGCAGGCCGTCGCGGGGCTGGGGCCCCCGCCGGCCGAGGCGGGGCTACATATTATGGAAAAGACGCCGCTCGCCGTTCGGCTCGGAGAATTCGTCGCCGCCCTCTCGTTCGAGGATCTGCCGCCCGCGGTCGTCGACAAGGGAAAGGCGCTCGTGAATCACGCCCTCACCGTCGGCCTGGCGGGCTCGCAGGCCGAGCGCTCCCAGGCGGCCCGGCGAGCCGTGCTCGAGAACGAGCGCCTCGGTGTGCGCCGCGTCGGCGCGGGGCAGGGGGCCACGCTCTGGGTCGACGGCTCGCGTGTGACGCGGCCGGGCGCGGCCTTCGCCAGCGCGGTCGCTGTGGCGGTCAACAACCAGTGCGACTCGTATCGCATGCTGACCCATCCCGGCGTCCTGATCGTGCCGGCAGGGCTGGCGACGGCCGAAGGTCAGGGCCGCGCCGGTCGCGACCTCTTGACGGCGCTGATCGCCGGCTACGAGGTGCAATGCCGCTGCGCGCGGGACTTCATTCCGTCGACGCCGGCGCACGGCTTCCGCGCGAGTCCGGTCTACGGCATCCTCGGCTGCGCGGCAACGACGGCCAAGCTGCTCGGGCTCGACGCGCGCGGCATCGGTAACGCCATCGCCCTGGCGGCGAGCTTCGCCGGCAGCCTCATCGAGGGCCAGCGCGTGGGCGCGCGCGACGCGGACTTCGCCGAGGCGCAGGCGGCGCGCAGCGGCATGTGGGCGGCGAGCCTCGCCGCGCACGGGTTTCAGGGCGCGGCGACGGCCCTGGAGGGCGAGGGCGGCTTCTACCACGCGTTCACCGGGAGCAGCACGGGGGAGCTGACGTACACGTTCACCGGCCCGCCCAAGGCGGACCTGGACGACATCGTCCGGGATCTCGGCCGGCGCTGGGAAGTGCTGCACGTGAAGTTCAAGATCTATCCGACGCCCGGCTTCAATCAGCCGGTCATCTGGCTGGCGAGCGAGATGGTGGCGCGCCACAAGCTGGTCGCCGATCAGATCGAGCACGCGACGCTCGAGATGAACTACCTGGAGACGCTCTATCCCTCGCCGCGATTTCCGCGGCCGCCGGCCGCTGACGGCAGTGGCTTCGGCCGCACCGCGTACATGCTCGCCTACACGCTGATCGCCGGCGACTATCCGGTCTTGGAGAAGAACGTGGAGGACCCGCGCGACGCGGGCGCCGCGTCGGGCTCCGATCTGGCGGCACGCGTGGCCGCGCTCCAGCGGCGCATCGAGATCCTGGGCGTGGTCGGACGCGACTGCTTCGCGCCGCGCCTGACGGTGACACTGCGCGACGGCCGCCGCGTCAGTGGCGAGTACGACGGCCACGAGCTCATGTGGGACTTCCGCCGAGATGCCGAGGTGCTACGCCGCTTCGTGCCGGGACTGCCGATCGCGCCCGATCAGTACGATCGCCTCGTGACCGCGGTGGCTTCTCTCGACAAGGCCGCGTCGGTCGACGAGGTCGTTGCCCTGACGCTGCCGAAGTAGTCGCTTCCTCCGACTACTTGAGGGCCTGGCGCAGCGAGGCGGCGACGTGCGAGATCGCCCGGTTGCCCGTGTCGATCAGCTTCCCCATGGGCATGAAGCCGTGGATCATCCCGCCGTAGCAAACGTAGTCGACGGTCCCGCCCGCCTCGGTCATGCGCGCGGCGTAGGCGGCGCCCTCGTCGCGCAGCGGATCGAAGCCCGCGGTGATGATGAGGGCGGGCGGAAGCCCGGCGAGCGAGGCGGCGCGAAGCGGCGAGGCGCGCCAGTCGTCGGCGTCGCTCGATGACTTCAGATAGTGGTTCTTGAACCAGCGCATGCTGTCGCGAGTCAGCAGATAGCCGTCGGCGAAGTCGCCGTACGACTTCGATTCGCTGGCCATATCGGTGACCGGGTAGGTAAGCACCTGCAGCGCGATGGCCGGCGCGTTGCCCGCATCGCGCGCCATGAGCGCGACGACGGCGGCGAGGTTGCCACCCGCGCTGTCGCCGCCGACGGCGATACGCCGGGAGTCGATGCCGAGCTCGCTTCCGTGCGCGACCACCCAGCGCGTCGCCGCCCAGGAGTCGTCGACGGCAGCCGGGAACTTGTGTTCGGGGGCCAGGCGATAGTCGACGGCCACGACCACGATGCCCGCCTCGGCGGCGGTCTGCCGGCACTGCACGTCGTGCGTGTCGAGGTCGCCGATGACCCAGCCGCCGCCGTGGTAGTAGACGAGCGCCGGGAGCGCCGCACCGGGCGCGACACCTGCCGGCCGGTAGACGCGCAGCGGAATCGGTCCGCCGGGCCCCTCTGCCGTGACGTTCTTGACGGCGCCGATCTCCGGGGGCGCGGGCGTCGAGGCGGGGCGCGTCTCGCGGAAGAGCTGGCGCGCATCCTTGGGCGACAGCGTGTTGTACGCCGGGCGGCCCGACTTGATGACGAGCTTGATGACTTCCTGAACCTGGGGATCGAGGGCCATGGCGCTCTCCTCATTCATAAGCGCGCCTCGGCCGGCGGGGCTCCAGCCCCGCGACGGCCTGCGGCGCGCACTGCTATGCGGCGTTGCCGGCGGCTAGAACACGTCGTCGCGGCGGCCGGTCTCGAACTCCCGCGTGCGCTCGGCCAGGGCGGCCGGGTCGACCAGGCCCTTGTCGGCGAGCAACTGCTCGAAGGCGTTCAGCCAGCGCTCGTAGTAGCTCGTGGACTCGCCTTCGCGCTCGGCGTGGGCGATCTCGGCGATCAGCTGGGCCTGGAACTCGCGCCACTCGAAGCTGGTGTCGTGGCTCATCGCCACGGTCATGCCGAAGATGCGGCCCTGCCACGCCTCGTCGAACACGAGCTCGCCGTTCTTGCGCGGCAGCGCGGCGGCGCCCTTCATGTCGGCGATCTCGCGGCTCGGGACGGTGTCCATCGACGTCCCCTACCGCGCAGCCGGCGCGGGAGGCCGCGCCACCGCCACGCCGATCATCGAGTCACGGGAGACCAGGCCCGCCAGCTCGGCTTCGCTCAGCCCTTCGGTGCCGGCGGGGCGCTCGGGGAGCACCAGGTACCGGAGCTCGGCGCTCGAGTCCCAGATGCGAATCTCCACGTTCTCGGGCAGGTCGAGGCCGAATTCGCGCAGCACCACGCGGGGCTCGCGCACGGCGCGCGAGCGGTACTCGAACGACTTGTACCAGACCGGCGGCAGTCCGATGAGCGCGTGCGGATAGCACGAGCAGAGCGTGCACACGACCATGTTGTGGACGCCCGGCCGGTTCTCGACGACCTTGAGATCGACGCCGCCGAAGCCCAGCTCCTCGATGGCCGCGGTGCCGTCGGCAAGGAGCCGCTGCTTGTACGCCGGGTCGAGCCACGCCCGCGCGACGACCTGGGCGCCGTTGTGCGGACCGATGTCCTCCTCGTACGCGCTCACGATGCGGTCGACCGCGTCGCTGGCGACGAGCTTCTTTTCCACCAGCAAGGACTCGAGCGCGCGCACGCGCAGCGAGAGGACCGACTCGGGCTCCCGGTGATGATGACCGTGCTCGTGGCCGTGGTCGTGATGGGTGTCGCTCATGACGTGCTCCTGCCGGGCGCGGCCCCCGCGGGCTCGAGGTAGCGCTCCCAGAGATCGAGATGAACGGGCGAGCACGGCTCGGCCGACGCGCCCCAGAGATCGTTGGCGTCGAAGCGCACGCTGTAGAGCGCGTGGGACTGCTCGCCCTGGCCGTGGGCGTTCGTGTCCGGGAAGATGAACGTGCCGTGCACCGCGTCGATCACGCCGTCCTTGCCGCGCGCGTAACGGGGCAGCCGCGTATGCCCCTCGGGCGCGTCGGTCCGCGTGAAGACGCGATCGCCCGCGGCGAAGCGCGGGGGCGGGCCCGGCTGGCGGAAGTGGGTCCGCTCCTTCGTCGCGCGCAGCATGCGGTCGAGGAGCTTGGGATCGCGATGCGGCGGCGCCGGATCGCCGCCGCTGGCCAGCTGGGCCATGCGCCGGTCGAGCTCCTCGCGCGTGATCACGCCCTTTTCGACTAGCAGTCGCACGGTGCGATCGAGCCAGCGCTCGTAGTAGCTCGCGGCCAGGTAGTCGACCGGCGCCATGCGCTCGATCCCGTGGCGGCTCTCGTCGATGTTGAAGAGGTGCTGCGCGCTGCACGCCCGGCTGATCCCGAGGACGCGGCCTTCCCACGGCGCGTGGAAGACCGGCTCGTTTTCCTCGCGGTCGACGCGGCCGAAGCCGTGCATCCCACCCATGTCGTGGATGCCGTTCATGTCATCGGGCCTCGCCGGGCACTGTGCAACGCGGCGGTGTCGCTGTCAAGAAAGTGGGGCCAGCAAGAGGCGCGTGAGCTGCTCGGGCTGACTCAGCATCGGGTAGTGGCCGGTATCGAGCTCGTACCAGTCGCCCTTGAGCCGCTCGGCCGTGCGGCGCTGGTGCGCCTCGGGCGGGTTGACCGCACGGCGGCACCGGACGACCGTGGTCGGCCACGTCTGGCTCCAGAAGCTGGTGAGCTCGACGGGCGCCTCGAGCGCCGCGACGGGGTGCGGCGTGTAGCGGGCCAGCGCCCAGGCGCGGGTCTCCGGGTCGAGATCGGCGAAGAGGCGCTTTTCGGCGTCCGCCTGCGTGGGGCCCGTCGTGACCGCGTTGGTGTCGTTGGGCGCCGCGCGCTTCACGATATCGCCGACCCGCTCGCCCGACATGAGCGCGAGCGCATCGATGAAGAAGAGCCGCGCGATCCGCTCGCGGGCCAGCTCGGCGGCCTTGCAGATCACCATCCCGCCAGAGCTCGTTCCCACGAGCATCACGCGATCGATGTCCTCGTAGAAGAGGAGCTTCGCGATCTCCTGCCCGTGCGTGGCGACCGTGATGCCCGGGCGCACCTGATCGTGGCGGTGGCCGCAGCCGTCGAGCGTCGGGGCGATCACGCGATGCCCCGCGGCGCGCAGCCGCTCCGCGACCGGCTTCCAGATCCAGCCTCCCTGATACGCGCCGTGCACCAGCACATAGGTCGCCATGTCGTCTCCCTGTCCGTCCATCACCTCGGGCGGTGGACCCGCAGTGTACACGCCGCGCTCTCTCTGCGATACTCGCCGCGCCAAGCGCGGCCGGCACGACGGGCGCGGGAGGGGTCGACGGACCACGCGGCACGCGTGCGCTGCCCCGTTGCGGCTGGGCTCCATCCGGGCGCGTCGTGTCCGTCGCCGCGGTGCTGGAACGGGTCCTTTCGACCCCTCCCGCGCCCATCGTGCCAGCCGCACAGGTGGTCGAGGTCGTAGGTCTATTGAACGGAGGGTGAGATGAGGCTGGCGGGGAAGGTGGCGCTGATCACGGGTGGGGCGAGCGGGATGGGGCAGAGCGAGGCGACGATCTTTGCGCGGGAAGGGGCGCGCGTCGTCGTGGCCGACGTTCTCGAGCTCGAGGCGCGCCAGGTGGTTGAGAAGATCGCCGCGGCCGGCGGCCAGGCGCGGTTCGTGAAGCTCGACGTCACCAGCGAGTCCGAGTGGCAGAACGCCGTGAAGACCGCGGTGACCACATTCGGGAAGCTCGATCTGCTGGTCAACAACGCGGGCATCTGCGGCACGTTCGATCCCGACATCACCAGCACCGCGGCCTGGGACGCGCTGATGGGTGTGAACGCCAAGGGCGTGTTCCTTGGCATGAAGTACGCGGTGCCCGCCATGCGCGAAGCGGGCGGCGGCGCCATCGTGAACATCTCGTCGATCTCGGGCTTCGTGGGCCAGGACCGCGTGCACATGGGCTACAACGCCTCGAAGGGCGCCGTGCGCATCATGACCAAGTCGGCCGCCGTGCAGTTCGCCCAGCACGGCATCCGCGTCAACTCGGTGCACCCGGGCATCCTGCCGCCCATGCGCACGTCGAAGGCGTCGGCCGATCCGGAGTGGCGCGCGAAGTCGCTGCGCGCGGTGCCGATGAAGCGTGAGGGGCGCGTGGAAGAGGTGGCGCACGCCGTGCTGTTCCTCGCCTCTGACGAGGCGTCGTACATCACGGGCACCGAGCTCGTCGTCGACGGCGGATACCTGGCGGTCTAGGCGCATGGCTGACGAGACACAATTCGACCGGGCGAAGGCGAAGGCCTTCACGATGCTGATGGTTCGCCATCTGGAGGGCGCCGCCGTCTGCATCATGCTCGAGGTCGGCCGACGCGTCGGTCTCTTCGAGGCCATGGCGACGATGGGTGCGGTGACCAGCGCCCAGATCGCCGAGAAGACCGGGCTCAGCGAGCGCTACATCCGGGAGTGGCTCGCGGCGATGACGTGCGGCGGCATCGTCGAGCACGCGGCGGCCGAGGGGACTTATCGACTGCCGCGCGAGCACGCCGGTGGGCTCACCGGATCGTCGAGCCGGAACCTCACGAGCATGGCGGAGATGTTCCCGCTATTGAACCGGGTCATCCCCGAGGTCGCCGAGGCGTTCCGCACGGGTCGCGGCGTGGCGTACAGCGCCTATCAGCCGGACTTCACCGGGCTCATGGATCGGCGGAGCCGTCCGCGGTACGACGAGATGCTGTTCGGCACGTACCTCGCGAAGCCCGCCGGGCTCCTGGAGCGGCTCGAGGCAGGCGTCCGCGTCGCGGACGTGGGCTGCGGCACCGGGCATTGCATCACGCTGATGGCGCGGCGCTTCCCGAAGAGCACATTCGTCGGCTACGACTTCTCCGAGGACGGCATCGCGGAGGCGCAGGCGGCCGCGCGGGGGCTCACCAACGCGTCGTTCGTCGTGCAGGACGTGAGCCGGCTGGAGGCGCCCGCGCCGTTCGACCTCATCACCGCGTTCGACGCGATCCACGATCAGTCCGATCCGGCCGGCGTCCTCCGCCGCATCCGGGGGGCGCTGGCGCCCGACGGCATGTTCGTGATGGTCGACGTTTGGGCATCGAGCGAGCTCGCCGACAACGTGGGCGTCCCGATGGCGCCGTACCTCTACACGATGAGCACCATGCACTGCATGAGCGTGTCGCTCGCGGGCGGAGGCCCGGGCCTTGGCACGGCGTGGGGCCATCAGGTCGCGATGGCGATGCTGCGCGACGCGGGCTTCGCCGACGTCCAGCTGTTCGAGCGGGTCGACCCGGCGAACTCGCTCTACGTCGCCCGCAGCTGAGACGCCATGAGCGAGCGTCTCTTCGGCGCGCGCGTGCGACGCCGCGAGGACGCGCGCCTGGTCACGGGTCGCGGGCGCTACGTCGCCGACGTGGCGCTGCCCGGGTTGCTGCACGTCGCGGTTCATCGAAGCCCGCACGCCCACGCGCGCATCGTTCGCATCGACGCTTCTGAAGCCCGGCGCCGCTCCGGAGTCATCCACGTGCAGATTCCCGCCGACGTGGCGGCGCTGGGACGGCTACCGCTTCTCGTCCCGCACTCGAGCCTGATCGCTCCGGCCTGCGCCGAGCTGCTCCCCCAGAACGTCGTCTCGTACGCAGGCCAGCCGGTAGCGCTCGTCGTTGCCGCCAGCGCGGCCGAGGCGGAAGACGCGCTCGATGCGCTGCGCGTCGAGTACGCGCCGCTGCCGCCCGTGGCATCGCTCGACGACGCCATGCGCGCCGACGGGCCGCGTGTGCATCCCGGCGGCAACGTCGCCTCCCGTTTCAGCCAGCGAGTTGGTGATCCGGTGGGCGCGCTCGCCCGCGCCGAGCTGGTGCTGCGCGAGCGGTTTCACGTGCATCGCGGCGGCGGCATGGCCATGGAGACGCGCGCGATCGCGGCCCGCTGGGACGCCGACCTCAGCCAGATCACGGTATGGGCGACGGCTCAGGCGCCGCAGATCCTGCGCCGCCTGCTCGCGCGCTATCTCGACCTGCCCGAGCACGCCGTGCGCGTCGTCACGCAGGACATCGGCGGGGGATTCGGCCCGAAGGCCATCGTCTACAGCGAGGACATCCTGATTCCCGTTCTCGCGCGCGCCCTCGAGCGCCCGGTGCAGTTCGTCGAGACGCGCCGCGAGCATCTGGCCGCGGTGACGCAGGAGCGCGACCAGTGGCACGAGGTCGAGCTGGGGCTCACGCGCGAGGGGCGGATCGTCGCGATGCGCGACACGTTCACGCACGACTGCGGGGCGTTCGTGTCGTGGGGTGTGATCGTACCCATCCTCACGTCGGTCAGCATCCCCGGCCCCTATCGCGTGCCGAACTACGAAGTGACGCTCACCGCGTTCTACACCAACCGCGTGCCGGTCACGCCGGTGCGCGGCGCCGGGCGGCCGCAAGCGGTGTTCGTGATGGAGCGCATGCTCGATCTCGCCGCCGAGCACCTCGGGCTCGACCGGGTCGCGATCCGTCAGCGCAACCTGATCCAGCCCAACGAGTTCCCGTACGACGTCGGCCTCATCTCGCGCGACAACAGCCCCCGGCGCTACGACAGCGGCAACTATCCGGAGTGCCTGCGGCGCGCCACCGAGGCTGTGGGCGCCGGAGGTTTCGCAGCCGAGCGCGAGCGGGCGCGGGCGGCGGGCCGCGCGATCGGCATCGGGTTTGCCATGTTCGTCGAGGACACGGGCCTCGGTCCGTACGAGGGCATCCGCGTGCGCGTCGATCCGGCCGGACGCGTCTTCGTGTTCTCCGGAGCGTCGAGCCAGGGTCAGGCGCACGAGACGACGCTGGCGCAGGTGGTGGGCGACGGCCTCTCGGTGCCGCTCGAGCAGATCACGGTCGTGCCCGGCGACACGGCCGGCATTCCCTACGGCGTCGGCACCTTCGCGAGCCGGGTCGCCGTGCTGGCGAGCGCCTCGGCGGTTCACGCCGCCGCCGAGGTGAGGAAGAAAGCGCTCACCATCGCGGCCGCGCAGCTGGAAGCGGCGCCCGCCGATCTGGTTCTGGAGGACGGCCGCATCGCCGTCCGCGGGTCGCCCGGGCGCGGGCTCACGCTCGGCGACGTGGCGGCGATCGCGACGGCGCCGCGGCCCGGATATGCGCTGCCTGGCAGCATGGATCCTGGGCTCGAGGCGTCGGGCTATGTCCACGTGCCGCAGTCGACGTACTCGAACGGCGCCCACGCGGTGGTCGTGGAGGTCGATCCTGAGACCGGCACGGTGAAGATCCTCCGCTATGTCGCGGTGGACGATTGCGGCACGATGATCAACCCGATGGTGGTCGAGGGGCAGATTCACGGCGGGATCGCTCACGGGATCGGCAACGCGCTGCTCGAGGAGATCGTCTACGACGACGCCGGCCAGCTCCTGACCGGCACGCTGATGGACTACGCGCTGCCCCGCGCGGCCGACGTGCCCGCGCTCGAGGTGCACCACGTCGTCACGCCGTCGCCGCTCAATCCGCTGGGCGTGAAGGGCTCGGGGGAAGGCGGCACGCTCCCGGCGCCGGCGGCCATCGCCAACGCGATCGCCGACGCGCTCTCGTCGCTAGGGGTGGAGGTGACGGAGATGCCGCTGACGCGTGAGCGCCTGTGGCGAAGCGTCAGACAGGCCGAGCGTCGCCGCTCGACGGCCGCGCCGCGGGGCTGATCCCGCGGCTCACACCTTCCGCAAGAAGTCGAAGTCGCAGCCGTGCTCGGCCTGGAGCACGTGGTCCATGTAGAGCTTCGCGTAGCCGCGGGCCGGCGGCGCCGGTGGACGCGGCATCGCGGCGCGCCGCCGCGCCAGCTCGCCGTCGTCGACCAGGAGGTCGAGCCGCCGGTCGGTGACGCTCAGACGGATGCGGTCACCGTTTCGCACGAGCGCCAGTGGGCCACCGACCGCCGCTTCCGGCGACACGTGGAGCACGATCGTGCCGTAGGCCGTCCCGCTCATGCGCGCGTCCGAGATTCGCACCATGTCCTTGACGCCGGCTCGCGCCAGCTTCGTGGGGATCGGCAGGTAGCCGGCTTCGGGCATCGCGTAGCCGCTCTTCGGCCCGGCGTTCTGGAGCACGAGGAAATCGTCGGGGTTCACGTCGAGATCGGGCGCGTCGATGCGCGCCGAGAGATCATCGAGCGAGGAGAAGACCACCGCCCGCCCCTCGCGCTCGAATAGCGCCGGGTCGGCCGCCGAGCGCTTGATGATGGCGCCGCCGGGCGCCAGGCTTCCGAACAGCGCGGCCAGCCCGCCCACCTTCTGATAGGGGTCGGCGAGCGGCCGCACGACGTCACGATCGACCCACGTTTCTTCGGCGGCGAGTCGCTGACCGAGCGTCTGGCCCGTCACGGTCATGCAGTCCAGGTGAAGCATGGGCGCCAGCTCGCGCAGCACGGCGCCGAGTCCGCCGGCCGCGTTGAGGTCTGACATGTAGTGCTGGCCCGTCGGCTTGAGATCGACCAGCACGGGCGTCTCGTCGCTCAGCGCGTTCAGGCGGCGCAGCGAGATCTCGACGCCGGCGCGCCCGGCCACCGCCGTGAGGTGGATGATGGCGTTCGTCGAGCCGCCGATGGCGAGCAGCACGCGCAGCGCGTTCTCGACCGAGCGCTCGGTGATAATCTGGCTGGGCCGGAGCCGCGTCGACGCCAGCGTCACCGCCTGCTGCCCGCTCGCCTCCGCCGCGCGCAGCCGATCGGCGTGCACGGCCGGAATTGCCGCCGTGCCCGGCAGCGCCATGCCGATCGCCTCGGCGATCGAGGCCATCGTGCTCGCGGTGCCCATGACCGCGCAGGTGCCCGCGGTCGTCGCCAGGTTCTCCTCGATGCGCTCGATCTCGGCCGCGGTGACGCCGCCGGCGCGGTACTTCGCCCAGAACCGCCGGCAGTCCGTGCACGCGCCCAGGCGCTCGCCGCGATAGGCCATCGGCATCATCGGTCCCGCCAGGAGCTGTACGGCGGGCACGTCGGCCGAGGCCGCGCCCATGAGCTGGGCCGGCACCGTCTTGTCGCAGCCGCCCACCAGGACCACCGAGTCCATCGGCTGCGCGCGGATCATCTCCTCGACGTCGATGGCCATGAGATTCCTGAACATCATGCTGGTCGGGTTCAGGAATACCTCGCCGAGGGAGATCGTCGGGAAATCGATCGGCAGCCCGCCGGCCGCGAGCACGCCGCGCTTCACCGCCTCGATCAGCTCCGGGAAGTGCCGGTGACAGTTGTTGAAGCCGCTGGCCGACTGCGCGATGCCGACCACCGGCCGCGCCAGCATCGCCTTCGAGTAGCCCATCGACGTCGCGAACGAGCGACGCAGGTAGAGCGCGAAGTCCGGGTCACCGTAGTTGGTCAGCCCGCGCGCGAGGCCGTGTGGCGTGCCCGATGGCGTCATGCAGTACCCAGCCGGGCGCCCGCGGCGAGCCCCGCGCTCTTGGCGAACGCCCCGGCGGCCACCTTCTGACCGCCGTCGGCCCGCACGCGGGTCACGAGGATCCGGCCACCGGGCGCAGCGACGGTCATGCCCGTGTCGTCGACCGCGAGAACCTGTCCGGGCTGGCCGGCGGCGCCGCCCTCGAGCTTCTTGGCGTCGAGGAGCTGCACGGCCGCGCCGCCGAACGTGGTCCAGGCGCCGGGCTGGGGATCGGCCCCGCGAATGAGGTTCCACGTGGTCTGCAGCGGCTTCTGCCAGTCGACCTGCACGTGCTCCTTCTTGCACCAGCCCTCGTACGTCGCCTTCGACTCGTCCTGGACGATCTTCGGCGCCTTGCCTGCGCGCACGAGATCGACGCCCTCGAGCAGCGCCGCCACGCCGAGCGGGAAGAGCCGGTCGAAGTAGAGGCTGCCGAGCGTGTCGGTGTCGCGGATCTCGACTTCTTTCTGCAGCAGGATCGGTCCGGTATCGAGCCCCTGGTCGGGCCAGAAGATGGTGAGCCCGGTGCGCGTGTCGCCCTGGATGATCGGCCAGTTGATCGAGCTCGGCCCGCGATGGAGGGGGAGCAGCGAGGGATGGTACTGGATCGTGCCGCGCGTCGGCATGTTCAGCACTTCCTCGGGCACGATGAGCGTGACGTAGGCCATCACGCACAGGTCCGCCTTGAGTCGCCCGAATTCCTCCCACACCTCGGGCTTGTTACGGAACGACTTCGGCTGATGGACCGGCAGACCGCGCGCGAGCGCGGCCTCCTTCAGCGGATCGACCCGTCCGCCCTGCGCCGGATCGGGGGCGCAGTAAACGCCGACGACGTTTTCCCCGCGCTCGAGGAGCGCTTCCAGCACGCTCTTGCCGAATGCCTGCTGCCCGTGGACGACGATGCGCATGATGTCCTCTCCCGAGGGCCTCGATCAGCCCTGGACCATGGTGGCATTGATGTCTACACGATTGCAGGCTCGATGAGCAAGCGCGTGCGTGCCGGGTCTAGTCCCAGTCCTCGACGCCGCGGTACCAGCCGGGGGGCGGATTGTGCGCGTCCTTCTCGGCGCGGGTCCACCCACGCGCCCGCAGGCAGCGGCGTGGGGCTCGACTCCTTGAGGCATTCCCGGCGGGACACGAGTGACCTCCTTGTCGCGATTACCGCGACGGCCGCCTATGATAGCGCGGCAGGAGATCGGTTAGACTTGGCGCTCTCCCGGCTGCTCCCGCCTGAGTCCCGCTGGAGCGGTCAGTTGCATCGTCTCGCGGAGCGCGGCAACTGCGACCTCGGTCTCGCGCATCAGGACCTCCGCACGGTCACTCAGCTGATGGCTCTCCTTGACGAGCCTGCGTGCGGCGTCGCGAACCTGTTGCGCCCGCTCACGTAGTTCAGCCGGGAGCGTCGCGCAGCCGTACAGGTGGTGGCGAATACTCTCGGTCAGGTCGGTACCACACCGGCGGCAGACGTACGTACGACTGTCCAGAAGCCCCGAGGCAAGCTCATGCCGCTGAATCAAGCTCTGGGCGCACGAGGGGCACTTTGCCACGGCGTGACCCCGGCAGTACCGGAAGAGTAGCAGCCGCTCCTCACGGCTCAGGTGACGAGGTCTCTGGCAGTCGAGATGCACGACCCGACCGCCGCGGACGCGGACGGCATCGTCGCACGCGATCACTTGCAGACAGCGCGGGCACTGCGGCAGTGGCTCACGCAACGTCGAGGTCGCCGATCTCCTTGATTGGCTTTCCGACGCTGGCCTTGAGCACCTTCTCGACAGCGTCGACCGACGGTCGCTGGTCCCCTTGCACGTCCACGCCGCCCCACGCTTTGTGCCCGTCGTGCTCGACGGTCAGCGACAGGCGATTGCCGAACCGCTTCACGCTCTTGAGCACGCCCTCACCAGGCGGCACCGTCATGGGGCCGATCTGGACCAGCAGCTGCGGCGGCCATATGTGCATGATCGCCATTCCGGATGTTCTGGTGACGTCGCGAAGTTTCATGGCGGCTCCGAGTTGGAGGGCGCGCAGGACGCAGCATCCGATCGACGATGCGTCCTGCGTTGCGTCCCTATTCGGGTCGTTTGGGCGTTTCGGGGGCCGGCTCGCTCTGACCGCGGGATAGTCGGGTCAGGACCTTGCGGCCGTCGCCTTGCTCGCGGTACATCGCGATCACGATCATGCCCTGTTCGAGAGCGCCGGGATTGAACTGTGCTCCGGGCGGCGTCAGCAGCTTCGTGCCGTCGGCAAGCGTGAGCTCCGTTCCGGAGTCGTCGACACTCTGCACCCGCCCAACGAGCATCTTCTCCTCGGATTGCGTCTGAGCCAGCGCGTACAGCGGCGCGAGCACACACACGAGGACCATACCGACGAGCATCACTACCCTGTTCACTGAGCCCCTCCCGTGCCGCAGATTCCTGCGTCAGTTCTCATCGAGTTTCGGATTGGTTGATTGCCGCAGTTCAGGCCGCACTGGCTCCCCCGTAGCCTGGCCTCCGGAGAAGATGCTCGCGCAAGTCGCGGGTAACGCAAGCAATCACTGTGCCCCGTGGTGCCCGCTCGATGGGTCGGTAGCCTTTTCGTGCGGATATCCGCCCGACCACGATGCGGCGCATGCGACAGGTGGCAGCGACTACCGAGTAAGGATTGCCGCCGAGCGTAGATTCTTCCTGCCAACGGCGCTTGCAGCTCCTCAAGGAGGTGGCTCCAAGGTCCACCCAGGTTGCCGGCCTTCACTCTCGGTCGTGTTCGCGATTTCGATCACCGCTTCGGCGATTCGCTGGGCGTTGAAGGGGCGGGCTTCGCCGGCTTCAGGAGTTTAGTCAAGATCTTGTCGCCATTCTCCTCCCGATAACCCGCGACCACCATAGTGCCCTCTTGGAGCGCTCCGGGCCGGACTACCGATCCTGGCGGTGTCAGTAGCTTGGTGCCGTCTGTGAGGGTAATCTTGGTTCCAGTTTCGTCAACGTGTTGAACCTGACCAACTAGCATCTTCTCTTCCACTTGCGTCTGAGCTAGCGCGACCGTCGGGGCGAAGCCAAGCAGTGCGACGAGAGCTGCGAGCACGAGTTTCTTCACTGAATTCTCCTGTACCGCAGGACCGCTGCGGCAATAGGGTGTTGATGACTATCGGCTGGCTCGTGGCTTTCTGCGGAAGCTCAAGGCCGCTCGGGGGCGAGACCGGTACTTCACCCCCGAGCGCCGTGTAGGTTTGCGCAGCGTCATGGCTGCGCGTCCCGGCGTGCGCCGAGACTCGGGATAGCGACACTAGACCAGGCGCGTCATCACCAGCGGACCGGCGACGACGCGCCACTCCCGCCCGGCGGTGTCTCCGTGATTGACTCCAATAGGGTTAACACCCTGACCAGAAGGTGGCGCCGGACCTCCCGTCAAGTGTCAGTCAACCGCCGTCCGTGTCGTCTGTCAACGAGTCCGGCGCGGGTACCGACATCATCGTCATCGCAAGCACCACCACTTAGTCTCTTGCCACGACGCCAATGCGTCGCAGGCCGTCCAGCCACCGTCTAGGAACACGAACGAGACGACGGGGGACCGGCGCGGCAGCTAGGTTACTCCTCGCTTGGGCGATCGCGGCGGCGTGCTTGTCCACGATTGCTCGGATCGCCGCCTGGGTCTCGGCCCGCTCGGCCACGACGGCGTCATACTGAGCCTTCCAGAACGCGGCCGCTGCACCGATTGCCCTGGCGTTGCCTTGGGCCTCGGCGTGTTCGCGCTTGAGCGTTTCGATCTGTGTCGCCACGTCGTCTGACACCTCGGCAATGAGACGGTTGTTCTCGTATATCGCGACGGTCCACGGATGCACGGGCGACGGTCGAACGATGCGCCACTCACTCATCCCGCGATCCCTTTCAGCGTTCATCGCCGCGCCGCGCTTTGGCGCGCCGATTTGCTCGAGTCGTCTCTTGGCGACAGCAAACGTCGTGCCTCATGGCGATCCCATTGAGAGCGCGGCGTCTTCTGGACATCACAACTCAGACCGCGGCTATACGGCGCAGAATTACCGAGTACGAATTACTCCACGTAATGCGTCAGCTTGACCACTTCACCGACGGACAGCATGCCTCTGACGAAGGGTATTGAGCCCTGACCGATTCGGGACCTGACTGTCGTAGCCCTGGCGAGCAGGGACAGCACGATCACCAAGCCCGGCATCATCACTGACCCCTGATCGTTCACGCTGATGCGCTCGTGTGTTTCCACGTCGCGCTGGCTAGCTTATGGAT